>Ga0182030_10016927_pt1 | contig 14130 bp, 5 predicted proteins | sample 812S3MmetaG_FD_121299 | JGI IMG/M metagenome (GOLD analysis project Ga0182030, IMG submission 121299) | Permafrost microbial communities from Stordalen Mire, Sweden - 812S3M metaG (Illumina Assembly) | ecosystem: Environmental > Terrestrial > Soil > Wetlands > Permafrost | place: Sweden...
AGGTAACGCCCAAAGCATGCCAGGCCGGCGCCGAGTTGGGCGCTACATCGACAGCGCGCTTCATGGGCACGATTCCCTTTTCCGGTTCGTTCAGACCGAGTGTGTAGGCGGTTCCCAGAGCCCCCCACGCTTCCGCATTGTTCGGCTCGGCCTGCGTCCATGCGGTGGAGTAGCGAATGAGTCCCTGCCAGTCTTTCGCCTGACGATAGGCCGCTGAGCCGGCAACGGAGTATCGTTGCGCTTGTGCTGGAATAACGCACGACGCGGCAATGGCGATCGACAAGAAGACAACTACGACAGAAGTCCTGGAAGTTCGCATACGTCTCAACTCCAAAGTGTTCCGCTAGAGGGTACCGTTTCAATCATCGAGTCGCGTTGCCTGATCGACTGCAAGCTGTGAGGCACCGCCAACTGTCACTGAACCGCTACGGACAGGGTTGTCGTCTGTGTCTGGCTTCCTCCGGTTGCAGTGATGGTCACCGTGCTTGTTCCGGCCGGAGTTGAATTCGACGATCCACCGCCGCATCCAATCACCGCTGCTCCAGCCATCCCGAGAAGCAAGAGTGCGAGTACTGAGAGGTTGAGTGCGGCATGTGCTCCCGTCAAGTTGCGAAGATGCTGTCGAGCCCGAAGCAAGCCGATAGCCCCGAGCAGAACGACGCATAAGAGCGGTGTGGGCTCGTTCGGGCGCGATGTTGGCAAGTCCTTTCGCAGTGAAGCGGACGCAACGTTGGTTGCGACGGTCAGAGTTGTCGTGACTGCGGCGCTGCCGCTGGGTGTTACTGTTGCCGGGCTGAAGGTGCAGGTCGCATGGGCGGGCAGACCCGAGCATGCAAAGGTGATGGCGGACGCGAAGCCAAAAGCCGGGGTCGCCGCGATGGTTGTGGTGCCAGTGCCTCCGCTCGCGATTGAAATCGAGGCCGGGCTTAGAGACAGACTGAAGGCAGTCGTGCCCACGACAACGCTCACCGTCGCAGACGTGGAAGCGCCGAAGACGCTGTCTCCTCCATATTGAGCAGTGATACTGTCGGAGCCCACAGAGAGGGTCGTTGTGCTATAAGTTGCCGTGCCCGTGCCGTTCAGCGTGCTGGTCCCGACCGAGGTGGTCCCGTTGAGGAATGTTACCGTCCCAGTTGGCACCGTTGATGTGCCCGAAGGCGGTGTAACCACGGCGGTGAAAGTGACACTGCTGCCCGACGCAATGCTGGCGCTGCTCGATGTGAGGGTTGTGGTCGAAACCAAGGGCGTCGGCGTTACGGTCACACTGATCGCTGCCGAGGTGGAAGACGCATTGTTCGTGTCTCCGCCATAGCTTGCGGTGATGGAGTGGGCGCCTACGGCCAAGCTGCTGCTGGAGTAAGTCGCGCTGCCGGAGGAGAGCGTACCTGTTCCCAAACTCGTTGTTCCATCGTAGAAGGTGACCGTGCCGGTTGGTGTGGCAGAGCCGGAGATTTCCTTGACCGCCGCGGTGAAGGTGACGCCTGTTTCCGAGGCGGCCGTAGCGGCAGAGGAGGTGAGGGCCGTCATGGTTGCCGCCAGCGCACTCACCGTCAGGTTGACCGCGGACGACGTGCTGGTGGCGAAGCTGCTGTCCCCGCTGTAGGCGGCGGTAATGGAGTGCACGCCGGCGGCCACGCTGCTGGTGGTGTAGGTAGCCACGCCGGAGTTGACCGTGCCCGTGCCGAGGCTGGCGGTCCCATCGTAGAACGTGACCGTTCCGGTAGGCGTGCCAGTGCCGGATGCGGGAGCAACCGTCGCGGTCAGCGTGATGCTCTGGCCCGACGTTGGGCTGGACGGCGAGAAGGACAGGCTGGTCGTCGTTTTAGTGAGCGCCGAAGCGACACCGAACTCGTTGAGCGATGTGACGAGCGTCTGGTTAGTCGCCATCAGCAGGTCCGGACGGCCGTCGTTGTTGAGGTCTGCGAATGCGACCGCATTCGTGGAAGGCCCTATGCTCAGGCCGGCGTTCGTAGTGAAGGTACCATCGCCGTTGCCGTATGCGATGCTGGCCAGCGTGTTGCCGCAGCAGGCGCCGATCAGAACATCAGGGTTGCCATCGCCATTGACGTCTGCGGTAGCCAACGATCCTAAGTCCTGACCGCCAAGCGCTGAACTGACGCTCGAAGAGAAGGTGCCATCTCCGTGACCGAGGAGCACGTTCAGCGAAAAGACACCCGAGTTAGGATCGGACGACAGGAACACGATATCGGGCTTGCCGTCCTTGTTCATATCGGCAACGATCATGTCTGCGCCATTGGTCACGCTTGTCACGTTCACCGGCGCGGCGAAGGTGCCGTCGCCATGGCTCAGGTAGACGAGGACCTGACCGCTGGTGAGTGATCCGAACGCAAGCGTTCCGGCGGTGGCGACGATATCTGCCTTGCCGTCGCCGTTGACGTCCACGAGGACTAACGACTGGAAGCCGGTCTGCGTGTCGATTTGGGTCGCTGCCGCAAACGTGCCGTCGCCATTGTTCTTCAGGTAATACAAGCCGCCGTTTTCGTTGAGAACCGCGTCCGGCCCCCCGGTTCCGCGTGTGTCGCCCAAAGCGAGGTTCGAAAAGCTGTTCGTGTTCGAGGGCGCCGAGGCCGCCGGATAGGATGCTGGAGCGGAAAAGGTGCCGTCTCCGTTTCCTTTCAGCACAGTCAGCGCGACGTCGGTATTGCCGGAGTTATCCGTGGTCGCGGTGAGTGTGACGGCATCGAGATTGCCGTCTCCGTTTACGTCCGCTGCCGCGATAAATGCCGGCACGACGGTGGTGTTGGTGGGTTGCGGAGTGAGGACGCCTTTACCGTTGCCGGTAAGCAATTTTATCCCCAGCGTGTTGCCCTGGCTGTTTTTGCCGAATGTCAGAACATCGATGTTGCCGTCGTTGTTGAAGTCGCCCGCGGCGAACGCGCCATGGGTCGCGCCACCCGCGGAGTTGGCGTAGCCGAAGGCGCCATGGAAGGTGCCGTCGCCGCTGCCCATCAGGAACATGGTCATGCTCTGGCCGTTCTGCGGGGGGCCGTAGATTCCGCTTTGTCCCTGGCCGACAACGAGGTCGAGATTCCCGTCGCCGTCGATATCGGTCACGGCCAGCCTGACAGCGCCGTAGATCGAAGCATAAGTCTGACCGGATGCCGTGAACGTGCCGTCGCCATTTCCGAGATAGATGCCGATGCCGTCCGGCGCGATGACGGCGAGATCGTCCTTCCCGTCATTATTGAAATCGCCCACGACCGCGGCGCCCGTGGGCGGCGCGGCAGGTCCCAGAGTGAACGTTCCGTCTCCTTTGCCAAACAAGATACTGCTTCCCACCAGGACATCTCGTATCCCATCGCCGTTGAAGTCGCCGGTCAGTATGGGATTGTTGCCTCCGACGGGCGTCACGCTGGCGATGCCCTTCCCGAAGCCGCCGTTACCAGTTCCAGGCAACACGATGAAGGGAAGGTTCGTCTGGGTAGCTGTCGCCGGGGCCAGACCGATATCGAGTTTGCCGTCCCCATTGAAGTCGTCCACCGTGACGTTAAAGGACTCGATAGCGGGGGTCGAAATAGTCACGGGTGCGTCGGAAGTTCCGTTCGCATGAACATTAATGGTATAGAGCACTGAGGTGGCGCTGCTGCCTGCTACGGGGGGCACGAGTCCTAAGACGATCAACTGCCGGACGCCTTCGGAGTTGACGTCACCGACATACAGAAGGTAGATGTTGGTCAACGAAAGTCTTGTCGCTGTAAACGTTCCTCCAGGATTGATCGCCCCGATGTAAAGATTATTGTTGATGTCAGTGGCTGCTCCGACGTACAAGCCGCCAGAGGTCTTCGCCAGCAGCACGCCCGGCTGACCTGCAATTCCGGCAATCTTGTCGGTGCAGCCGTTGGCGAAGACACCCGCCTTGGTGGCAAGCCCCGCCAAGCTGTGCAGCGTATTGCCATAGTTCGGCGTGGCGGTCGGAGTGAAGGTGCCCGAGAAGGTGCCCGTGTAGCCGGACGAGGTAGTCAGAGCGATATTGGTGAATACCTCGCCAGCAACGCTGCAATCGGACTGGCGCACAAGAACGGTGCTTGGGACGCCGACGGTTGCCGCGCTGGAGTCGGAGGCTGAGTTCCCTACGCTCGTGATGTTGCCGTCGAAAGAGTTGTCGGGCTTATAGACCATATCTGGGGGATTATGAATTCCTGCCAGCGGCGATAGGCCTACAGTGAGGATCGCGATTAGGGTGGCGCCGTTGCACCCGGCCAGGTAGACGAGGGCCACCATCGCGAGAACGCAGGCACACAAGGCCCCAGCCGCACGGCCGAGCTTTGACAGGACGGAAGAACTCATGGCATCGGTCGAGCGATGGGAAGCACAATGAGTTCGGTCGATGCCGGGCCATGGACCCGAGGGGGAGAGTTCTTGCCGGGAAGCTGGGGAAACGTCCAGATGCATCGAGACCTCTGGACCCACGCCGGGAACAGGACCGCGGGAGAAACGACGAGGGGCCGGGTCATGGCTGGTTCGCTTCGTGGATACAGCAGACGCAGGGACGCCGTCGCGGGAGTTGCCGGGCTTATCGGAGCCGCCGGCTTCAAGCGGGCTGTGAGTGTTTGCGATCTCAGACACGACGCCCGGCAGGGAAGAAGTATTCCGCACGTCGTCGGAATGAGCAGGGAAAGACTCTGAATTCGCTCGCAAGATTGACCTCTTCAGAAGAGTGGATTTTGAAATGTGACTCCGAGTCGTCGACGCCGACCTGACGCCCTCTATGAGGTAGTGGGGTTCTGCGCAGGGACGTTATATGAAAAACCGCAAGTGTCGCAGTCTAAAGCCATGATTCTGAAACGTTAATTTTCGTTTTTCCTTGCAATGATTTGTCTGTTCCGCGCTTATACTCGTACGATTGAGGTGCACAATGAGGGAAGGTCGGATACAGAATTCCGTTTCCTGTCCAGACCATACGATGAGAGTGTACCGACAGGTTGTCGCCACTCCGAGCGCCCTGCGCGCGCTTCTACTCCTCACTGCGCTTGCGACCGCAGGATCGATCCTGTTTGGGCAGACCGCGCCGTCCCCCGCGGAGACTCCATGCGGAACGGAACTGACGCAGGAATCGGCTAGATGCGCCGTCACACTCGCTCCGTCGCAGACGAGAGACCTGCTGGTCGTTGTGCCTCAAGGCCAAGTCAGAATGCTGACTGTGGAACAAGTCGATGGAACCGTGGAGTTGCGCCTGCCCGTCGAGTCCACATCAGGTTCGGCTTCGCAAGCTCCTGAGCCTTATACAAACAAAGCCGGTCTTCATTCGAAAATCCGCATTTTATTGTTGTCCGAGCCACAATCGGGCCAGACAACCCGCATCGGCAATTCGTCCAAGAAAGCCGCGACGGTGCTCATTACGGCAGATTTGACAACTCCCGTAAATGACCTTTTGGAACGGGAGCGGGGCGCCGAAGATGCCTTCGCTCACGCGGAGTTTCTGCGTTCCCAAGGCGCGGAAGACAAGGCAGCGGAAGCGCTGGCCGCCTACGACCGCTCCATCGCCGATTGGAAGGAGCTTGGAAACAAACAGGAACTGGCCCGCGCACTGATATGGAAGGCGGATTTCCTCATAAACAATCAAGGCAATGCCGCCCTTGCATCGCCGGTCATCGGGGAGGCGGCCGATCTAGCACCCTTCCTGGAGCCTATTGAGGCAGCGCATTATTGGCAGGTAGTCGCCTTTGTCAATGTCGCTCAGGGCAAGTACGAGGTGGTTCGAAGCGCGTATAGCAAGGCCCTCGCACTGTGTGAAGAGGACGGCGATGTTGGCTATGAAGCGAAGATATTGGACAACCTCGCGCGCATGGAACTCATGGAGGGCCAGACAGAAGCAGCCATGTCTGATGAGCAACGTGCAGCAGCGTTCGCTGCTGAGGTTGGAGATACTCGACGCGAGGCATTTGTTCAGGAAGAACTTGGGGCAATTTACTCCACAGTAGGTGATTTTGAGTCCGCATACCGCGCGTACGGACAGGCATTGACGCAGTTAAGTCTGCTGCCCCCAAACCCGCAGATGCAGGCCGCTATCTGGACAGACTTGTCCGATTTTTATCTTACTTTGGGTGATTTGGAACGAGCTAAAGACGCTTTGGATCAAGCAATGGAGACATGGAAGACTACCGACTATCCGGTTGGCGCGGTCGACACGCTCAATAACTACGGCGATCTGTACCTGGAGAAAGGGCAACCTCAGACTGCGCGTGCATACTTTGTGCGCGGCCTTGCAATATCGGAGAAGATTCTCTATGAGCGTGGCAGCATCGCCCTGATGGCCGGGATCGGCGACAGTTACCTCTATCAAGGAGATGCTGCGCGCGCAGAGGATATTCTTGGCCGCGCCCTTGTTCGCGCGGAGAAAGCTGACCAGGCGGACAGCAAGATCGAGATGTACTGTGAGCTTGGCGATGCGGCAACTCTCAAACCCGATTTCAAGCAAGCGCAACAGTATTATGAGATGTGTCGGAAAGAGTCTGCAACCGCCCAGGATCCTTACCACGAAGTTCGCGCCGAAGGAGGATTGGCACGCATAGCCTTTCAGTTCGGTGCGCTCTATGATGCTCAGTCGCATTGCGAACATGCGCTCAGTGAGATCGAAGAGATTCGCGGCCATCTGCGGAACCAGGATCTGAAGACAAGTTTCTTCGCCTCACAACACGCATACTACGATCTCGACATTCAGATCCTGGCGCGCCTCGGCGAGGCGCATCCCCACGAAGACTATACGTGGCAGGCCTTTTTGGTTGCCGAACGGTCGCGGGCACGCACGTTGCTCGATGAAATCACCACGACGAATACAGAGATTCGCGGTGTTGCGTCACAGGCGCTGCTTGCACAGTATGAGGACATTCAACGGAGACGGCGCCGGTTGGAGGCATCTGCGGTACAGCCGCACGCGCCACACGCTGGTGCGGGCTCAGACACGAAGCGCGCGACTATCGAGCGGCTAACCCTTTCGGAATATCGCCTGCATCAGGAAATCCTTGCCACCGGCACTTCAGACTCCTCGCTCGCATCGTCTCCTCGACTGACGTTGGAAGCTCTCGAAGACGCACTCCCAAATGACCACTCGGCGCTGGTTGAGTATTGGACAGGCGAAAAGGCGAGCTACGGATGGAGTATTACTCGCTCGGGGATTCGCGGTTTTCGTATGCCGCCAGCGTCCCAACTTGACCGGCAGTGCGCGGCTTTCCGCAAGGCATTGCTGGCAACAGCGTCGCGCAATCCGCACCTGTCGGCGGAACGGAGGGCCGATTTGCAACCCAAGCTGGAAAGTCGCTGGCGGAATCTCGGCGCACAATTAGCCGAGACTTTATTCCCATCCGGCATGTTATCGCCTTCTACATCCACCGTATTGATCGTGGGAGATGGGTCCATCGAATCGGTGCCCTTTGCCGCGCTATCTATTCTTTTGCCGGTGCATACGCCCAAAACGTCTCCCCGAAATGTTACCTTTCTGAACGAGCCCTCGGCAACTATCCTCTCCTTTCTTGAAGCGCAGCACAGCTCGCCGCATACCATGCGATTGGCAATCTTCACAGCGGAGCAACAGTCCACGAAAATGCAAGGCGCATGGATAAGACACGCGAGCCAGAATGAGCAACGCAAGCAAGCAGTGGAGTCCTCTACGCTGCCCTTTACTGGAGATGAATCGGCCATGCTGCGCGCGCTTTTTGGCGCCAGTGCCACACGCACGTTCTCCGGAAGCTCGGTGTCCCCGAAAACCCTGCAAGACCTGGATTGGAGCCAGTTCAGCATTGGCCACTTTGCCATGCACGCAGCCCTCAATGAAAGATACGCTGAACTGAACGGACTCTCGCCCATCGGGGAACAAGGACCCGCCTCCGCAAAACTGCTGTGGTATGGCGATGTCTGTCATCTTCACGCCAAACTGGATCTGGTCGTGCTGAGCGCATGCAATACCGCGCTTGGAGAGCAGCTTCAGGGCGAGGGCTTGCGGGGGCTGACACAGGCATTCTTTGCCGCCGGTTCACAGCGCGTTCTGGGAACTCTCTGGGAAGTGGACGATCAGGCGACCAGCGAATGGATGCGGCACTTTTATGAGTCGCTTAAGCAAACTCGCTCTCCCGTCACGGCCCTCCAGAATGCCCAGGCAAGAATGGCTGGGGACCCGCAATGGAGCTCTCCTTACTATTGGGCTGGCTTTGTCCTTGCGGGAGATTGGCGGCCTCTTCCCTAAATGACAATGGAGCAGTCCATTCCGGAGATTCATACCAAGGCCTCCAGGCCGCGCCAGATCACGGCAGAGAGCTTCGCCACACTGCTCGCCGCGCTTGGCGATACGCCGAAGGAGCCGGGAATACATTATGAGCGGCTGCGATCCAAGATCATCTTTTTCTTTTCCCGCAGGCAGCTCCAGTTTCCGGAGGACCTGGCCGACGAAGTCCTCGACAGACTCGCGCATCGCCTCTCCGAAGGAATCGAGATTGCCTCTGTTCCGGCCTTTGCTCTAGGGATTGCACGGCATGTCGCCCAGGAGCAGAGTGCCAAAAAGCCGCATACGCAGATCGTGGACGAGTCTTTTTGGGATAACGTCCCTGCTCAATTGGCCACTCACAGTGAGGAGGAAGAAATTGCTCGCATGGAGCGCTGCCTCAAGAAGCTTCCCAAAACCGAGGCGAGGCTGCTCAGAAATTATTACCTTGCGGCAACCGGCAATCCAATGCAAGTCCGTAAGAACCTTGCCGATGGTCTTGGCATTTCGGCAAATACGCTTCGGCAGCGTGTGTTTCTCGCCCGGCAAAGCCTGCGCGCGTGCATGACGGCAGTTGAGCGAAAGAAGAGATGATAGGAGGGGCGCCGTTCGTAGAGCGCCTTCGAATGCAATGAAGATTGAGCGATTAGAGCTACGGAAATACTTGCTCGGCGGATTGCCGGAGGAGCCGGCAGATGATCTGGACGCGCGCCTCTTTGCCGACGACGATCTGCACCGCGATCTGCAGGATGAGCAGGACTTGCTCATCGAAGATTTCCTCGGCGGCAGGCTGACAGAAGAGGAGAACGCATCCTTTGGCGCCCAAATTGGGCGCTCGCCGTCGTTGCAAGAAAAGGTGGGTTCCTTTCGCGTTTTACTGGCTGCGCTCGAAAGGCAGGCAGCACGCGTCTCGCATCCGGTCCCATCCCACTTCTCTCGATTCGCCAACTTGATTTCACCGGCGCTCGCATTCGCGCTGTGCATCGCCATTTATTTATATGTCCGGGAGTTTCGAAAGAATGCCGGCATCAATGCGCAGCTTCAGGTTCTCTCCCAGGCGCCCCAACCCGTCTCCGAGTCCCATGGAAACCTTCCTGTAGCTGTCGCATTCTTATCTGCAAATAATGTGCGTGGAGCATCCTCTCCGCCGGAGATCAGCGTTTCGGCAAACGACTCCCTGATTGAGTTACAACTCGAATTGCGTGAGGCGCCAGCCGGGGAAGACAGCTGGGATGCTGAAGTATTGCGCGGAACCGATGTAATCTGGAAGGCCTCCCAAGTCCCTCTGCGAACCGTCGGGCGCGAAAAGTTTCTTCCTCTATTCATCGAATCGAGAAGCCTTCAAGCAGGAGAATATGAGATTCGGTACAGACTTTCCTCTTCCGCTCCTGAAAGTTTCCAGGTCAGAGCCTTCCGTGTAGCGCGACAGAGATAAGAGGATTCAGCCTTTATCACAGGTCTCTGACCTCTTCGGCACACCAGCCCCATTCGGTTCTCACGGACCATCCGGAAGTTGGCTTAAGTTGGCCGGAGCCGCGAGCTTGAGTTTTGGGATTATGCGGAGCGATTGGGCGTCCGAACGGCGCGCCCACGCGGTATTCGCGGAAACACTCCTCATAATCACGCACTCCACATAATGCGCATTATGCAGTGCACCGCATAACGCACATTTAGCCCGCATTTCCCGTTTTAGCGTAGACCGTTTATGCAGAGTCGGAACCATGCTTGAGCATTGTCAGCCGAGATGAGTTTGAGAGCCTCTTCGATTGCTTGATCGAGGGCGTCTTTGGTGCGGGCCTTGACCGAGCGGAGCAGTTGTTTGAGCTTGGCCCAGGCCTTCTCGATGGGATTCAGATCGGGCGAATAGGGCGGTAGATAGAGCACCTCCGCTCCGGCTGTTTCAATCAGTTTTCGCACGCCACTGACCTTGTGTGAGCTTAGATTGTCCATCACCACCACGTCGCCTGGCTTCAGCGCGGGACACAACACATGCTCGACATAGGCCAGGAAAATCTCCGCGTCCGTAGCCGCTTCGATGGTCATGGTTGCGATCATGCCGCGAAGACTCATGGCCCCCAAGATGGTCATGATTTTCCAGTGGCCGCCGGGCGTGGACTCATGGATGCGGCCGCCTCCGAGCGAGCGCGCATAGAGTCTCGTCATCGACGTGGTCACTCCGCTTTCATCAAGAAATATCAGGTGTTCCGGCGCGACCGTACGGATCTTGGCGACAAACTGTTCGCGGCACTTGAGGTTGGCTTCTGTGTCGCGTTCGGTGGCATGGAGCGACTTCTTTTCAGACGCAGGCCCAACTTCCGCACCAGATACCAAACTCGCCCTCGGCTGATTGCCACCCCGGCCTCGCTATTCAGCTTGGCCTGCAATTGGGCCAGCGTCAGATCGGGCTGTGCGGCGACCCAGCCGATCAATTGCGCTTGCGCCTCAACTCCGGCATGCGGCTTGCGTCCAGGCTGGTGACGCGCACGCTCGGCCTGCCCACTGCGGTTCCGCTGCGCCGAAATCTTCTTGGCCCAGCCAAGGCTCACAACGAACCTTTCCGCCAACTCCTCAAGCGTTCCCGCGCCCTGATCATAGGCCAACAATAATTTGCGGCGTAAGTCATCCTCATAGGCTCTCGCCATCGTTTCTCTCGCCGCGGAGTCTCGCCAATAACAGTCTACATTATTTCGGGATATGCTCTAAAGCTCATCTCTGACGTTGCGTGCAATCGGGACGGCTAAGGCCATGCCCTGTTACAAAGCGACGGCACGACTCTTGCATTAGATTAAGCGCCTGAGCTAACTTGATATTCACCTTTCGGAATTGGTGTAGATCGGAAGCACACACTCAAGTGGCTTCTTCCTCAATAAAAAGCCACCTTTCACGGCCCCCAAGAAGTCTACGTGTATTCCGAAAATGCTCTGGAATGCCCGCAATTGGGCGAATCGTTCTTCTTACGTTGCCAGTTCCCGTTCGCGAAGCCAGGTGAAGATAACGGGAGTCACAATGAGCACGTGAATGAGCGAGCTGACCATTCCGCCAAGCACCGGTGCAGCAAGTGGCTTCATGAATTCGGCGCCGGTGCGCGTAGACCAGAGCAGCGGCAAAAGGCCGGCTACGACGGTTGCCACGGTCATCACTTTGGGACGGAGCCGCAATAACGCGCCTTCAACCACAGCTGCATGCAGGCCTGCCCTGGTGAGGACGCCGTCTAGGGCTTTGCGCCGGGCCACCGCCTCTTCCAGATAGATCACCATCACCACGCCTGTCTGCACCGCCGTACCGAAGAGTGCAATGAAGCCGACCCAGACGGCGACGGAGAAGTTGAGACCCATGGCCTTGACGAGGAAGATGCCGCCGGTCAGCGCAAAGGGCACAGTCAGCAACACATGGGCAGCCTCCTTCATGGAGCCATAGGTGCGATAAAGCAGCACGAAGATGACTACCAGAACGAGCGGAATGACAAGTTCGAGACGCTTGCGTGCGCTGATCTGGTTCTCATACTGGCCGCTCCACTCGATGTAATAGCCCTGCGGCATCTTTACCTGAGCAGCGACGGCCCGCTGTGCCTGCTCCACAAAGCCGCCCACATCGCGCCCACGCACGTTGAGCAGGACTGCGCCCCGCAGCAGGCCGTTCTCGCTGCTGATCATCGAAGGGCCCATCGTGGTCTTCAACGTCACTACTTTGTCGAGGGGGATCTGCTCGCCGCTGCTCCCGGTGACGAGTACTTCACCAAGTTGCTGCGGATTCTCGCGGAAGTCGCGCGCATAGCGGACGCGCACGGGGAAGCGCTGCCGTCCCTCGATGGTGGTGGTCAGGTTTTTTCCGCCGATGGCGGTCTCAATCACGTCTTCCACATCTGCCACGTTGAGGCCATAGCGGTCGGCAGCGGCGCGGTCGACGGTCATCTCAAAGTAAGGCGATCCGGTCGTGCGCTCGGCATACAGATCCACCGCGCCGGGAACCTGGCGAACGACCTCCTTGATCTCTTCCGATTTCTGCTCGATTACATTCAGATCGGGGCCGAAGACCTTGATGCCTACCTGGGTACGGATGCCGGTGGAGAGCATGTCGATGCGGTTGCGGATGGGCTGCGTCCAGATGTTTGTCACGCCTGGAATCTGCAGCTTTTCATCGAGGCGCGCGAGGATTGCATCCTTGCTGAGGCCTTTGGGCCATTGCGATACCGGCTTGAAGGTGATGGTTGTTTCGCTCATGTTTACCGGCGCGGGATCGGTGGAGGTTTCCGCTCTGCCCACCTTGCCCACGACCATTGCCACGGCAGGGTCGGCGGCGATGATGGCGTCCTGCTGACGCAGAATCTCCGTGGCTCGCGTCAAGGAGATGCGGGGATCGGTGATGGGCATAAAGACCGCCGTCTCCTCATTGAGCGGAGGCATGAACTCCGAACCAATGGTGGTGGCCGTGTAGATAGCCGCGCAGAACAGTGCCAACGCCGCGCTTAGCGTGGCGGCGCGGTGGCGTAGTGCCCAGCGCAGGGCGGGCTGATAGATGGCGCGCAGCACGCGCATGACGGGATTCTCGTCTTCGCTGTGGAGTTTGCCGCGAATGAGGAAGCTGCACAGCACCGGAACGAGCGTAATGGCGAGAATCGTGGAGCCGACCATCGCAAAGGTTTTGGTGAAAGCCAGAGGATGAAACATCTTGCCCTCCATGCCAGTCAGCGCAAATACCGGAACGAAGGCAAGGATAATGATGACCATGGCGAAAGAGATGGGGCGCCCCACCAGGCGCGCAGCATTGAGCGTGATTTCGATGATGTGCTCGCGATAGTTGCCGTGTTCTTTCTCGTATTGCTCTGCCTGGCGGATGACGTTCTCTGTCATCACGATTCCGGCATCGACGAGCACGCCGATGGCGATGGCAATGCCGCCCAGCGACATGATGTTCGAGGAGATACCTGCGCCCTTCATGAAGAGAAATGCGCCAAGCACCGCAAGGGGCAAGGGGATGGTGACGACAAGAATGCTGCGGAAGTGCCAAAGGAACACCACGTGCGCCAACGTCACCAGGATCAGCTCTTCAATCAATGCGTGGCGGAGCGTTTCAACAGCGTGGTCGATGAGAATGCTGCGATCGTAGAAGGGCACGATGTTGACGCCTGCGGGAAGCCCGGGCTGGATCTCACCGATTTTCTGCTTGACGGCTTGGATCACCTCTCGTGCGTTGGCTCCATAGCGGATGATGACCACTCCACCGACTGCTTCCTTGCCGCCCTTGTCCAGCACGCCACGGCGGAACTCCGGACCCAGTTGAACGCTGGCCACCATCCCCACTGTTACTGGCGTTCCGTTGAATGCGCCAAGCGATATCTGCTCAATGTCCTTCAATCCGCGGATGAGCCCGATGCCGCGCACAATCTCTTCTGAGTCGCCTGCTTCAACCACCTTGGCGCCCACGTTGTTGTTGCTTCGCTCCACGGCGGAGACAACGGTTTGCAAGGGGATGTTGTAGGCGCGCAGCTTCATGGGATCGAGATCGATCTGGTATTGCCGCACAAAACCGCCCACGGTGGCCACTTCAGCCACACCCGGCACCGAGTTCAACTGGTACTTGACGAACCAGTCCTGGATGGAATGAAGAGTTCCGCTGTCGTAAGGGCCTTCAACGGTGTACCAGAAGACTTGTCCGACGCCGGTTGCATCCGGACCCATCATCGGTGTCACACCCGCAGGCAGAAAACTCCCCGCCAGGCTCAGGCGCTCGAGCACACGCGTGCGCGCAAAGTAGATGTCTACCGAGTCTTCGAAGATCACGTTGACCATCGAGAATCCAAAGGCCGAAGCCGAACGCACCGTGCGCACGTGAGGAAGCCCTTGCAGGTTGACGGTAAGCGGGTAAGTGATCTGGTCCTCAACCTCCTGCGGGCTGCGCCCCTGCCAGTCCGTAAA
>Ga0182030_10016928_pt1 | contig 14127 bp, 16 predicted proteins | sample 812S3MmetaG_FD_121299 | JGI IMG/M metagenome (GOLD analysis project Ga0182030, IMG submission 121299) | Permafrost microbial communities from Stordalen Mire, Sweden - 812S3M metaG (Illumina Assembly) | ecosystem: Environmental > Terrestrial > Soil > Wetlands > Permafrost | place: Sweden...
AAAACGATGACTTTCAGGGCGTCGTGGCGGCCGCTGAACAGGTCGCGGTAAAGTTCCATGATGGCCTTGTCAGCGTCGCCTTCGACCTGCTGGAGGCGGTCGTTCCATTTTTTCACCTCGTCGAGGTTGATGCCGGCGCGGAGGCATTTGACCAGGTTGACCACGCATTCGGTGGCCTGTTCGAGCAGGCCGATTTGCTGGGAAAAATTCACGCCACGAACGTGCTGGGGCGCGAGCTGGATGCGTTCGCCGAATTTCTCGACGGTCTTGGGGATGCGATACAGCACGAGCGACAGCGCCTCGATGTCCTCGCGTTCGAGCGCGGTGACAAAGGTGGTATAGACGGCGTTGCGGATTTGCGAGGTGATCTCCTTGTCCTTGCGGCGGGCGGCGGCAAAGACCTCCAGCTCGACCGGCTGGTCGAGCGACTGGCTCAATTTGACGAGCGATTGGACGCTTTTGTGGGCTTCGAGCGCGCTGGCTTCGAGCAGGCCGAAGAACAAGTCCTCTTTGCCGAGAAGTCGTTGGAGTGAAAACATAAGTTGCCGTTGATTGCCGATGACATTGCCGCGACACGGGTGCGCTGTCTGCACCGATTTTGCGAATCTTTTACCTGTTTTGGCCGGATGCGCAAGCAAGGACTGAATTTTTGTCACCGAACTGTAACAATTCCGCCGCGTGTTTGTAACGTCGCTGTTTCAAAGTGTCGCCGCGCTTGAGCCGGCAACCAAGAACAAATCCAGAATCAAATGACCTGATTAACCATCGCCGTTCAAACACATTAGCCGATGCCATTCAGGCGATGGCCGGCTGGATGTGGAGGTTTTAACCGGAACGTAACGTGTTAAAAAACGAAAAACTGATTAACTTCCATTGAAAATGAAAAAATTATTTCTGTCACTCGTCGGCATTGGCGGCTTGGCGGCCGCGGTTGTTGCCTTTCTCATTCTGAATGCGAAACGCCATCTTGCGGCCGCCAGCAGTGTCGCGTTGCTCGCCGCGCAAACGAATGCCGCAACCATCAACGTCACCGGCGCGGGTTCCACGTTTGATTATCCGGTCTTCACCAAATGGTTTGAGGCTTACAAAAAAGTGGATCCCGATGTGCAGTTTAATTATCAATCCATCGGCTCGGGTGGCGGGATAAAAAATCTGACGAGCCAGACGGTGGACTTTGGCGCGTCCGATGCGCCGATGAAGGATGACGCCATGGCGGCGGCGCCGGGAAGAATCCTGCACATCCCGATCGTCGCCGGCGGCGTGGCCATCATTTACAACCTGCCGGGCGGCCCGAAGCTTAAATTGGACGGCGAAACGCTTGCCAACATTTATCTCGGCAACATCACCAAATGGAACGACCCGAAAATTGCCGCGCTGAATCCGGGCGTGAGCCTTCCCGATCTGGCCATCGTGCCCGTGCATCGCGCCGACGGCAGCGGCACGACCTTTATTTTCACGGATTACTTGAGCAGCGTGAATCCCGCGTGGGCGGATTCGGTCAAGACCGGCACCCAAGTGAATTGGCCGGCGGGCATCGGGCTTGCCGCCAAGGGCAGCGAGGGCGTGGCCGGGCAGGTCAAACAGCTTTCCGGAGCGATTGGTTATGCCGAACTGGCCTACGCGGACCAGAATAAAATGTCCTACGCCGACATGAAAAATTCCTCCGGCAATTTCATCCCGCCCGCGCCCGATTCCGTCAGCGCCGCGCTGGCCACGGCGAAAATCCCCGACGATTTCCGCTTCTCGATGGTCAACGCGCCCGGCGACAAGGCTTACCCGATTTCCGGCGCGAGCTGGGTGCTCGTTTATCAGCACCAAAAAAAGGCGGAGGGCGGCCAGAAACTCGTCGCGTTTTTGAAATGGGCGGTCACGGAGGGACAAAAACTCTCGCCCACGCTTGATTATGCTCCGTTGCCGGACGAGGTCCAGCAACGCGAATTGAAGCTGCTCGACACAATTAAGTGATGACTTCATTCCGCCGCCCGGTAATTTATGGGCGTGGGCTGGACGAAGAGCGCCATTCCTCCCGCTCTTCGTCCGTTTGATTTCAGGAACGAGGCAAAATTGTGAGCGAAGCGGCAACCAGCAAAAAATCACCGGGCGTGAAACGCGCCGGGCGGCATTTCGGCGACAGCGCCTTCAAATGGCTGACGCTGGCCATGGCGCTGACCGTTTTTGCGCTCATCGTGCTCATTGGCTGCGAACTTTGCCACGGCTCGCGGCTGGCGATGCAGAAGTTTGGCTGGCATTTTCTGGTCACCAGCGACTGGGATCCCGTCAACGACAAATACGGCGCGCTGCCCTTCATTTACGGCACGCTCGTTTCCTCGCTCATCGCGCTCGTCATCGCCGTGCCCATCAGCATCGCCACCGCCGTTTATCTCACCGAACTGGCGCCGCTGTGGTTGCGCCAGCCGCTCATCATGTTCATTGAATTGCTCGCCGCCGTGCCGAGCGTGATTCTCGGCTTGTGGGGAATTTTTGTGATGGTTCCATGGCTGCAGTATCATCTGGTTCCCGCGTTGAGAGGCACCCTCGGTTTTCTGCCGCTTTTCCAGGGGTCAAACAACGGACCCTGCATGCTGGCCGCCGGCATCATCCTTGCCATCATGATCGTGCCCATCATCACGTCGGTCTCGCGTGAAATCCTGCGTTCCGTCCCCGGCCTGCAACGCGAGGCCGCCTACGCGCTGGGCGCGACGCGCTGGGAGGTCACGCGAATCGCGGTTTTAAGCTACGCGAAAAAGGGATTGTTCGGCGCGGTCATCCTGGGACTGGGCCGCGCGCTCGGCGAAACAATGGCCGTCACGATGGTGATTGGCAACATTCCGCAAATCGTTCCATCGCTGTTCGCACCGGCAGCCACGCTGGCCAGCGTCATCGCGAATGAATTCAACGAGGCCACCGGCAATTTGTATCCGAGCGCGTTGTTTGAAATCGGCCTTGTCCTGCTCGGCGTGACCCTGCTCGTCAACATTTTGGCCCAATTGCTTTTGAAAACATTCGCCGGCCCAAGCGTCAAACCACAACACTGAAAATGAACAATTGGATTGCTCGATTATTAGATTGTTGGATTTTTGGCCGCAACAATCCATTTAACCATTTATCCATCCATCCATCCATCCATCACCTCATTTATTGATGACCGCCCCGAACCACAACTGGCGCAAATTCAAGAACGCGTTCATGCAAACGCTCGCGTTTGTGTGCGCCATTCTGGTCGCCGTGCCGCTCGTTCTGGTGTTTTATCATTTGATCAAGGAGGGTTTCACTTCGATCAATTGGGCGTTCTTCACGCAATTGCAAAAGCCGGTCGGCGAATCCGGCGGCGGCATGGCCAATGCCATCGTCGGAACCTTTGTCTTGCTCGCGCAGGCGGCCTTGATCGGCGTGCCCGTCGGCGTCCTCGGCGGCGTTTTTCTTTCCGAATACGGCGGCACCAAATTGAACTGGTGGATCCGTTTTGCCGCGGACATTTTGAACGGCGTGCCGTCCATCACCTGGGGCATCGTCGTCTGGGCGCTGTTGGTTGTGCCTTTGACAGCGCCGTTTCGCGGAACGGTCAAATCCGTGGACGCGGCGGAACACCTCGTCACCGTGCAGACTCCGGCGGGCGACACCCAGGAATTCAAAGCGGATGCGAATACCAGGTTAAAGCTGAACGGGAAGGGCCAGCTCGATTCGTTGAACCAGGGGACTGACGTCATGATTTGGTATCGTCAGGGAAATGACAACACGCTCTTGGCCGACAGCATTTCGCCAAGCGGCCTGTGGGGCATCTTTATCGCGACCATCATAAAATGGCACAATTCGGTTTCCGGATTCTCCGCGCTGGCCGGCGGCGTGGTGCTGGGACTGATGATGATCCCGCTCGTGATGCGCACGACCGAGGAGGTTTTGCAGCTCGTGCCCGGCGGCTACCGCGAAGCCGCGCTCGCCCTGGGAATCGCCAAATGGAAAACCATCGTGCAAATCGTCATCCGCACCGCGCTCAAAGGCATCGTCACCGGCGTGATGCTCGCGCTCGCGCGCGTGGCCGGTGAAACCGCGCCGCTGCTGTTCACGGCTTTGGGCAATCAGAATTGGACGCACAGCCTGGCCGAACCCATCGCCGCCATGCCGCTGCAGATTTTCGCCTACGCCATTTCACCTTACGACGACTGGCACCGGCAGGCGTGGGCCGGCGCGCTCGTGCTGCTCCTGCTGGTGTTGTCTATCAACATCATGGTCCGCTTCCTCACGCGCGACCGCTTCCAACCCAAAATTTGAAACGCCCATGCCCGACTCCCCCAATCAAATGCCGAAAGCAGCGCCGGATGCAAGATCCGCGAACTCCCCCGCCCTGACCGTGCGCCATCTTTCCGTCTTTTTCGGCAAGAGCGCCGCCGTTAAAAATGTTTCGCTCGACATCACCCGGCACGCCGTCACCGCCATCATCGGGCCGAGCGGCTGCGGCAAATCCACTTTTCTTCGCGCGCTCAACCGGATGCACGAACTGAACCCGGAAGCAAGAATGGAAGGTGAAATTCATTTGTTTGGCGACGACATTTACTCGCGCACCGTCGAATCGGTCACGGTCCGCCGCCGTGTCGGCATGGTGTTCCAGAAATCCAATCCGTTTCCAACCATGTCCATCGTCGAAAACGTCACCGTCGGCCTGCGCTTGAATGGCGTGCGCGAACGGAAAATTCTCGCCGAACGCACCGAGCAGTCGTTGCGCATGGCCGCGCTGTGGGACGAGGTGAAGGACCGCCTCAACGCGCCCGCCATCAGTTTGTCCGGTGGCCAGCAGCAGCGGCTTTGCATCGCGCGCGCGCTGGCGGTGCAGCCGGAAGTCCTGCTCATGGACGAGCCGGCCTCCGCGCTCGACCCGTTGGCGACGGCGAAGATCGAGGACTTGATCGTTTCGCTGAAAAAGGATTACACGATTGTGATCGTGACCCACAACATGCAGCAGGCCGCGCGCGCGTCGGATTTCACCGCGTTTTTCTATCTCGGCGAACTGGTTGAGTTCGGCCCGACGGCAAAAATTTTCACCAGCCCGGCGCAGAAACGCACGGAAGATTATGTGACAGGCCGCTTTGGTTGAGTTATCATTGCAATTAGTTTATGGAAAATTATTTTGAAATGGGATTGGACGCGCTGCGGCAGAAATTGCTGCTGATGGGCAGCCACGCCGAGACCGCCGTCAACCAGTCCTTGCAGGCGCTCGTCCAGCGCGACCATGATCTGGCCCTGCGGGTGAAGGAAAACGACCGGGTCATTGACCAGTTCGAGGTGGAGATTGACGACCTCGTCATTCAACTGCTCACCAAGGCGCCGCTGGCCACCAACCTGCGCCTCGTCACCGTGGCGATGAAAATTTCCCAGAACCTCGAGCGCGTCGGCGACGAGGCCTCAAAAATCGCCAAGCGCGCCCGCGACCTGACGCAGGAACCGCCGGTGAAAATCGCCATTGATTTGCCGCGCATGGCCGGCATGGCGCTGGCCATGCTCAAGTCCTCGCTCGACGCCTTTGTGAACAAGGATCCCGTTGCCGCCCGCGCCATCATCCCGCGCGACAAGGAGGTGGACGCGCTCAACAAACAGATCCACGAAATCCTTGCGCAACACATGGTGGCCCATCCCGACACCATCGGACGTTGCCTGAACTGGATGGTCGCCTGCAAAAGCCTCGAACGCATCGCCGACCACGGCAAGAATATCGCCGAGGAAGTCGTCTATCTTTACGAAGCGCAGGACATCCGCCACACCGCCAACAAAAACCAGGGTGGCGCGGTTTGAACAATTTCATTCCACCGAGTGCGTGCCGCCAGGAATCCTGCCGGTTGAATTTCTCTTTCCAATTTGGTTTGCAGGAACGGACTGGCAAAAATCAGCGACCCGGCTTATCATTGTGCGACCACTAATGATGAGCTATCGCCGCCCATGTCGGTTCAAGCTGGTGGGCGACAACTTCGAGTTGAACGACTGGCGCGGCTGTTTCCTCGATGCCAATACGCCCCGGCCCGGTTTGCTGGATCTGATCCGCGAAAAACACCCGGATGGCGTGACACTGTTGCTGACGGCGTATTTTAACTTGGAGTCGCTGTTGCCGACAGCGGGCATCCTGCCTGCTGTAGCCTGCGGCATCCCTGCCGCCCGGCCGAAATCGAAAGAACACCCATGAACGCACACGTTTCCCCGGCTTTCGACCCGCGCCAATTGCGGCATATGACCGGGCTGATCTTCGCGCTTTGGACGCTGGCGGTTACCTCGTCTGTGGTTTGGAACGTGCATCTGCTGCGCGGCGCGATGTTGGATGCCGTTGAGCGTGACGCGCGCAACAGTTTCGACAGGGACGTGCTTTACTTGTTGAATCCCGACAACATGACACGTGAAATGCATGAATTGAAGGCCAGGGAAGATGGCACACTTGGCCACATCACCAGTTTGAAGCCGGTGCGCCCGGAGAACGCCCCCGACGCCTGGGAGGCCGCCGCCTTGCGGACTTTTGAACAAGGCCGGACCGAGGCAAGCTCCCGCGATCTGCTGCACGGCCAGCCGTATCTGCGCTTCATGAAGCCTTTGGTCACCGAGGCGGTTTGCCTGAAATGCCATGCCGCGCAAGGGTATCACCAGGGCGATATCCGTGGTGGCATCAGCGTTGCCGTGCCGCTGAATCCGTATCTGGATTTGGCGCAAGCCCGGATCGTGCGCATCGCTGGAACCCATGCCGGTCTGTGGGCCTTGGGTGCGCTGGGAATTTTCCTTGGCGCGCGCCAGATGCGCCTACGTCTGGACAAGCAGTTGCAGGCTGAAGAGGCGCTCCGCCGCTCGGAGACGAAGTTCCGCACGCTCTACGATTCGACCCGTGACGCGGTGATGCTGCTGGATGCGAAGGGCTTTTTCGACTGCAACCAGGCGACCTTGGCGATGTTCGGCTGCGCGACCCGGGAGGAGTTTTGTTCGAAACACCCCGCCGATGTGTCGCCGCCGGTGCAGCCGGACGGCACGGATTCCCGGACGCGGGCCAGCCTGCGAATCGCCACGGCGCTGGAAAAGGGCAGCGATCGCTTCGAGTGGATGCATAAGCGGGCCAACACCGGCGAGACCTTCCCCGCCGAGGTGCTGTTCAGTGCCATGGAACTGGATGGCAAACCGGTGCTCCAGGCGGTCGTCCGCGACATCGCCGCGCGGAAACAGAGCGAGGCCGAACGCGATCAGCTCATCCAGGACTTGCAGGATGCCCTCGCCAACGTGAAGTCCTTGAGCGGGCTGCTGCCCATCTGCGCCGGCTGCAAAAAAATCCGCGACGACCAGGGCTATTGGAACCAGGTGGAGAGCTACATCCAGAAACACTCCGATGCCAGGTTCTCGCACAGCATGTGCCCGGATTGCATGAAGAAGTGGTATCCGGACCTGGTGAAAGACAGCCCCGACAACCCGTGACCCCGTGTCGGCTCCCGACGGCGACGATGCCGTTTCAAAACAAACTCCTTGACGGTCAAGGCAAAAGCCGCGATTATCATTTCGTCATTTGACGAAATATAAATCAATGCGCGACTTCATGGCCGTCACCAAGGCGCTGTCCGACCCGAACCGGGTGCGGATTCTCCTGGCGCTCCGGCGCGGCGAACTGTGCGTCTGCCAGATCACCGAGCTGTTCGGCTTCGCGCCGTCCACCGTTTCCAAGCACCTGTCCATTTTGCATCGCGCCGGCTTGATTTTGTCGCGCAAGTCGGAGCGCTGGGTTTATTACCGGCTGCCGGACAAGGCCGCGCCCGTGGCCGTGCGCGAGGCGCTGGAGTGGGTTCACAAATCGCTCGCCAAGACGGACGAAGCCGCTGCCGACGCAAAAAAGCTCAAACGGATTTTGAAGACCGACCCCGCCGTCATCTGCCGCCGGCAAAAATGCTGCTGATTTATGAAAACATTACTAACTGACGAACAAAATGATTCCGTGCGCAAGCTCGTGCGCGAAGGCTACACGAAGATCGCGCGGGAAACCTCCGCCGACAGTTGCAGTCCAGGTGTCTCCTGTTGCGGTTCCGCGCCGCCGGACGCCGACAAGCTGGCGCGCGAACTCGGCTACACCGTCGAGGAACTCAAGGCTTTGCCCGAAGGCGCAAACATGGGCTTGTCCTGCGGCAATCCCGCCGCGCTCGCCGCGTTGCAGCCCGGCGAAGTCGTGCTCGATCTCGGCAGCGGCGGCGGCTTCGACATCTTCATCGCCGGGCGCAAGGTCGGTGCCACCGGCCGCGCCATCGGCGTGGACATGACGCCGGAAATGCTCGGCAAAGCCCGCCGTAACATCGCCGGCTATCGCAAGGAAACCGGCTTGGAAAATGTTGAGTTTCGTCTCGGCGAAATCGAGCATCTGCCCGTCGCCGATAATTCCGTGGACGCCATCATTTCCAATTGCGTCATCAACCTTTCACCCGACAAGACGCAGGTCTGGCGCGAGATGGCGCGCGTGCTGAAAGCCGGCGGGCGCGTCGCCGTGTCCGACATGGCGCTGGTCAAACCGTTGCCGCCGGAAGTGTTAAAAATGGTCGAGGCGCTGGTCGGCTGCGTCGCGGGCGCGGCGCTCGTGAGCGAAACCGAACGCATGGCGCGCGAAGCAGGATTGACGGACATTGTTCTTAAATCCAAACCAGGATACGTCGAGGCCATGGAAAGTTTTGAAGACCCGCTTTACCAGAAAATTGTCGAACATTTGCCGGCGGGAACCAAACCGGCTAACTTCATTACGAGCCTGGAAGTCCAGGCACGAAAATCAAACCGATAACACTATGAACCACAATCCAGACCAGACCGCTCGACGCAGCGGCGAACTTTTTGATCAGGGATTCTGCTGTGCGGAAAGCGTCCTCCAAGCTGTCGCCGAAAGCCGCGACATCCACTCCGATTTAATTCCGCGCATTGCCACCGGCCTGTGCGCCGGCATCTCGCGGACCAGCGGGATTTGCGGCGCGGTGAGCGGCGGCGTGCTCGCCATCAGCATGATTACCGGACGATCCAGTGCCGACGCTTCGCGCGACGAGAACCATCGGCTAACCCGGGCATTTTTGAGCGGATGTGAAGCGAAATTCGGCTCCACCAGTTGCGGGGAGCTTCTAGGCTGCCGGCTCGACACACCCGAAGGCCAGCAATTTTTCAAGGAACACAACCTGCGCCAAAAATGCGCTGGTTTCACGCAAGAGGCGGCACGCATGGCCTCGGCGTTGCTGGCGGAAAACGGCGTCCAAGCAGAACCGCACGCATGACAGGTGAAATTTCATCCCCGCCCAAGCGTCTCGCGTTTTTCGAGCGTTACCTGACCGTCTGGGTTTTCCTCTGCATGGTCGTCGGCGTCGCGTTCGGCAAAATTGCGCCGCAGATCACTTCAACATTTGGCAGACTGGAATTTGTCACCGGCTCGCACGTCAACGCGCCCATCGCCGTGCTCATCTGGCTGATGATTTATCCGATGATGCTCAAGGTGGATTTCACCGCGCTCGGCGGCATCGCGCGCAAACCGAAAGGTCTCGCCGTCACGCTGTTCGTCAACTGGCTGGTGAAGCCGTTCAGCATGGCATTTCTCGGCTGGCTGTTTATGCAGCACATTTTTGCGCGGTGGATTTCGCCGGAACTGGCGAAAGAATACACCGCCGGCCTAATTATTCTCGCCGCCGCGCCCTGCACCGCGATGGTTTTTGTCTGGAGCTATCTCACCGACGGCGATCCGGTTTATACGCTCGTGCAGGTGGCGGTGAACGACCTCATCATGCTGGTCGCCTTCGCGCCCATCGTGATGTTTTTGTGCGGCGTGGCCAATGTCGTCGTGCCGTCAAAAGTGCTCATCACCAGCGTCGTGGTGTTCATCGTCATCCCGCTTGCGGCGGGCTGGCTGACGCGGACGGCGCTCTTGAAATCGCACGGCAAGGACTGGTTCGAGAAAAATTTTCTGCCGAAGTTTCATCCCGTGACCATTTTCGCGCTGCTGCTGACGCTGGTTCTCATCTTCGCGTTTCAGGCGGAGAATTTGACCACTCGCTGGCTGGCCGTGCTGCTGCTGGCCGTGCCGATTGTCATCCAGGTTTATTTCAATTCCACGCTCGCGTATTTGCTGATGCGCCGGTTCAAAGTTCCGCACAATGTCGCGTCGCCCGGCGCGCTCATCGGCGCGAGCAATTTCTTTGAGCTGGCCGTGGCCGTGGCCATCACGCTGTTCGGCCCCGGATCGGGCGCGGCGCTCGCCACCGTCGTTGGCGTGCTCGTGGAGGTGCCGGTGATGCTCTCCGTCTGCCAAATCTGCAACCGGTCGCGCGGCTGGTATCAGCGCGAAATTACCTGATGAAACATTCAACTCTCAACGCCCAAGGTTGGAAGTGCGCGTCCGTTGAATGTTGAGCGTTGAATGTTGAATGTTCGATGTTTCCCAATAAATTATGAAACCCACCATTCTGATTCTCTGCACCGGCAATTCCTGTCGCAGCCACATCGCCGAAGGTTTTCTGCGGGCGGCGGCCGGCGAACTCGTGAACGTCCACAGCGCCGGATCAAATCCGGCCGGCCAGGTTCATCTGCTCGCGATCAAAGTCATGGCCGAAGTCGGCATAGACATTTCCGGCCATCGCTCGAAACATCTGATGGAATTTCTGGACCAGCCGGTGAACACCGTCATCACCGTTTGCGGCAATCTGGACCAGGGCTGCCCGATTTTTCCCGGCCAGGCGAACCGCCATCACTGGCCGTTCATTGATCCGGCCAAGGCCGCTGGCAGCGAAGAGGAAATTTTGCAATGCTTCCGTCAGGTGCGCGATGAAATGCGCCGCGTGTTTGAAGCGTATGCGGCTGGGTTGCGCGATGCGGTAAAGTTGTAGCTTCCGACCCGCGTCCGGTCTTTTTGCGGACAGCGCCAACGCTACACAAACTTTGCGCCGGCTTTCAACTGATGGCCCGCCAGAAATTCCGCCGCGTTTATGCGCCGTCCGCCCTCGCGCTGCAATTCCAGAATCCGCAGAGAATTCTGGCCGCAAGCAACAACGATTCCGGTTTTGTCCGCCGACACAATCTCCCCCGGCCTTCGCTCTGAAGCTTCGGCCCGGCAAGCTGCGTCGCCGGATTTTTCGATTGTTTCCGCCCTCCAGATTTTCAACAACCACGGTTTGGGTTCGCCGGCCGCAAATGTGAACGCGCCCGGCCACGGCGTGAAGGCGCGCAGCCGGTTCCAGATTTTTCCCGCCGGCTGGTTCCAGTCAATGTGGCCGTCTTCTTTTTTGATTTTGGGCGCATGGCTGGCTCCGGTGGCGGGCTGCGGCGCCGACCGGATTTTCCCAGCGACAAAATCAGGAATGGTTTCCGTAAGCAGTTCCGCGCCGAGTCCCGCCAGCCGGTCGTGAAGCGTGGCGGAATCGTCCGTGGCCAAAATCGTTGTGCGCCGCTGCGAAACAAGCGGGCCGGTGTCCAGGCCGGCGTCCATTTGCATGATGGTGACGCCGGTTTCGGTTTCGCCACTGGCAATCGCCCACTGAATCGGCGCCGCGCCGCGATATTTCGGCAGCAGCGACGTGTGGACGTTCAGGCAGCCGTGGCGCGGTAATTCCAAAATGGCCGGCGGCAAGATATGTCCGTAGGCGGCGACGACAATTAAATCCGGCTGCAACGCGCGCAGCTCGCCGATGAAATTTTCGTCACGGGCGCGCGCCGGCTGGAGCACGGGCAGGTCAAGTTTGAGCGCGAGGGATTTGACCGGCGACGGCTGCAACCTCAAGTCGCGGCCTTTCGGTTTGTCCGGCTGCGTGACCACGGCGGCGACGGAAAATCTTTCGTCGCGCGCCAGCGATGTGAGGCTGGCGCAGGACAATTCCGCCGTGCCCATGAAGACGATTCGCAACGCGGTCATCAGCGGATTTTATCGCAAAGGCGCGAAGAGGCAACGGCGCAAAGGACAAACGCCAAAATCATTTTAGAGCTTCACGACCTGCTTGAGAATGTCGGAGAACGTCTTGACCGGCGGGCCGTCGGTGTTGATGCGGTGGACCAGTTTGTTGCCGTAAAAATCGAGCACCGGTTTGGTTTCCTTCTCGTAAGTCTTGAGGCGCTGGCGGATGACGTCGAGGTTCGCATCGTCAAGGCGGTTGTCCTTGAGCGCGCGGCGTTGCATCCGGCGGACGAGATTTTCCTTCTTTTTGGACGTGAGATAAAAGACGGCGATGACGTTGAGCGCGTCGCTCATAATTTTCGCCTGGGCCACGTTGCGCGGGATGCCGTCCAGCACCAGCGTGTCGGCATCGGGATGAAACCGCCCCGTCTGCGTGCTGTTGTGAATGCACTGCCGCCACAGCTCGATGGTGGGTTCGTCCGGCACCAGCTCGCCGCGGCTGGAGTATTCCAGAAAAACTTTGCCGAGCGGCATTTCGGGGCGGAGGCTGCGGAAGACATCGCCGCAGGCGCAGTGAAAAAAGCCGGGAATCCCGCCGAGCGCGCGGCCATGCGTGCCCTTGCCGGAGCCGGGCGCGCCAAACATGAGAATGGTTCGATACTTCACGCGTGCCTGTGTTTGAGTTGAACTTCCTGGATTTCGGCGAACGGCACCATCACCTCCTGCCGCACATCGCCCCGTAACACCTCGAAATGCACTTCGTTGGCCGCGATGCGCGTGATGCGCTCGGCCACAAACAGCGCGTGCGGCGTTTTCACCTGCAAAATTTTGTCCTTGTCCGCCTCCCGGCGGACGATGCCGAAAAATCCGGAAAACTTCGTCTCAAAAAACCGGCGGTTAAACATGAACTGTCCGCGCTGGAAAATCTCCGTCTCCGGCTGGTTGGGCGGCGCTGGAGGCGCCCCGGCCTCCCACGAACCCGCCGCAATGTGAATCTCCTCCTCCGGCTTCACGCCCGGCACCACAAACCGGTGCGGCGCGTTTCCCACCGGCGCGCCTTCGGCGGGCGTTTCGGCGGGCGTTTCCTCCACCGCCGGCGCGTCCGCCTCGCGCAATCCGGGCAGCGACAGAAAAATAACCGGCCCCGCAAAGGGCAGCACCGCCGACGCGCCCATCACCACCGCCAGCGGCCGTGCGCGGAACAGGGCGATTTCGTAGCCCGCGTAAATGTTCGCCGCGTAAATCAACAGCAGCGCGACCAGCCCGATCCCGGATGAAAACAGCCCGCCAAACAGCGATGCCGGCGACGAGCGGTCCAGCCGCGACACGGTGCCGGCTTTTACCTCCGGTCTGGAGGCTCGTGCCGGCGCCGCCGGCATGATGAACGGCTCGACGAACGGCTTGATCTTCGGCGTTTGCGCCAGTTGCTTCAGTCCGTCCTGCGAAAATTTCACCCACGGCAGCCGGTCGGTGTATTTTTCGTCCGCCGTTCGGAAAATGATGCCGTTGTCGTTGAACGAAACCACATCGCCGCTCACCGTCGTGCCATCGGCCAGCGGAAACGAATCCGCGCCGGCCGCCGCCAGCAGCCCGCAAAGCCAGAAACCGGCAAATGTCCAAAGGATTTTGCGCACGCGAACTTTCTAGCAAATGCGGCCGTGACGCGAAAGCAAATTCAGCGGCTCATCCCTCCGGCGGATTCCGCTCGCCCGGCCCCGGTTTCCAGTAAATATGCGAACGGAAATGAAACAGCTTTTCCTTGATGGAATTTTGCGGATCTGCTTTCATCAGCTTCGATGAAAGCCGCAGATGGAAAAATCAGCCGCGCGTGGCGGCGTGCGCGCTTTGCGGTATAATTTTGTTAGGCGCATGTCACGTAAGATTACAATTGTTCGGGTTGTGCTGCTAATTCTAGCCGTCGTGATTGGGACCGGTGTTCTCTATTGCATTTGGATGGTGTTTATACCTCATCGTGGAACAGTAAACAGCGTGCCCATGTTACAGAAGGTCTATGGCAAAGTGGGGGGACCAATCGCTTCTACTTTCACCAATTCGCTCATCCAACAATTCCCTTTCGACGGCCCCATTGATTGGAAGATTATATTCTTTAAGGAGCCGATGGTATTTCTGAATGGAAGAGTTGACACGAATGCCTTAGAGCATGTCTGAAAAAGAAAGCCGGGGTGTTTTCGGGGGCATGGCCGCCAAATAAATGAACAAAGCGCTTGATTTGACTGCCTGGTTTTGCAGCTTTCATTCGCGGCAGCGCCAGTTGGGCG
>Ga0182030_10016931_pt1 | contig 14125 bp, 9 predicted proteins | sample 812S3MmetaG_FD_121299 | JGI IMG/M metagenome (GOLD analysis project Ga0182030, IMG submission 121299) | Permafrost microbial communities from Stordalen Mire, Sweden - 812S3M metaG (Illumina Assembly) | ecosystem: Environmental > Terrestrial > Soil > Wetlands > Permafrost | place: Sweden...
ATCCAGCGCGACGGGGGGAATGCCTCGAAATACGTGGAGCTGGCGAAGAAGAAGGACTCGAACTTCCGCCTGATGGGCTTCGGCCACCGCGTGTACAAGAACTTCGATCCGCGCGCGAAGATCATCAAGGCCGCGGCCGACAAGGTGCTGACGAAGCTCGGCAAGCCGGACCCGCTCCTCGACATCGCCAAGGCGCTCGAAGAGGCGGCGCTGAAGGACAGCTACTTCGTCGAGCGAAAGCTCTACCCGAACGTCGACTTCTACTCGGGCATCATCTACCGGGCGATGGGCTTCCCGACGAACATGTTCACGGTGCTCTTCGCGCTGGGTCGCCTTCCGGGCTGGATCGCGCACTGGAAGGAGATGATGGAGGACCCGACGACGAAGATCGCGCGTCCCCGGCAGATCTACACGGGGCCGACGGTCCGCGATTACGTCGCCATCGAGAAGCGGACCTGAGCGCCGCTTCGTCCGTCGCGCGATCCACCTCTACGGCCCCAGCAGGGGCAGCCACCTGTCGGCGATCCATGCGCCTCCGAGCATCCACTCGATGATCGCGAGGCACAGGAACGGCCCGAAGGGGAGCCTCGCCCCCATGAGCCCCTCCTCCGGCGCCGTCGCCAGCGGATCCAGCTCCAGCAGCTCCTTGGCCTCCTCGTCGCCCTCCGCGGCCGCCTTCTGGATCTCCTCGCGGTCCTTCAGGACGCTGGCTGGCTCCTCGATCTTGCCCTTGACCAGGTAGATGATCCCCGCGGCCACGCTCGCCTGCAGCGCCCCCGCGAAGATCGCGAACGCCACGCCCGGCCAGCCGAACCACGCGCCGGCGAGCATCGTCAGCTTCGCGTCGCCGAGGCCCATCCCCGCCCTTCCGCGCAGCGCCTTGTATCCGACGACGAACGGCAGCCACACGCCCACGAAGCCGACGGCCGCGCCGAGGAGTACGTCGGTCCATCCCAGGCCGCGCAGGCTCGGAGTGAGGAGCCCGAAGAGCGTCCCGCCGAGGGTGATCTTGTTCGGCAGATACATGTGCTCCGCGTCGATGAACGCAGCGGCGACGAGCGCCATCGCCAGGGCGAAGTCGGCGAGGAAGACGGACCCGGCGTGGAGGAGCGACGTGTCTCCCGGCATTGGGAGAACGATGGCCTCGAATACAGCGAGCGCGATGAGACCGCTCAGCGCCTCGACGATGAGGTAGCGAGGCGAGATGCGCACGCCGCAGCAGCGGGCCTTCCCGCGCAGAAAGAGCCACGAAAGGATGGGGATGTTGTCGAAGGCGGCGACAGGCGCGCCGCACCCGGGGCAGTGCGAGCCGGGGCGCACCACGCTCATCTCGCGTGGCACGCGGTAGACGACCACGTTGACGAAGCTCCCCCACATCGCGCCCCACGCGAACACGAAGACGCGGAGGACGGGGAGGGGGAGGTCGAGCTCGGAGAGCGTCATGAGTCCGCGGGCAAAGGCCACCGGGGGAAGCCTCGGAGAGCGTAGCAGTGACGCGCAATCGCGCGTGACTCCCACGAAAATTCGGGTTACGCGGAGCGCCGCTCGGCCGCGATGCTCCTCTCCATCAACCTCGAACACCCGGAGCCACGCAAGATCCGGCGCGCGGTCGACGCGCTCGAGAGCGGCGGCGTCATCGCATATCCGACCGACACGGTTTACGGGCTCGGGTGTGACCTCACCAGCAAGCACGCCGTGGAGCGGCTCTATTCCATCAAGGGGATGGACCGGTCGCACCCGCTGGCCTTCGTTTGCCCGGACCTCTCGGACATCGCGCGCTACGCCGTCGTCGACAACCAGGTCTACCGGGTCCTCCGGCGCTTCTTGCCCGGGCCGTACACGTTCATCCTCGAGGCGACGCGTGAGGTGCCCAAGCTCGTACAGATGAAGCGCAAGCAGGTGGGGATCCGCGTCCCGGCGTGCGAGGCCACGAGGGCCCTCGTACGCGAGCTCGGTCGTCCCATCATCTCGACCACGGCGGCTCGACCGGGCGAGGACCCATACGTCGACCCCCACGAAATTGACTCGACATTCCGGGGGCTTGCGATGGTGCTCGACGGTGGTGCGGGCGGGCTCGTCCCGACGACGGTCATCGACCTGACCAAGTCGCCGCCGGAGATCGTGCGCGAAGGGGTCGGATCGGTCGAGGAGTTCAGGCCTTAGCGAACGGTCGCGCCGAGCCGTCACCAGCACTGGAGGGACGAGCCAATGAAGCCCGCGCCGTCGTTTGCCGCACCCGAGTCCACCCCGCTCGCTCGCCCTCGGCTCCTTCTCGTCGACGACGACGAGCTCCTCCTGCGCTCCTACGTCCGGGCACTCTCGTCCGAGGGATACGACGTCGAGTCGCACAAGGATGGGGAGTCCGCCATCGCGGCCCTGCAGAAGGGGAGCTTCGACGTCGTCATCAGCGACATCGACATGCCGCGTATGGGCGGCTTGGCGCTGCTCGAACGGATCCGCGCGTACGATCTCGACGTGCCGGTGGTGCTCATCACCGGGTGCCCGAGCCTCGAGACGGCGATGGCCGCCATCGAGCACGGCGCGCTCCGCTACGTGCCCAAGCCGGTCGACGCCACGAAGCTCCGCGCCATCACGGCGGACGCCGTGCGGCTTCACCGGCTCGCCACGGCCAAACGTCGGGCGCTGGACCTGGCGGGCGACGACGCGCGGCTGGTCGGCGATCGCGCGGGGCTGCTCGGCAGCTTCGGCCGGGCCCTCGACTCGCTCTGGATGGCGTACCAGCCCATCGTGTCGTGGTCGCGACGGGAGATCTACGGCTTCGAGGCGCTCCTTCGCTCGCGCGAGCCGTCGCTTCCGCACCCGGGGGCCATCCTCGACGCGGCCGAGCGCCTCGACCGCCTGAACGACCTCGGGCGCACCATCCGCGGACGCGCCGGCGACCCGATCGCGACGATGCCCGAGGGCGCGATGCTCTTCGTCAACCTCCATACCCAGGACCTGCTCGACGAGGAACTCTACGATCCGGAGCGCCCGCTGGCCCGCATCGCGAAGCGCGTCGTCCTCGAGATCACCGAGCGCGCGAGCCTGCACGGCGTGCGCGACGTGCAGGGGCGCATGACGCGCCTGCGCGAGATGGGCTTCCGCATCGCCGTCGACGACCTCGGCGCGGGTTACGCCGGCCTCAACAGCTTCTCGCAGCTCGAGCCCGCGGTGGTGAAGCTCGACATGACGCTCATCCGCGACGTGCACAAGCAGCCCAAGAAGCTGACGCTGGTGCGCACCATGATCGCGATGTGCCACGAGCTCGGGATCCAGGTGGTCGCCGAGGGAATCGAGGGGCCCGAGGAGCGCGACGCCATCGTGTGGGCGGGCTGCGATCTCCTCCAGGGCTACCTCTTCGCGAAGCCGGGGGCCGCGTTCCCCACTGTCACCTGGTGATCCCTCCGTCTTGCCAACGCCATCCGTCTTGCTAGGGTCGCGCCTCGCATGAGTGCATCCCTCGCCAGGCTCTGCAGGGTCATCGTCGCGGCGAGCGTCGTCGTCGGATGCTCTCTCGGAGGCGGACGGGATGCCCGTGCAACGCTCGGGGGCGACGTCGCTTCGGTCGCGGTGAACCAGCAGCGCCTCGGCGGCGCGCTCCAGGTGCAGAAGCTCGCGTCCGGCGTGCGTCACGAGCTGCATCTGTCGTCGGGCATGGTGATCCACGAGTACGTGTCGGCCAGCGGGGCCGTGTACGCGATCACCTGGCGCGGGCCCCGGATGCCCGATCTGCGCGAGCTCCTGGGTCCGTACTTCGCGCAGCTGGCCCGGCACGACTCCCATCCGCGAGGTGGTCACCACCGGATGACGATGACGGGGGCCGACCTCGAGATCCGCTCGAGCGGTCATCGGCGCTCGTTCGAGGGGCGCGCGTGGGTCCCTTCGCTCGTGCCGGCTGGTGTCCATCTCGACACGGCGCTCGACTGAGAGGTGTGAGATGACGCGCAAGCGAATCTCCTGGCTCGTGGCGATCCCGATCGTCGCGTTCGGATGCGGCGGCGGCGACAGCGCGGGGAAGAAGGCCGCGCCCAGCGGTGACGGCGGCTCGGGCGACGACGCCGGGATGACGACCGACGCCGAGACCACGGGCGACGGGGATGCCGGCCCCGCCACCGGAGACAATGTCGCGCCGCTGATCGTCGACGACGGACCGCCTGGAAGCGAATCGGTCGACGTTCCCTTCGTAAGCATCACGCTTTGCGTTCCCGGTACGACGACCTGCCAGACCATCGATCACGTGAGCGTCGACACTGGATCGAGTGGTCTTCGCATCATCTCGTCGGTGCTATCGAGTAGCATCGCTCTCCCGCAGCAGGTCGCGACGACCGGCAGCTCGCTCGCCGAGTGTTTCCAGTTCGACGACGGCTACACGTGGGGCTCGGTCCGGTTGGCAGACGTCAAGATCGCCGGCGAGGTCGCCGCCAAGATCCCCCTCCAGCTCATCGGGGACCCTGGCTTCGCCACGGTGCCGACCGACTGCTCGAGCGCCGGCTCTCCGGAGGACACCGTCGTCGACTTCGGCGCGAACGGCATCATCGGCATCAACCAGATCGTCTCCGACTGCGGCGACTACTGCGCCGGCCAGAACCCCGTCCAGACGGGCTCCTACTACTCGTGCACCGGAAGCACCTGCACAGCCGTCGCGGTGGCCGTCGCCGATCAGGTGCCGAATCCCATCGCCTTCTTCGCCAAGGACAGCAACGGCGCGGTGCTCCAGTTCCCGACGGTCGCCGCCGCCGGCGCCAAGACGCTCGCGGGCTCGCTGATCTTCGGCATCGGGACGGCGCCAAATAACGGTCTCGGGAGCGCGAGCGTCCTCACCGTCGACTCGGATGGGAACTTCACGACCATCTTCAACGGGCAGACGTTGAGCACCAGCTTCATCGACTCGGGGACCAATTCGCTGTCGTTCAACGACACCGCGATCCCGCAGTGCACGTCCAACGAGGCGGGCGGCTTCTTTTGCCCGACCTCGACGCTGAGTCTCATGGCCGAGAACAAGGGACAGAACGGCGTCACCTCGACCGTGTCGTTCAGCGTCGCGAACACCGACACCCTGTTCGGCAACGCCTCGTACACGGTGTTCGATGATCTCGCAGGACCCGGCGTCGACAACACGTCCTTCGACTGGGGATTCCCCTTCTTCCTCGGCCGCAGCGTCTATGTCGCCGTCGATGGTGCAACGACGCCGGGTGGCAAGGGGCCGTACTTCGCCTACTGAGCCGGGGGCGCCTACGTCCCCAGTGTCAGCGAGTCGCGGTCGAACCGTCCCGTCTCGTCGGGTGGCTCTTCCTCCGTGCCGCCGCCGCGGTCCATCGCGTCACGGAAGAACGCCACCAGCTCGTCGCGACGGGCCTGCGCATCGGCGCGACCCATCTCGATGAGCCGGCGGCAGAAGGGGCCATCAAATAGCAGGTAGCTCGCCAGGTCGGCCTCGGCCTGGACGCCCAGGTCGAGCACGTTGAAGAGGCGCTTCGTGAGGATCGGATCGCCGCGCAGGCGCCCACGCTTCAGGTGGTCGTTGGCCAGCTTGCCGATGTCCTCACTCGGTCGGACTCGCACGCAGTTCACGTACCGATACTCTTGCGCGCTGCGCTTCTTCGCCTCGGCGCTGAGCGCGTCGACGAACCCCGAGCCGTAGGTGGACGTCCCGTCGACGATGACGCTATTGATTCGCGTGAGAAGCTCGATGTCCACGTCGACGTGATCGAGCAGGAACGCGTTGAGCACCTTGCCGAGGAGGAACGCGGCGCCCGGGGCACGCGCCGGCTCGTGGTGGCCGGTCTCGCGGACGACGCGCCCCTCGATCTCACGGGAGCTACCGATGGCGAAGATGTGGGTCGCGCCCAGGCGCAACGCGGGGGCGATAGGCGTGTTCTGCCGCAGACCGCCGTCGAGGTAGAGCTCCCCGTCGATGCGCACCGGAGGGAAGAGCAACGGAATGGCGGCGCTCGCGAGCGCGTGCTGCGGGCCGATGCGATCGGCGCAGAAGAGGGTGCGCGGCGGTGCGGCCGAAGGGATGGTGAGGTCCGGCGAAGTCTGCATGAAGACGACCGTGCGGCCCGTCGACACCTCGGTGCACGAGACGGTGAGCGCGCGGAGCATGCGTTTTCGCAGACAGCGCGACACCGCGCGCCAGCTGATCTCCTTCTGCACGAGGTCCGCCATGGGTCGAACGTCGAAGAGGCCATAACCCTCGCCGCCGCCCAGCAGCACGCGGGGCAGGGTCACTACCTGCCGGAGACTGAACCCGAGCACGCGGGTGAGCTCCAGCTCGCTCCACAGCTCCACCAGCCGCCGCATCCCCAGCACGGGGTCGCCCAGGTGTGCGGCGAGGAAGCTGGCGTTGATGGCGCCGACGCTGGTGCCGCACAGGATGTCGATCTTCGGGGGTGCTCCCAGCATCCGGGTCAGCTCGTCGAACACGTACCAGAGGACCCCCACTTCGTACGCGCCGCGAGCCCCGCCCCCGGAGAGGATCATGGCCACGCGAGGCTTGCCGCCCGTTGCCGTCGTCGTCGTCGTCATGCGGTCTCGGGGCCTCCCGGGCTCGCCGCGATGGGCTGGGATGGGTTCTTCGAGGGCGCAGAGGGGACGGGCGTCGTCTCGAAGAGGGCGGCGTTCATCGGTCTCCGGGTGAAGAGCTTGCGCATGCGCGAGTCGCGCACGTTGTTCATGAGCGCGCGAGCGTAGTCCACCGCCCTCTGGTGCGCGCTGGGAGCCTGCGGCGAGCCCGCGCGCTTGAGGGCGTCGGCGCAGAGGGAGCGGATCTCCAGCCCGTACTCGCAACCCTGGAGGTTCTCGACTGCGCCGAGGGCCGTGGTCGCCACCAGCGTAGCGGTGTGCATCTCGCCGAGATCGACGCGTGCGGCCGCCTCGATGGCCATCGCGTAGAAATGGAAGGCGACGAGCGCCATCTTTTCCGCCGCATGGCGCGCTGCGAGAGCGTGCTCGATCGCCTGCTGCGGCTCCCGGCGCGCCAGAGCCAGCAGGGCCCGTACGACCGTCTCGTGGGTGCGGTCGTACGCGTTCTCGGTGGCCGCGTTCAGCGCGCCTGCGTCCCTCAGATAGACCTCGGCCGACGTGTCGTCGCCGAGCTCGATCATCAACATCGCGCTGACAGTGAGTGTGTCGGCCCACCCGTCCTGGTCGCCATAGCGGTCGTGCGCCTCCCTCGCGCGCTTCATGTAGGCGAGCGCCCGCGCGACATCTCCCACGCGAAAGTAAGAGTGTCCGATATTGGTGAGAGTCTTGGCGATCTGGAAGCGACCACCGATGGAGAGGTCGATCTGGATCGACTCCAGCGCGAGGGCGACGGCGTCTTCGTAGCGGCCCTGGACGAACATCGCGTAGGCGAGGGCATTCTTCACGCGCGCCTCCACCCGACGCGCGCCGCACTTGCGGAAGATGGCGATGGCGTCGACGTACGCATCGACGGCTTCGCGTACCCGACCGACGCGTCGCAGGAGGATTCCCCTCGAGCGCAGCACCTCGCCCCGCAGTCGCGGCGGCACAGGCGTCCCCACCGCCGAGGGACCGAACGCCGCCAGCGCCCGATCGCACGCCGCCAGCGCCCCCTGCACATCCCCGAGCTCTCGCAGGAAGTCGCTCACCAGCGCCTCCGCTTCGACCTCGTATCCCGGGACTCGCGCCGTGTGCGCCACCTCGGCGGCGCGCCGAGCGACCACCGAGCCCCGGGCGAGGTGTCCCTCGTCGAAGTCGTAGCGCGCGCTGCGTAGAAGGCCCAGACACACCCACCTCGGCGAGCCGGTGAGGCGCACGATGCGACGCAGGGCCTCGAGGTGCCAGCGGCGCTCGCGGCGTCGACCGAGCATGCGGTAGGCGCTCTCCAGCGCTTCGTGACCCGCGATGCGCCGCTTGTCCTCCGGTCCGAGGTAGGAGAGGGCGCGCTGGTAGTAGCGGATGGCGAGCGGAGTCTGGTGGCTGGTGCGGGCGGCGTTGGCGGCCTCGAAATAGAAATCAGCTGCGCGGTCGTAGCTCTCGCCGCGGGCCAGGTGCCTGGCCACGATGGCCGCGGAGACGCCGCGCGCGAGGGACGTCTTCGCCAGGTGCTCGCCCAGGGTCCGGTGCATGCGCACGCGGTCCTCTGGGTCCAGCTCCACGTAGGCGACGTCGCGCGTCAACGGATGGCGGAAGTCGGTGAGCTCGCCTTTTCGGTCGCACAGACCGCGCGCGCAGAGGCGCACGACCGCCTCGTCGTCATCCTTGCCCGTCAGCTTGATCACGTCGGCGAGCGAGAGCGGTCCGCCCGCGATGGCCAGCCAGTCGATCACCGCGTGCTCCTCCGCGGGAAGCTCGCGGAGGCGATCTCCAAGGAGCTGCTCGAGCGTCGATGGCAACGTGCCGAAGTCCGCGTCGGCGCGATCGGTTCGGACGAGGACGGCCACGCGCTCGCCTCCCTCACCCTCCGTCTCGTGGATCTCCAGGGCGCCGCGCTCGAGCAACGCGTCGACCATCTCGAGCAGGAAGAACGGGTTGCCGCCGACGCGGGGGAGCAGGTCGCCGCAAATCTGCCGCGCCCCGTCGCGCACTCCGAGGCGCGTCTCCACGAGGCGCACTTGCTCCTCGGTCGACAGGCCGCGCAGCTCGGTCCGCATGACGCCCTCGAGCACGTGCAGCACGCGGTCTTCCGTTCGCGTGACCATCAGCACGAAGATGGGTAGCGGGTCGTTCGAGTGCACGATGTCGCTCAGCACGTCGAGGCTCGCCTTGTCGCCCCAGTGCATCCCCTCGATGACCAGCACCAGCGGCTGCGCCAGCGCGATGGCTGCGAGCAAGTTGCGCACCCCTGCCAGGATGTTCTTGCGTCGCCCGTGCGCGTCCTCGTCGCCGCCGCCCACTTGCCGGTTGGTGGCCAGCTCGGCGAGGCGCGCGACCATCGGGCTCGTAGCGTCCGCGCCGACCGTCGCACCGCCGCCCGCGCGAGCGATGAGGCTGGCCACCTCATCGAACGGCTCCTCGCCCGTCGTCCCTATGGCGGCTCGCACCAGCTCGGCGACGGCCGCGTAGGGCACCTCCATCTGCACCGGCGTGCACTCCACGTGGAACAGGCGCGCGTTGGGTGGTAGCTCGGAGAGGAACGTCGCCACGAGAGCCGTCTTGCCGATTCCCATCTCGCCGACGACCGCCCGCGAGACCAACTGTCCCACGCCTCCGCCCCCGCTGACCGCCTCGTGATACCCGGCGTGCAGGTCGGCCTTCTCGGCGTCGCGTCCGACCAGATCGCTGGACGTGCTCTGCACCTCGGCCAGGCGCTCCTCGCGGGAGAGGCTTCGCTCGAGCGCGTAGATGCGCATCGTGGGCGGCACGTCGATCGCCGCGGTAGCGTCGAGCAGCAGGCTCGGGGCGTCCCCCCAGCGGAAGTCGCGTCTCACCAGGCGATAGACACCGCCCGCGACCCAGGTGCGACCCATGGGCGTGGCACGCCCCAGCACGTCAGCGATGTACGTCGCCGGATCGTGCAGCACGTAGCGGACGAGGTGTCCCTGGGGGTCGCGTGTGCCGCTGGCGATGCCGCGCACGATGCCGATCGATGGGGCCACGGGTGTGGGGAGGTCCTCCTTGAAGCCAGCGATGGTCTCGTGGACGTCGAGGGCCAGCTGCGTCGCGTCGATGGCGGCGCGGGACGGATTGGCCGTGAGCCCCGCGATGGCGCGCGCGTCGGCGTCGTTTGCCCACACCCAGTGCATCCCGCGCTTGAAGGCGAGGTCGTCGAGCATCCCGCGGAGCTGATCGAGGGTCCGTCGCGGTAGCACGATGGCCTCGAGCCCGTGCAGGTGAAAGGTCACCACGGCGACGTGCCGGACCTCGCGCGGACCGTCGGGGGCGGGTGCGCGTCGCGGCAGCGGCGTCTCGTGCGCTGCCGAGGACATCTCCGCATCGGGTGCCACGTGCGGCGCCGCCGCCAGGCGGGCGCTCGATCGCGACTCGGACATGCTGCGGGCCAGAGGCACCGCGGCCTGTGTACGCGCATCGTCCCCGCGCATCCCCCCCCGCGCCGGGTCCTGTGATGACGGAACCTCGTCGTCGCCGCGCAGGTCCTTCGGTATGAGCTGCCCGATCGACGTCTCGAGCGTCGAGGCGTCGATGAGCTCCCCTTGCTTGACGATGGCCCTGCCGAGCATGGCGGCGAGCTCGCGCCCGGTGGGAAAGCGCTCGTCGCGTGCCGCGGCCAGGGTGCGGAGCGCGATCTCCTCGAGCTCGGGCGGGACGTCCTTGGCGTACATCGTCGGCGGCTCGACGATCCCCGACCGGACGATGTCGAGGAGCGCCTCGCCTCCGAGTCCGCCGTGGATCGGGCGTCCGGCGAGGATCTCCCACAGGATGACGCCCAGCGCGTAGAGGTCGCTGCGACGGTCGACGCTCTCACCGCGCGCCTGCTCGGGGGACATGTAACCAAACTTGCCCTTGAGGACCCCTTGCTCGTCGGCGAAGAGGCGTGCGCTGGCGATTCCGAAGTCGGCGATCTTCACAGCCCCCTCGGAGGAGAGGAGGATGTTTTGCGGGCTCACGTCCCGGTGCACGATGTCGAGCGGCTGTCCGGCCTCGTCCTTCTTCTCGTGGGCGTAGTGGAGGCCCTTGGCCGCCTCGGCGATGATCCACGCGCCCACCCAGGGCAGGATGCGCGTCCCCTTGGCGCGCGCGGCGGACATCAGCCGACCGAGGTCGCACCCGTCGACGTGCTCCATGGCCAGGAGCAGGCCTTCGTCGCCGAAGTCCTGGAACTCGTAGACCTGCACCACGTTCGGGTGGTTCAGGCGCGTGGCCAGGTGAGCTTCCTCGATGAACATCGACCGGAAGCGTCGCGAGCCTCCATGCGTCGGGAGGATGCGCTTGAGGACGAGGACCTTGAATGTCCCTTCGGCGCCGCGTTTCTTGGCGAGGAAGACCTCTGCCATGCCGCCCGCGCCCAGGCGCCGCAGGACCTCGAACTGGGCGATCTCCTTCGGCGGCGGAGGCGAGGGCGAGGACTTGGACATCGCGAGCCGGGGAAGGTGCATCTAGTCTACACTCCTTCTTCCCGCCGGCCGTCATGGGCGACCTCACCTCGAACCGACCCGCGCCCACCGCGAGCGGAACGCTCGCCAAGACGCCACTCGTCCATCTGCTCCTCTACGCGATGGACAAGAAGCTGTCGGGGACGATCGAGCTGTTCGCCCCCGACAAGCGAAGCGCTGTCGTGCTCTTCGCCAAGGGGGAGCCCACGAAAGTGCGCACGAGCGACCCGGTGGCGTACCTCGGCCAGGTCCTCTTCGAGCTCGGCCATCTCGACGAGGAGCGCCTCAACCGGTCGCTGGCCGAGCTGGCGAAGCTGAAGGTGGCGGGTGCCAAGCTACACGGGGCTCTTCTCATCGAGACGGGCGACATCGACGCGGTGAAGCTCCGCGCGGGGCTCGCCGAGCAGATCGGCCGCAAGCTGCGTCACGCGGCCGGGATGCCGGCGGACACCGCCTACGCCTACTACGACGGGTTCGACGCGCTCGGCAGCTGGGGTGGTGGCGACTCCGTCGGGGTCGACCCCGTCCCGTATCTCTGGGGGATGCTCCGCGAGTACACGCCGTGGGAGCACGTCAACGCGGCGCTCGCGAAGGTCGCGGCGTCTCCTCTGCGTCTGGCGCGCGGGGCCGACATCGCCCGCCTGGGCCTCGCTCATGAGGAGGCCGCTGCGGCGGAGCTCCTCCGCTTGCGCCCCTTACGCGGCTCGGAGCTGGCGAAGACGGCGACGCTGAACGAGCGGACCGCGCAGCTTCTCGCTTACCTGCTGCTCGTGACCAAGCAGGTCGACGTGCTCCCGGCCGTCGACCCGGCCCCGACCGCGAGCAGGCGAACCTCTGCGCCGCCGCCACCCATCTCGATGGGCCTCAAGCAGTCGGTCTCGCGTCCATCCGGGCCTCCCATGCCGGCCAAGAGCATCGCGCCCCCGCCCCCGTCGACGCTCTCGCGGGAGCTCGCGGAGCGGTGGAAGGAAATCGCGGATCGCGCCGCCACCATCGACCGCGCCGATTACTTCATGATGCTCGACATCGCGCGCGACGCGACGCACGAGGAGGTCGAGACGGCGTTCTTCGCGCTCGCCAAGCGCTGGCATCCCGACCGTCTGCCCGCCGAGCTCGCGCCGGTCCGCGACTCTTGCTCGCGCGTCTTCGCGCGCATGAGCGAGGCGCATACGACGCTCGGCGACGAGGAGCAGCGTGGCCGCTACATGAAGCTTCTGGCCGACGGGAGCGGCTCGCCCGAGATGCAGGAGACCGTGGCCAAGGTCATCGAGGCGTCGCAGAACTTCCAGAAAGCCGAGGTCTTCATCAAGCGCAACGATCTGGTGCAGGCCGAGGCCTACTGCCGCCAGGCGCTCGACGCGGACCCGATGCAAGCCGACTACGTGGCGATGTTTGCGTGGCTCACGGCCCTCAAGCCGGAGAACCAGTCGCCCGAGAAGACGCTGGAGAGCATCAAGATGCTCGACAAGGCCGCGTCCCTGAGCAACCGCTGCGAGAAGGCCTATTACTGGCGCGGGATGCTCTACAAGCGTCTCGGCAAGAACGACCTGGCAGCCAAGGACTTCAAGCGTGTCGTCGATCTGAACCCGCGCAACATCGACGCAGCGCGCGAAGTTCGCCTGCACCAGATGCGAGGCGGGCGCGGGAGCGTCCCGCCGCCGCCGCCCACGCTCGCACGCAAGAGCCCCCTGCCGCCGAAGCCGGACGACGCGCCGGAGAAGGGCAGGAATAGTGGCCTCTTCGGCCGCCTCTTCAAGAAGCCTTGAGGTCGGCCGTCCTCGCCTAGCTCCTTCGCGTGTGGCCCTTTCGCGTGGCGCGCCACCGCCAGGCGAAGAGCGAGAGCATCAGTAGCGCGAACCCCGCCGTGAGCGCGATGAGCTTCGCGCGAAGCGCCGCGTGACGGTCGCCCGATGCGGGGAGGCGCAACGCGAGCGCCCGATGGTCCCCCGTGAGGACGGCCTCGGCGCTGGCGTTGCTCCCGGGCGGTCCGACGATGCGCGCGACCTCGCGGTGGCCCTTCGGGAGCGCACTGAGATAATAGAGCGTGACCCCGATCTCCTCGGCGCCGGGGGCGCAGGCGTAGGTCGCCTGGAGCAGGAGGCCGTCCCCGTCCGTTGGCGACGAGCCGCGGTAGGTCGGTTCGCAACGGACGCCGTCCGCGACGACGTCCACGCCGTCCTGAACGAAGGCCCGCAGGTCCTCCTCGCGAAGGGTCGTTTGCCCCAGCGGCTCCCCGCTGGCGAACGTCAGCCGGGCGTCCACGTGCCCGTCCGCCCCCACCTCGAGCTCGGCCACGCTCAGACCGGGGGTGTGCGCGCGGCTCTGGCGTGGCAGAAGGAGTCCCGTGATGACGACCAGCCCCATGCCCATCAGGATCCCGGGCCAGCCGCCCGCCCTCGCCCTCGGGACGATGAACTTCGGCAAGCGAACCCCGGCCGAGGAGAGCGAGCGCATCGTGAGGCGCGCGCTCGAGCGAGGGATCCGCGTGTTCGACACCGCCAACGCATACAACGCCGGCGAGGCCGAGCGCATCCTCGGGCGCGCGCTCGGCCGTGATCGCGACCGCGTCGTGGTCGCCACCAAGGTGGGCTTCGGGCGTATCGCGGGCAAACCGGAGGGGCTGTCGCCCGGCGCCATCGAGCGCGCGATCCACGCCTCCCTCGAGCGTCTCGGGACCGACCGGATCGACGTCTACTACCTGCACGTGCCCGACCACGCGACGCCCATCGAGGAGACGCTCGACGCGATGAAGGCGCAGATCGACGCTGGCCGCGTGCGCGCCTGGGGCGTCTCCAACTACGCGGCGTGGCAGATCCTCGAGATGAATCACCTCGCCGCGGCGCGCTCCCTCGATCCTCCGGTCGTGTCGCAGGTGCTCTACAACGTGCTGCATCGTCAGCTCGACATCGACTACTTCGCCTTCGCGCGGCGCTTCCCGATCCACACGACGGTCTTCAACCCGCTGGCGGGAGGCCTGCTCGCCGGCAAGCACCGGATGGGGGAGGCGCCGACCCGGGGGTCGCGCTTCGACGACAACGCCCTCTACCAGCGCCGCTACTACACGCGCGCGATGTTCGAGCGCGTCGAGGAGCTGCGCGTGGTGGCCG
>Ga0182030_10016932_pt1 | contig 14124 bp, 12 predicted proteins | sample 812S3MmetaG_FD_121299 | JGI IMG/M metagenome (GOLD analysis project Ga0182030, IMG submission 121299) | Permafrost microbial communities from Stordalen Mire, Sweden - 812S3M metaG (Illumina Assembly) | ecosystem: Environmental > Terrestrial > Soil > Wetlands > Permafrost | place: Sweden...
CGCTAAGTGCAGCATCTACAACTGGGAGGGCAACCGCTCAAAGCCAGGGATCGAGTACCCGCCCGCGATCATCCGGTTTCTCGGCTACAACCCACTGCCGCCCGGTAAGCAGTGGGCAGAACGACTGGTACATTGCAAGACAGTAACGGGGCTTTCTCAAAGGGAATCGGCGGCGCGAATCGACAAAGCCCCGCGCACTGGCCGGACCGTCCCGTCGAGCGACAATTCACCCACCGACAGATGCTTGTCGAGACCCTTGAATGTGCCCATGTCGCCCAGAATCGCCAGCGCCATCGGCAGGTCAAACCCGGTGCCCTCCTTGCCCACGTGCGCTGGAGCCAGGTTCTGGGTAACCGCCTGGCTGGGATAGCCGAACCCGGAATTCATCATGGCGGATTTGATGCGCTCCCGGCTCTCCCGAACCGCCGCATCCGGCATCCCGACCAGCATGAAGTCCCGTGCCATACCGCTGCGGTACAGATCCACTTCCACGTCCGCCGGATGGGCATCGATACCGTAAATAGCGGCGCTGCGAGTCTTGAACAACGGCATGGATCCACTTCCCCCGATTGAGCGAACATCACTTCAGAAGAAGTAGTGGGCCGGCGAGACATTGGTCTCAAAGAAAACATTTGAAGGTAAACAAAAAGTCCTGGGGCACCCTGGCAGACTCGCAGTCATCAGATGAAGCAGATGCCGCGATTTTACTGCTTGCCGGTCATCTTCGCTTTCACTTCGTCGAACCAGTGTAAAACGATCGCGACAGACGGTCGCGCAGGCGGTGGGCTGATCAATGGCCTGACGGCCAGAAAACGAGTGCCATCGCGGGAGACGTCGAACTGCCGCGTTACTGACTGCCCGTTATAAACACTCATGTCAAACAGCAAATGTGGCTTACTATAACTGAAAGAGTCTCCCGCAGGTACGTTAACCTCCGCCAGCTTGTTTGCCGCTGTCATAAAAAATAATTCGCGCCCCGATCGGGCCCAAAAAGGGAACGACCCGCCCTCCTCGGAGATTTGCCACTGCCCGCGGTTCACGTCTGGAAACGGTCGCACGAAGACCTCCCTGCGACCCGGTTCATCGGAATCAAACGCTATCCAGCGGCCATCGGGCGAAACTCTTCCGTGATATACCCCGAATTTCGGATCGGCTATCAGGGCGTGTGGTTCACCGATTGGATCCAGCGGCATCAGCCACAAACCGGCGTTAGGTGCGTATCCTTCAAAAACGAGAAACTTCCCGTCGGGCGACACGGACCTCGGATAATCCCCTGCCCCGCGCCGCGTCAGTTGTTCAGTCTCGCCTGTGCCATCGGTTGCCTCGAGCACAAGGTCGGCTCCGACGCCTGGGGCCGATACCGAGCTGAACAACAGGTGCTTATTATCCGGCGTCCAGACCGGATCGGCCTCGCGAGCAGGCCCGAACGTCAGTCGCGCGAGCGATTCCTTCGCAATATCGTAAATCCAGATGTCGTGCTCGTCGTCGGTAGATGCGACGGCGATCCTGGCACCATCCGGGGAGATCCGTGGATTGGCGAATGCCCGCGGTTTGACTGGAATGGGTTGAACACGACCTTGCCGGTCAATCCAGACGAGTTCGCGCTGGGACGCGACCGGCGCGACCGGCCCGGGCTCGAAGGCCAGAGCGCCGGCCGCCGACACGGCAAACTGGCCAGCCGATGTCGCCGGTGTACTGGTGACTCGATCAACAACAGGAACCGCGCCACCCGTCACGGTCAGCCGGTTGACATCGAAGCGAACGGCTAGCAGCGCGCCGTCCTGAATGTAGGTGAGCAGGCCCGTCGGCAGCACGCGCGGATCTGCTCCCCTGCCGATCAGAGTCCTGCGGTCTTGCCCCCTCAGCGACTGAACGACGATCTGGCCCTCGCCTCCTGTTTCTCCGCGCCGTGACGAGACAAAGATCACGTGTTTGCCGTCCGAAAGCAACTGCGGTTGCGCCACCTGCTCAGTTTTTGGATCTGCTGCCAACAGGGTCTGAACTGCACCGCCGGACTCTGGTACAGACTGTATGGCCGCTGTGTCAGGCGTGTTTATGGCGAACACTATGGCCCCGTTGATCCATGTTGCTCCGTAGGGCGCGGCGGGCAGTTGGCCGAGCGTAATCGGCGCGCCTCCGCTGACCGCTACTTTCCTGATGAGCCACTCAGGGGTGCTTGTGGTTGTGTTTTTTGCCAGAGCGAAATATGCCAGCCATTGGCCGTCCGGTGAAAACACCGGCTCCATCGGATCTTCGTCGGTGCCCCGGATTGGCTGAGCGTCGAATTGATCCAGCGCATGAAGATACAGTTGCTTCCCGGCGACGAACGTAAACCGGGTGCCATCCGGCGAGATAGCAAGCACGTGTCGGGACGCACCCGTGAAGTCCATCCCTTCAGGCAGCAGATACGCGAACCGGATGGCGGGCTGGCTAACGGTTGCTTCCGTTCTGAGCCGCCAGATCCCGAACGCCGCTGCTGCTATGGCCGCAAGCATCAGAGCTGCTACCAGCCAGCGTGGTCGGGCTTTCCGCTTCAACGCAGGTACATCGTTGGTTGCGGCCCCGTTCTCGATCCATCTCAGAGTCAGTAAGAGATCGTGTGCCGTCTGAAAGCGATCTTCCCGATTCGTCGCGAGGCATGTTCTGATAACGCGTTCGAGCGCCGACGGGATGGGTGGCCACGCTTCGCTGGCAGATCGTGGCATCTCCCTGAGAGATGCCACTACACTGGTCCGGCTTTCTTCCAGAGCTCTTTGGCCCGTCAGCATTTCGTAGAGGACGGCGCCGAAGCTGAACAGGTCTGTTCGCACATCCGCCTGTTCACCGTCGGTCTGCTCGGGAGCCATGTAATGGACCGTGCCGAGGACTGTCCCTCTCGCAGTCAGGGGTACTGCCATGGTAACGGTAGTGGCGTCTGAGTTCCCGACGCCTGGAGCCTTAGCCCGGGCGATCCCGCTCTTCGTAAATCCCGCCAGACCGAAATCAAGCAGCTTCGCTCCCGTCTTCGTTAACATCACGTTGCCCGGCTTGAGATCGCGATGAATGATTCCTTCACGGTGGGCTCTGTCGAGGGCTCCGACGATTTCAATGGCAATCTTAAGGGCTTCGGAGACCGGCAGTGGCCCTCTGTCGATGCGGGCGGCGAGGGTCTCTCCTTCCAGATATTCCAGAACAAGATAGTGAATTGCCGAATCGGGCACGCGCCCTGGCTCGCTTGTGGGAACAAATTCGCCGATATCGTAGAGCGCGCAGATGTTGGGATGGTTCAGAGCGGAGGCGATCTTCGCCTCGCGCACAAACAGATCCAGGAACTGAGAATCGTCCGCCCGATGGGGCGGCAAAACCTTGATAGCGACAATTCGTTCGAGGCGTGTGTCACGGGCCTTATAAACCTCGCCCATCCCACCCGCACCGATGATCGAGACGATCTCGTAAGCTCCGAGTCGGTCCCCTGGAGAGAATGTCATCTGATTCGATTTAGCTAAGTTTACCCCGGAAACGCAGGTGCCGTCCCGTCGAATCACCGCCATAGCAGGATTCTCCCCGGGCGCTGGTGTGTCCGGGAAAGGGCGAGGTCGCCATTAGCGCCCGGTCGGACTGCTCGTCTCGAATTTACAGAATCAGTTCGGTCTGCACCTGTCGAGCACAACGCGCCGGTGAAATACGGGATCGTCGACCATATTCACCCACCATCAGAGGATTGAAATTCGGATCGACGTTTTTTGCGCTCACCGCGACTTTTGCCTGCACAATCGGTTTGACATATATATGTGGCAGTTGTTCGAAGCAGTATTCTCGTGGATGGGGATTCTCATCTTCCCGCTCCTTGCACTGGCCGCGATCTCGGTCGCAACCGCATTGCTGGATTGCCTTGCACACTTTTTTCCAGCCCGTGCGCAGAGGACTGCGTTGATAGTGTCTGGGGCAGGCGTTAACAGCGATACTCGCTAACGCCAAGTCATTCCGGTGACCAGTCATACTAACAAATATGGCCGAAACACTGGGATTTATCGGACTCGGAAAATTAGGATTGCCCATCGCGGAGAGCCTGATGGCCGCCGGCTATTCTCTGCGGGCTTACAATCGCACGGCGGAAAAGGCGTCCAAACTCACAGGTAAGGGCGCGACGGCGGTGAATTCGCCCGCTGAAACGGCAGTCGCCGGAGGCACGGTTGTATCGATTGTGTCTGACGATCGGGCGATCCTCGAAGTTGCGAGTGACGCTTTCTGCGGAGCGCTCGGGGCCGGCATACATATCTCGATGAGCACGGTGGCGCCCGTCACTTCACGAACTTTGGCCGAACGTCATGCGCGGTTCGGCGGCCGGTTCGTGGCGGCTCCCGTCTTCGGTCGTCCGGAGGCTGCCGCAGCGAAGAAATTATGGATCTGTACATCGGGGCCTGCCTCAGCAAAGGAAGCAGTCAAGCCGGTCTTCGACGCGATAGGACAAGGGGTCTTCGACTTCGGCGAGGATGTGGGGGCCGCTAACGTGGTCAAACTCGCGGGCAATTTTCTGCTGACTGCGGCGATCGAGGCGATGGCGGAAGCCTCGGCGATGGCGGAGAAGAATGGAGTGCCTCGCGCGGATTTGCTCAACATGCTGAGTTCCACCATCTTCAACTGCCCGATTTACGTGAACTACGGCAAAGGGATTATCAATGCGCAGTTTGAGCCGGCGGGATTTTCGATTCCCCTGATCCTGAAGGATATGCATCTGGTGCAGAAGACGGCGTCGGATGCCCGGGCGCCGATGCCTATTGTCAATTTGTTGATCGACCGGTATCTGACGATGCTGGCAAAGGGACTTGATCGGTATGATGCCGTTGCACTGGCGCTCGGTGCGGCGGAGGATGCCGGCTTAGAGTGGCAGGGTTAGCCAACCAACGGTTCGCCTCCCGGAGTTTCGGCATTTTTTTAAGTTGTTTCCAGTTGAAATCTACCTGTATGGGCGACAACATCTGCCCTACGTCCGGAGATGTCCAGGGAACTTCAGCCCGTGGGTAGCGCCTCCGAAATTAACGGTAGAATCTTTATGCCCGGCACATACCCCGCGAAATCATTACATTGCGCGTCAGAAGAGAAGGTACGTAGTAACGGTGGATCGTCGCCACAATGTTGACATCGTGGATTCGGTGGTGGTGTCTCAGTTCGAATCGAATCGAATGCGGTCAGGCCGCGAACCGTAGACGGCGTAACCCCCACGGATCAGTATTGGCCCGACATAAGACGTCACAGCATCATGCCGTTACGGTAGAGATCCACTTCTACCCACAGGGTGGGCGTCGATACCGTAGCGGCTCTTTTCGTTTTGAACAGTGGCATTGTCGGGCAGACAACGTTGTGCCAAAACGGAGAGGTTTTTTAAGCCGAGACGTTGGAGTGCCGCGCCTGGTGCCCAAACGCTTTCATAGGCTAGCGGACGATTAGACGTGGCGCGAATGAATCGAAGACCTTATCTAACCGCAGAAGGGCCAGAAGATCTATCAGGAAAGGGGGTTCGTTGGCCAAAACGACGCGGACACCGACTCTCTGAGCTTCAGTGTAAGCGAACACCAAACTGCCAATGCCAGCGCAATCGATCTTGGTGAGCGCGCTCAGGTCCACGACAATCAGCGAAGGCTGGCCCGTACAGCGAAGAATGGCCTCGCGCAACACACTTATCGAGTTATCCCCGAGTACAAGTCTACCCGACAGCGCGAGACGGACCGAGTCCCTTACAATCGATGTGGCAACGGTGTCCCGCGACGCGACGCCGTCCGCGCCGAAATGCGCCTCCTGAAGGCGTTGCAATCCTGGTACGACCCCAGTGCATAACTTCTCGTTCTCACTCATATAAACCTCCAGCCAAGGCCGACATTAGCTAATAGGCCGCACGTGGGTAAACCCTAACGGGTTGCTGCGAATCTAAGGTAAAGTATTTTTATCGCCTTGAGATTACAAAAAGCGAGGAGTTCGATGAATGGATCTACAATTGAGCAATCATATACTCCGCCCGCAGCGCATTTCAACGCTCGAACTCCGTTTAAAAAAAACGTCGGCAACATGTGACGAAAACACCCCCACATCTCTAGTACATATTGTGCGGCGCGCCTTGCTGCCCGCCGTCGGAATGTTTAACGGAGCTCCACGTTGGAGAGGTATTCAATATGGTTGGGAGTCGATCACGTCTGTGGACTGAACTCAACGCGGTGACGTCCGATGGAAACGGGGATGCCGCGGATGCCGTTCGCGAGGCGAAAACTCATGCCGCCTGTGCAGCCTCATTGGACGAGTGTTTCGCCGACATTGTGGCCAGTAAGGGGCTGGAATGGCGACAATGGGAAGTGGACTTTGTCTTTCGGTGGCTTCATTACCGCCACCGCCATGAAATGGAAGGGTTTGCATGCTTGGCGCTATGTAGGCAAGGCTGGCGGCCTACCCGCGATGATATAGAAGAGGTCGTCCAACACGTTTCCGGCGTCGGGTTGTACGCCGTAATCAGGAATTTCGATTGCGCTTTCGGAAACTTCCTTTCCTACTTGCATTCCACCTTCATCTACTATGGCAAGGAATGGGTCCACTCTCGCGAGAGATTATACTTCCCCGGCGACGAGGAACTGTTATATCTTGGCGACAAGCGCAATGAATACTTCAGCGGCGGCACGGATCAGAAGATCCTTCTTGACCAGCTCGTCTCTCTAATGGCTGGCGCCTCACCGGAACTGCGCGAAGTGTGCGAGATGTTGAGGGGTGGCAGGGCGCTCGTTGAGATAGCGACATCGCTGGGTATCAGACCTGCGACTCTCAGCATGCGGTTGCGTCGCGCGATAGATGCGATGCAGAGTCGGATCATCAAGGGAGAAACCAAATGAAACAGAATTTGGGTCGAGACCATTCACTTGTAATTGATGCTCTGTGGGTTCCGACGCTTCCCCAGGAAGATACTACGATCGGCGGCCATCTGAAAGACGAAGATTTTGTGGCAATGTGGCTTAATCTTCTGCCGCCTGCGCGGCACACTTTCGTATGTGCCCATCTGGCTTGGTGCGAGATTTGTAACGATAAGCTGGCTCCCTTCCTGGAGGCGATTGAAGCGACCAATCCCGGCGATACGTTTTCTGTATTGCCGCAGGACAAGGTGATCGGCGCGATGTTTCCTGAAGAGACAGAGCATGTGAATTGTATGGTGGGGCGCGCGGCGGAACAGGCGGCTTCGGAGATGTGGCAGACAGCCGAGAAGGAACATATGGCAAAATCGGACGACAAGGATAGGCTCACGATTCACAAGACGCCGACAAACGATGGCGGGGAAGAGCTTTCCGGTACTCCAAGACCGCGGGAATCCTTTGCCAAAGAACAAAAGCGGCTGGAATTAACGGGCAAGCAAGCTGTCGCTGCATGGGCCATGCGACGCTTCCCGCCTTCCTTCGGCACTGGGGTCGTTTTGGATGCGGGCTCGGCGTGCTTTGAGGTGTGGCGCGCGATGCGTGCAGGCATCGAGAGTGGCGCGTTTGACCACATTAAGGTAAAGACTTCCAATTTCGGAGTTCTGTCCGATTGCACCAAGGCTACGCATGTGCTGCAAAATACCGCGGTAGATCTGTTAGGCGACATGTTTGACCCGCAACACGAGGCCTTTTATGTCACGAGTCCTGATTTGGGCATGTTCTCGGCCTTTCGACCGTCGGAAATGTATATCGGCGCGAGCGGCATTGAGATTGTAGGGGCGAGGGTTCTGTTCGGGTTTCACGGGTTTCTGGAAAAGCCACACAAACAACTCCTATTGCGTTGCCCCTGTCGTAGAAGGATTATTTTGACTACTGCGATAAAAATCGGCAACGCCGGCGGCAACGTGATTGACCTGCTGACACTCGACAAGGCCGACGATAGGACACCTGTGCATAAAGCGCCCATCTATCTGGTCACCACGTTACCAGCCCCGGGGGACAAGGTCCTCCAGGCGCAGTTGTCTCAAGCGCAAGATAGTTTATTCAGCAATGAAATGGCCGAGGCGCTGACCCGCAAGGGCCTGGAAATTCACTGGGTTACCGTGGATCTGGACGGCAACGAGGTGGATGACCTGGTGGCTCCGCCGAGAGTTGGGTTTGCCGGTCTAGGCGATCCACAGGACAAGAAATCGCGCCGCCGGGCTTAAGCGTGCATTTCTTTCTGCGCGCTCCGGGCGGCGGTGTATTCCGCGGCTAGTGTGCGCCGTTCAGCGAGGGGCGGAAACGAAACTTCAAATTCAAGTGAGATGGAGGTACGAGTCATGAACAACATCAACGACGCCTGTACGACTGTCGAAACCCTGCTCGCGGCCGGGGCCTTAACGGGGCTGACCCCAACTAATCGCGATGCGATCGCCCGGGCACTTCTGGGTCAACTCAACTCGCCCTTCAGCGCGTTTCTGTGCGACCGTAAACGGGTAGCGCGCTGCCTGGCCCAGCTTGCATCGTGTCACGACAGTGTTCTCGACATCGTTTTGGAGAATGGCTCACGATGGGGAAGGCACGTCCACACCGGCGACGCTAAGCCGTACTCGGCCAACTCTTTTAGTCGTTTGTCAAAAGGAGTCTTGGACGATGTCGAATAATTACGATTTTCCCGAGGTGGCATCGCTCGACGATACCGCTGTCGCCAGCCTAACCAACAAATTGATACGTTTCTACGACAGGCCACATCACGGGGATACCGTTTCGCGGAACAGGGCCGCCTATGCCGCCGCGATACTCTCGCGGCATTATGACTGCGCGCTGGCCGTCGTTCGGTATCACGCAGAGATATATAGCGCATTGATGACAGATATTTCCGACGCTAATCCATACCACCCGAACAGCATTGACGTCCTATCCCGCGTGACTAATCGGCATGCGGTCGGTTTATTCCTGGCAGATCTTCGGCGCCAGTATGCTGGCTTTTCACAGGCAGAAATCACTTCAGCTCTGGCTTTGTTTGAAACTAAGACTCGCGTAGAGGAGCGCTTGATGGCACCCGCGAATTGTCCCGATCCGGACGAGTACGTGCGCTGGAAATCGACGCTAACAGAAGAAGAGGAACGGTGCCTGTCGCTCGCGCTGGCGTCGGTAACCGCGTCTTCCACGTAAGGTTATAGCTGCCAGGACTTTCGTTGCCAGGACTTTTCGAAGATATAGTATACAAGTCGACCATGACACGATACGCAAACGCATTTAACCCGCTGACCGGACGGCCGGTCGGCGATGGAACGGGGCTCACGGGCTACCACGAGTTTTGACGTCAAATGGGGCGGCCCGGAACTGCTCGGGCTTCTCACCTCGAATTTACAGAATCAGTTCGGCTTGCACCTGTCGAGCACGACAGGCCCGAAGAAATACTGGAGCGCGGACCACATTGACCCGCCAGCGGAGAATTGAAGTTGCCATGCGGTAGCGCTCACGTTGGATACGGCGGACGATGCGGGTTGCTGCCAAACCCGAGCCATCCACGAAAACCACTGCGAATGCCGCCGCACATCCGCTACCGCTAGTTCAGCTCAAACATATACAGCCCCGTACCCGCATTGGCGAGCACATGCTGCTTGCCATCCAGCAAAAACGTCTCCGCCGGACTCGAAAGCGCACCGATCTCCGAATGCCACAGCGGTCTGCCATCGGTTGCCTGAATCGCCTCAATCCCACCACCATTGGAAAGGAAAATCACGCCGCCCGCAGTCGACGTCAGCCCCACGCTCCCATTCGTCAGCTCGTGGCGCCACTTCACTTTGCCGGTCTGATAATCGATCGCATCGAGGAATGTCCCATACGACGCTCCACCGCCCCCGCCGGTTCCGCCCAGGCCCATCGAGCCACGTGGATCGGGTTCCAGCAGATAATCGATCCGCAGGGAATTCTGCTCATGCACATAGAACAGTCCCGTATCCGGCGAGAAAGTCGGCGGCGGGAAATTCAGCACGTCGCTATTCACCAGCGATCCGGCAATGGTGGCGTCTTTGTTCGGATTGCGCTGCACTTCGCCGCGAGCATTCAGATGCAACGGGGAATCCGGACTGACAGCCGACGCATAGTTATTCACCAGGCCCAGCTTGCTGGTCACCAGGTGCTCGCCGGTGGTTCGGTCCAGAACGTAGAAATAGCCGTTGCGCGTGGCCATCATGACTAGCTTGCGCACACGGCCATTAAACGGCAGGTCGGCGATGATCGGCGTCTGCGTGGAATCCCAGTCGTGCGTATCGTGCGGTGAGGTCGAGAAGTACCAGACGATTTTCCCGGTGTCGATGTTAATGGCAAGCAGGCACGATGTGTACAGATTGTCACCGTCTCCGCGTCCCTGTGTGTACGCGGGCGTCGGATTGCCCGTGCCGAACAGATACAGATGCGTATCCGGATCGTATGAGCCCGGAATCCACGACGTGCCGCCGCCATGACGCGCGGCATCCAGACTGGCCCAGGTGTTGAGGCCCGGATCGCCAGGCTTCTGCGCCGTTGAATACAGTCTCCATTGTTCATCGCCCGTCTCCGGGTCGAGCGCCTTGAGATACGCGGGTTCGTCCGTATCGTTACCGGTGCCCACAATGATGTGGTTGCCGATCACCATGGGAACATTCGAAGAAAAGTACTGCTGTTCGAATGGCGCGATTTCCTTCTTCCACACTTCGCGGCCGGTCTTTGCATCCAGGCACACCACCCAGTCGTCATGCAGTTCGAAATAGATGTAGTTGTGCCACATGCTCGGGCCACGTGTACCAGTGGTCGTGCCGCCGCGGTACTTCCAGTAGTAGTGCCAGAGCACGGAACCGTCGCGCGCGTCAATCGCATAAACATCGTTCTGCGAAGCACCGTAGAGAACTCCGTCCACGAAAAGAATGCCGCCACCCATACGTGCGGGCCCGCAGGTATTCACTTCCCCGGTTCCGAAACCGCCAACCACGATCGTCCCGGTCGCGCCACCGCCTCCGCCGCCGCGTCCACCACGTCCGCCGCCGCGTCCACCGCCGGCAGCAGCGCCGGCATCGGCGGAAGCGGCCTGTCCCGTCCCGGCAGGTCCGCAAGCCGTCGTAATACCCGTGTTAACCCATCGCAGGCTCAGGTTCTTCACGGTTTGCGTATTGACCTGTTTGAGTGCGCTGTAACGCTTACCCGTCATATCGCCTGAGTAGCTGGTCCACTGGTCCGACAGAGGCTTGAGAATGTCGGCCGGATCCAGACCGCCGCTCTGTGCCACCAGCATTATCGGCGCCGCTACCAGGGTTGTGATTAAAAAGAGTTTGTTCATGTCGGCCTCGCTCCTCTATTTGATCGTCGCCAGATAGGCGGTGATGTCGTGCATGTTCTTGTTGTCCGGATCATCCATGAGAAGGATCATCTTCTTGTGCGCTTCCTGCGGATCTTTCACGTCCACCTGCGGAACGCCGTTGTCGCGGGCGAACGATTTGCGCGTGCCGTCCGGCAGCACAATGATCACCAGAAAGTCATCCCTGCGCACTAAACGGCCTTCCAGCTTCTGGCCGTCCGCCAGCGTAACAGTCGCCGTCTGGCCTCCGCCCCCGCCGCCGCGTCCACCCCCACCGCCCCCGGATACCCAGGTATTCTGCAGCGTCTTCGGATCGTCATACTTCGCCCCAATGCCCTTCAGGTCGCCGGTGACCGAATGGCAGCTTGCGCACAGCGTCCCAAATGCCACCTGACCCGCCTTCGGATCCCCCACCAGAACGTTATATGTCAGGCCTACCGGATTTCTACCAGGGGGGCTCCCCTGGGCTCCCATCGTGGCCTGGATGCTGTGGATGTATCCCGCAATCGCCGAGGCGTCCGCCTGCGGAAGATTAATAACGGGATTATGTTTCGCGAGATTCGCGGAGATCAGTTCGCCGTCCTTATCGCTGAATGTCTCGGTCGAACGCAGCAGGTTCGGGCCATTTTTAGCCAGGACGCCGCGCAGATCGGAAGCGTGGCACGATGCGCAGTTGGCGTCATAGAGCGACTTTCCACGGGCGAGCACGTCCTCGGAAGGCAGCGCACGCGTGTACTGCGGGAATCCGCTGGTGCGCTGGCCCGGAGCAACCACGCCACGGCCGCCGCCCCGTCCAGCTCGGCCGCCGGCCGTTGCGCCCGTTGCGCCCGCCGCGCCGCCCGGGGTTTGTGCCAGAAGCGGAACAACGAGCGAACCGATGGCCACAACTCCTGCTATTAAATGCTTCTTGCCCATAGTCACTTCCTTGGTGAGATTTACCAAGAGAAATTATATGGTATTCGCCGTTCATTCGGGTATCCGCGCCCTTTCTGGTCAAAGCAGATTTGCGTAAAGAGATGGTGTTTAACGTGCAAATGGCAATCTGTGGTACATAACAGATCCGAGCAGTTTTATGTGCCGAAACTCACGGATTCGGCGCTGAGTGTCAGTCTCAGCCTGCCCTTTATTGAAGAGCTGAACTTCGCAACCATCGAGGCGCTTAAATCGGTACCAAAACGCGGACTCGAAATCGGAGGGATATTGCTGGGACGGCATGAAGCCGGACAATTCACAATCGTGGTTGAAGAGTACGAGCCGGTTGATTCCGAGCACCTGTACGGACCGTCCTGGTCTCTATCTCCCAAAGATCAGTCAGCCTTCAGGGAAGCCCTCGCCCGTCTTCGCAGCCGCTCTTCGCAACAATCGCGGCCAGTTGGGTTTTACCGAAGCCAGACCAGAGAGGGCTTCGGTTTCGATGATCAGGACAACGCTATTGCGGGCGAAATGTTCCCCGGGCCCGCGATCTGCCTGCTGGTGAAACCCTCGCTCGCCAGACCGAGCGTGGCACAAATTGGCCTGAAAACCGATAATGTGCTGCTATCTGTCGCCACCTTCCCGTTCCACGCCGGCGTCCTGCGTGAGGGCGATTATCAGATCGTCGAGGAGTCAACTTCTGCCATGGCTCTGCCGGAACACGCGTCAGCTTCGAAGCCAGTACCCGAATCTGCCGGCGATCCGGCCCCCGCCCTGAAACGGTCAAAACGACTCCCGCTGCTCGCGGTGCTGCTGTCGGCCGCCGCCATTCTCGCTGGTGCGTTTCTCGTTAACAGGCACCAGGTCCCGCATGAAACAGCGCGCCTCCAGCGAGTCGCTTCCGTGGCACAACCGGTGCCTGTCAAAGAACAACCCGTGCAGCAAAGCCCGGTCATCCTGAGCGTCCGGAGGCAGGACGGCGCCGCCATTCTGAGTTGGAACCACGAAGCTTCCGCGGTGGAAGATGCCGATTACGCCCTCCTCATCATCGAAGACGGCCGCAATCGGGAACAACTGCGGTTGAACAAGACTGAACTGGCTACCGGACGTGTGATTTACATTCCGCGAGGCCGTGACGTCAGTTTCCAGCTACAACTCTATGCGCATGCGCACTCCACCACCGAGTCGATTCGCTCCTTCGCCAATCTTCCGGAAGCGCCGACGACACGCGTCGCAGGTAATGTTGCGACTGGTGATGCGCAGGAACCGGCACCTCCGCCGACGGTACAAAGCTTTTCGGAAAACGCGGCGCCGGTAACGCCACCGCCTCCGGCGCCGCCTGTTCAGCAACCGACACAGTCCAACACTCCACCGCCCGCAAACGAAAACAAGCCAGCTCCGTTTCCAGAGTCCCCTGCACCTGCGCAGGCGGATAAAACGCCGCCGAAACCTCGTGATCCAGCCGTCGTAACCACGGCTTCACTCGAACTCATCGGCCCCTCCGGATTCAAAGAAGTATTAGGCGATCTCTCCCCCCGCCGCCTGCTTCGGTTCCACTCCGGCAACGACAAATTGACCCCGCCCCGCGTGCTTCGGCAAACTCTTCCGACCATCAACGGGGCGCTGGCCTCGCGAATTCGCGGAGCCAGACAGGTCGACGTGAAAATAACCGTTGGCGCCAGCGGCCAGGTTGTCAAAACGGAGTTAATGGATGACGGCTCGGCTGACCCGATCAACTCCACGGTGTTCTATGCCGCCCGTCAATGGACCTTTGAACCAGCCCGTAACGGAGACCGCCCCGTTGAATCCAAAGTCCTGATGCACTTCGTCCTAAAGCGATCCAGCTGATCTCTGCGCCATCTCACCACAAAACCATCGAGTTTTCGAACAGTTCGGCAAGTTCCTCAGGCCCCGCCGGACGTGGCGAAAGTTTCGTTACGCGATGCTGCGGCAGCGTCCCTTCCA
>Ga0182030_10016933_pt1 | contig 14124 bp, 8 predicted proteins | sample 812S3MmetaG_FD_121299 | JGI IMG/M metagenome (GOLD analysis project Ga0182030, IMG submission 121299) | Permafrost microbial communities from Stordalen Mire, Sweden - 812S3M metaG (Illumina Assembly) | ecosystem: Environmental > Terrestrial > Soil > Wetlands > Permafrost | place: Sweden...
CCACGTCGTCGAGAGCAGGACGCACCGGAGCCGGTCAACACGGATTCCGCGGTCAGCAGCGAGCAGACCGACGTACTTCTCCAATTCATGAAGTGCCTGCCGCGCGGTCTGGTCGAGCCGTTTGAGTTCAATTACAACAAGGTCGCCCGATGCGTCGCGTGCAAGGATGTCAATTGAGCCGGGTGCGCCCTGGTCGTTTGCGAGATGATATTCCGTGTCTACGAGAGTCAGTTCGGGCTCGACGAGGTCGAGGTGCTCGGCGAGGAAATCTCGGAGAACATGCTCGCTGAGAGGCGATGACGGCTTGGCCAATGTCTCTCCCCAGCGTCGGGCCGGTCCTTGCATGTCGCACCGCGAGACGGCCGGAATTCCTGCCTCTTTCTGCTGGTGGCGGCACGACTCAGCCGCAGCATACGCCAACACTGCGTCTCCCACGCGATGCGGATGCTGCAACCCGGTCCTGGCCTGCAGCTCGATCCCGGCCGACCGTAATCATCGTTCCCGCAGGTCAGGCGCCGCGAGTCATGCACATAGTGACCGAACAGCCGATCCCGGACGTCCTCGACACCACGGGACTGCGGGCGATTCCGGACGCGGGCGACTCCTGGGCAGCCCACCTGCTCGCGGACCCCACCCTCGACCTGGCCGACGACCAGGACCGCACTGAAAAGGTCAGGCGATGGCTGATCGAACGGAGGCCGCAGACCCGGCGGTCGGACAACGTAAATGCATGCTCTGCAGTACCGTCCCTCATCATGGCTGACTTTGAGGGCATACAGCTCAGTGGCGACGGTCCTGTTGGCGGCTGCGTGCTCATGCTGCGGACAAGCTCGGCCATCAGCATGGTCGTGAGCCTGCCGCAAGGCGTTGAGGTTGAGGTCCGCCGCGGGGTGTCGGCTGTAGTAGTTCGCGGGATATCCGCGCCTGATCATGAGTCGGTGTTGTTCCAGGGGCCAGAGCTGGCGAACAAGGCGCTCGACATATTCGCGATGACCGGCGTGGCCACGATGGCACTGGCAGACGTCTGGTCCGGTCACGTCGCGTGGTGGCCGGCGCCAGAGGCCAGCGTCATCCGGATCTGGTGCTCGGCGACACAGACCTTGAAGATCCAGGCCACAGTGGTTGTGCGCGACCCGGACGGCACAGTGCGCTCTCCAGAAGCCGAAACAACTCCGGATTGGCACGCAAGCATGCGCTACCTGCGCATGTCCGAGACAACCGACGACCTGTTCGATGCGTTCAGGAACGTATATCTCGCCCTGGAATCTCTTCTCAACAAGCTGCAGCCAAGAATTCCGGGCGAGAAGGAGGGACCATGGCTCAGGCGGGCGTTGACCTGGGTCCATTCGACGGCCGGCCTAGAGCCGTACCTGCCTGGCCCGGCAACTAACCCGGTACAAGCCATCTACGATGAACTCTGGAAAGAGGTCCGCAACAGCATCTTCCACGCCAAAGACCCGCTCACCTCATTCCTGCCCCAGGATCTGGCCCGCCGCACCCAGGTAGCCGACGCGAAAGACCGGTACGTCCAGCTCTACCTGGACCTCGCGTACCGGGAATTCCGAACCCGGTTTCGCGCCGGCGGCATCCACCTCTCCAGCCATGCCGCTCGCACGGCAACTGACGCCATGACCAGCGGCTGCCAGATCGCCTTCCAGGCAGATCCGTCCTATGAGGATCCACTCGGCGGCCCTTCACTTGAGCACCCGGAGATCACCGGACTGCCGGCGAATCCAGCCACGGATCAGCGCAACGCCAGCTCGTCAGCGGTGATCGCGAGAACTCCCGTCGTTGACCTAACCGGCAGCGCAGTAGTCGGCCGGGTATTCATGTTCAACGCAGACGGCCAGCCCGCCTTCGCTCAGAGCCTTGACGGCCGGCTGAATCTCGGCGGTTTCGACGTGTGCGAACTGGTGATTTCTCTCAATGTCGTGGGCCACCAGGCCAGGAAAACGCTTTATGCGACATTAAGCGGTGTCCGAACATGCCCGACCGCCACTCCCCTCGGCCGGGGCCCAGACGACGCAGAAGCACCACGCCTGGTGCGGGGGCACTGATCGTGAGGCGTACCGATACCGGCATCGCGGGACAGGCTGTTTGGTCCGGTGGCGGGCGCTATCGCGATGTAGCGAGTCACGATGTCGACAGGCGGTCGGCTCGTCGGTGGTGCTGGCGCCGATACGCTCGGCTGCCGTCTTGCCCTTGCGGGCGGCACGTGCGTGCCGGCAGCTGCTAGGCCGAAGACCGGCCCACGTGATGTTGCGGAATCTCACGCGGCCTAGTCGGGGACCACGGTTCGCGCTCCGGGTGCCGTGACTCGCGCCTGGTACGACACGGCCGTGAGGTGAAGGGTCTCTCGCATGTCGCCGGTGAGCTTGTAGAACCGCGGGTTCGGACCCAGGTCGAATATGCGGTAGATCGAGTACATCCCGGGGTGTTCACTCGCATGGCGCAGTTCTTTCTCGGACACGAAGAACGGCGCGTTGATGCTGCCGCGTGTCGCTTTCACCTCGATGTGGTGCGGCGACCCGTCCAGCAGGAAGGAGCCGACATCGTATCCGGCGCCATCGCCCAGCGTGGTTGGAACGTGGACCACCCGCTCGGCAAGGTCAGGGCGGCCATGGGCCAAGAGCCACGCACTTTCATGCTCGACAACCAGGAGCTCACCTTTGAGGCCGACATCTCGGTTGCGTGTTTCGCGCTCGAGGTAGTCGATGCCTACGGCTGGCCGGCTGCGGCCGTCGGTGCTTGGCGGAGCCATGACCGGTGGATCGACCTGCACGAGCTGCCCCGATGGGTGCACCTCGGGTGCGGGCATTTCCTCAAGGAGGCGTGGAATCTCCGGGTCGTCGGCAAGGAATCGCTCCACTTCAGCGCGCAGCGCACTCTGGTAATTGCCACGTGGCTGGTAGCCCAGGACATATGGAAGGCCGATGTCCCTGAGAACAGCGCTGATGTTCGCGAACTTGTACTCCACGGCGCCATGCGATCGTCCTGTGGCAACCCGCACCTCGCGGTTGGCGTCGGCTTTGACATATGGCTCACCCTGGAGCTCAGCTCGGAGCATGGCGAAGTACGAGGTGACTGCCGGCTGAATCTCCGCGGCAGCCCAAATCGCTCCTCGATCGTGTTCGCCTGCTGTCGGCTCGGGCCAGCCGCCAGCGAGCGCCATGAGCTGCGTCCACTGATCCGGCGTCACGTGGTGGGCAGTACCGCCCTGGGCACGTGATACGGGCAATTGGCGGATGACGGAGCCGGCAGGTGCAAGCTCGAGCCACAGGGGCTCAGCCGGCTTGATCACGTAGCGCACGCGGACCCGCAGGGCAGCCGCCGTGCCAGCAGGATCGATCCAGTACGTGTGGTCGTCTCCCGATAGGTCACGCATCTGTGGATCCGTGAGCACTTCACCGAAGGCGATAATGCCGCGGAGATCACCGGAGCCCTTGTACTTCCAGATCGCAACGCGGTCCCCTGCGTGCAGATCGGTGCTGCCAGTGAGCCACCAGTCCTCATCCAGGTCGCGGACTGCATCGACTACCCGGTAACGAGCAGGATGAGCGGCAAGCGTCCAGTAGCGCCGCGGGGACGTGGGGACGCCGACGGCCATCCCTTCTTGGTAGGGAGTCATCGCGAGGTCCCAGTCGGCAACGTGAAGTCCCCGCCGGTCGCTGTCCACCGCCACCCCGGGAATCTCCGCCACCAGTGCGTACGCGAAAAACAGCATGCCAGGAATGTGACCCGCCTGACCGCCACTTGCCAGCGCTTGCCAGACGCGCTCGACCATGGCCCGCGTAACCTGTGCGCCCTGGCCGTCCGGCGTGCGGGCCTCGCCAGACGCCCGGACGATGGCGTTAGGGTTCACACGGAGGATGCGGTTGGGGATCCCCCTGTCGATGGTCGCGATGGTGCGGCCAGTCGACATCGCATCCCGGCAGATGGCTTGAATCTGCGCCCCAGGCATCGGCACCGCTGCGCGCCGGGCGAGTCCGACCAGATGCTGCCTTCCAACGAATTCGCAACGGATGGCCGCCGTCAGCTTCGGCCACACCAGCCTCAACGAGGATGGCAGCAACGTAGGAGCCTACTGACCGCGAAATCCTCGCGTCGAGGAATCCATTCAGGGACTCGGAGCTTGTCGGTTGCCCGCGTCCGGCGCCCAGTTCAGTCCAGCCCTTGGCCGCCAGCCAGGCGCCCAGCTCCTCCCAGACGTGCCAGGGGACCGGCGTCCTGCTGCGTTGGGGCCCGAGCAAGAGCACCACCGCGTCATCACGGTACTCGGCGACCTCGAACCTCTCGCCACGACTGAGCGTCTCGATGCTAGCGCCCGGCGGGATTGCTCCGGTGATCGCAGACTGTACGGTCATGCCGCCGCGCAGTCCCGCGCAGGGTTTCGGTCGGGTCGATCTGCCGCCTCGGCCTTTATCGTGTGGGTGGCCCAGAGAAAGGGCGTCGATCGTGAACTGTCGGACACGGATCGCGAGCGTACCTTCGTGCATCGGTCGCGGCAAGCTGGGGAGCATACGATTCGCGCTGCGCTCGTGAGGGATGGAGCGAAGGTCCTTTCGGTCCCTAATTTCCGGCAGATGAGCATGCCCAAACCAGTGTGTCCGAACGTGGCGACCACCACTCCCCTCGGCCCGCCGGGGGCCCAAACGGCGGAGAAGCAGCACGCCGGGTTGCTCAAGATGGACGCTCAACCATCCGCCGCCAGAATCCGACTTCACGAGGGCGCGGTACCGAAGGTCGCTGCCTCGGTACGGCGAGCTTGCATTCCGGGCATCTACGTGGCATCGGACCCGAACAGGGACCTGGAAGGATCCTGATCCCAGGCGACGGAGCAGGCGGGGATCAGGGAGCTCAGAATAGGTTGCCTGCCCGGCAATGACGGCTGCGCGGCACCTGCGGGCTGTCCGTCTCAACGACCTCCTGGCGCTACGTCTCAGGCGCACATGCCGTCTTGTAACCGGAAGGTCACATCGACCTCGATCCACATGGCCAAACCAGGCTCGGCTAGCCCCCCGGCGGTCACGCATCGCCATAATCGGACACATTGTCTTTGGCTCGAACAATTTCCGATCGCCGAATATTTACGGCTTGAGGTTGCCCCGCTCCAGACCGCATCTGCATGCAGATGATCCAGTTCCGTACGCGCTGCGAATGTCGGCGACGACCAATCCTGACCCTTCTGCGGTCGGCTACCCGGCGCCCGGCGGGGTCAGTTAGCCGACCGCCCGGGTCAACGGGGCCGACTTGTCGCCTGTGGAGCGCCGTCTGTGCGAGAAGGTAATGCGGTCGACAGCAATTTATTAGGCCGCCGATGACCACCGTTCATCGTCACTGGTCAAGAGGTGCGGCAGCTATGGCAATTTAGTGACTCGCCGGGGTTCTTGGTGGGGTGTGTTTGGCCAGAAGAAGACACAACGCCTGCGTGATGTAACGTACCCGAGGTCCAGACGAGCTTCCACCTCTGCAGTGGCTGGAGCCCGGACGATTAGAGCGAGCCGGATGCATCCTAGAAGCTCTGCTGAATGGGTGCGGCACAGGCGCCATTGAGGCTGCGGTGTCTTCTCGTTAAGTGCATCAAGGCTGACGTCCTGGAGAGCGCGTTCGGTTCCCCGCTCCACGTTTGCGTCGATTCCGACGTCGGCGATGGTCAGCTTGGGACCCAAGGAAACCTTTGTGCTGCGAGTCACTGAGCTTGACAGCCGGTCTGGCTTCATTGACCAGGCGATCGCGGGAGGGCTTTCCCCGTCTGGTCGGGTTAGACTCAGGCTTAGCCATACCCGGTCGTAGCGCTCCTGCGTGCCGGCATCGGTGTTCAGGGACAGGGCAAGAACGCCGAGTATCCAGCGCCACCCCGGATCCCGCCGGAACGCCTTGGTATCCGAATCCTCGTCGGGGTAATCGTCAGGCAAGAGCGTCCAGAACGGCCCGCCTAGGCAGACCTCGCCAGGACGGTCAACATCCCCCTCGCCGCGAACCTCCCTGCGCTCCAGCGCTACGGGGAGCATCTGAAGCACCGGGATATCCAGGCTCTGCATGGCGCTCCCCTTTCGACAGCTACCGGCCTTGTCCGATGAAGCAGAATGCACCCCAGTCTCGATAGACCGGGTACCGTGCCCTAGTGTGACGCTGGGCCTCGGTGAATGCCAGGCGACTGGGCAGTCCCATTCGCACTCTCTCGTAAAGCGCGGTGAAGAAAAACTGCGCGGTATCTGAACGGACATGCCACAAGGTGCCCACTACCGCCCGCACTCCGGCAAGCAGCAATGCCGCCGGGAGCCCTAGCAGGTTGTCAGCTAGGTCTACCCGGCCTAGCGAAGACTCGCACGCGCTAAGGGTTACCAACTCGGTGCCACGCAAGTCCAGCGAGAGTAGTTCATGGGCACGCAGGCGACCATCGGAGTCCTCGTCCGGGGCCAGGTAGATGCACTGGAATGACGGAGCCTCGTAGTCGTGCCGACCGTGAGCTGCTATGTGTACGTAGCGCGAACCGGTGAGAGCAGAGAGGACGCGCTGCTTGCTCGCCCCGGTGTCGAGCACCGGGGCTTCGCCGAAAACGTCGGCTACCGCAGTAGCCTCGGCTGCCGCATGGGTCAGCAGCGGAAGGCCATGTACGTTGCCCGTCGGATACGTCAGCCCGAATGCGGTTAGCTCGCGGTCCCGTCGGGTGATAGTTGCGCCGCCGCGCTCGTCGAGGAGCAATGCGTGATTGGGGAGAGTGGTCACCGTCCAAGTTGCCGCGAGTGGTTCGCCATGGTTGTGAAGGAGGTGGAACGGCAGGTAGTGCAGGGCACCGTGCGGCACGAAGCACGGGTGAGTCATGCCTTCATCCCGCCAACTGTCCAGCCAGTCTGGTAGGCCGGCGAGCACATCACTGAGGAACCCGGCAAGCTGAGCCCGGGTTTCGTCAGAGACGTCATCCGGCTCGCTGGGTTCCTGTAGCTCACGCCGCAAGTCCGATACGAGGAGCGTCATAACTGGCACGCGGGCGGAACGGGTCTCGTGGTTGAGCTGGACTTCACGTTCGGCCAAGCCGGTGTCCGCTATTGCAACCCGGATGCCCTCGCGGGTGAGCGCGACGATATAGGTGGCGAGGTTCCCATCTGGGCTGATGCCTGCAAAAAGGTCAATGAGCACGGTGTTGACATCGATCGCTCTGATCATTGAGTCCCATCGCAGGAGGACGGGTTCCTGGACGACGGAGCGAGTGAGTAGCGTGCTGTAAACGTGCCGGTCATAGGCCTGGCGCAGGGCCCGCAGCTCTGATGTCGCACTATCTGGGTTGTCTCCCGTTGAGGTGAGGGACGCGGCTAGGAGCAGATCGTCGTGGATGGGCTGTTCCAACTCGTGTGTCACTGACTGCTGGGAAAGCGTGGACTCCGCTTCGGCAATGTCGGTCAGCAGGCGCTTGCCCTGATCATCTTCATGCCAGCGGAACCGGCTGTTGCTCAGGAGCAGCGCGGCGAAGCGCAAGCCTTTCGCAACCTGCATGACGGCCATCAACGCCTGCGGATCTGCGCCGTGCGGAGGTGCGCCCGCAGCGATTATGGGCAGGGCGCTACGGCAGACCTGCTGGAGGTACTCGGTCGCCGCATCCCCCCAAAGGTTCTCGAGCAGCACCGCAACCTTGGCTATACCGAACACAGCACGCACAGCACCGTCGTAGCCGGAGCGGGAGACCAAGTCATCAACGCGGGCCAGCAGGTCCAAAGCGATCTCCGGTAGATCCAGGTCGCAGCAGTTGTCGAGGGCTGTCACGTAATGCTTGATAGCCTCGGGCCAATCCGACCGGTTGACCGCGTTGACGGCGACCCCGGTATGGAGCTCCGTTCGCAGGAACTGCAGGGCCTTCCGATGGTCTAGGCTCCATACTGGGGCAGCTTCCTCGGCTTCGCTGACAAGCTGCAGCCCGAGCAGTTCCTCATCGCGACGCGTGCTGAGCTCGGCTAGCCCCACCAGAGCGACCGCTACAGCCTGCGGATCCCACCCGCCTTGACGAGCACGAGCCCGGATGGTGACCGCCGCATCCTCGGTACCTAGGTCGGGGAACGCGGCATAGCCGCCTGGAACCCTATTGTCCACTGCGGCACGAATCTCGTTCATCCACTGCCTCGGCCGCTCATGGCTCTTGCCCGCGAATTCCACCAATGGCCGCGCTCTAGTGGCTGCGGCTTCGGCACGAGCCGCGTCGATTCCGCGCAGGAGAGGCACTGCGCTCAGGGCTATCTCAAGCGCCACCTCGGCGCCGGACTCGCGCAGACGCGAATCAAGGCTGGGCTCAAGCAATCGGTCGATGACGGCCCTGTCCACTGATTCGCCCATCGCGTTCAGGTTTCCGAGCACAACCAAGAGTTCTCCCGGCGATTGATCCGGGTCGATGAGCACAGCTGCCTCCTGCCCTATGCTGCGAAGTTCGGCAACATCAACGGTTGCGCCCAGAGTCTGTGCTACGCGAAGACTCTGAAAAGCTTTACTCAACGCGCGGCCACGATCCGTGCCCGACATAAGCCGTGCTGCATTCATGAAGTAGTCGGCGCCCTTGACCAGCGACTGCTCCGCAGGCGGCATCAGCCACTCCTCAGGGCGCAAGTCCCTCAGCTCTTGCCAGTGCTTCTCCCAGAATGTTTGCTGCCACTTACCGAGCTCCGCCTCCAGCTTTCCAGATACCTTCCGTACGGCATAGGGATCACTGTGGAGCGTCCCGAGCACTAGAAGCGCCGAAGATTCCAGATCTCGATCCGCAATGGCCCTGGCCTTAGCGAGGAGCTCCTCACCCGCGGCAAGCGCGGACCTGGCCAGCCTGCCGTCCGCTTCGTCGACAAGATATTTCGCGGCTGCTCGTACGTACTCCAGTTCAAGATCCCTGCCAGCGCCACTGCTAAGCGAACCGCCGGGGCGCGCTGCCGCGCCCGAGCGCACAATGCCCAGTAGCTGCCATGCAACGGCTTCCCGCAGCCGACGGCCTAGCGTGGTCAGCACACGCAAATAGATATCGGCCTGGGCGGCCAGTGCGAAGTCAGCAGCGGCGCGCTCAGCTTCTCGTTGCCCGATGACACCGTTGGTAACCTTCAACCACAGTTGCTCGAAGGGCCCGGATCCCACGGCAAAGGGCTCCTGGTTCCTTTCGCACGCTTCCACGTGGCCGGCGAGCCGTCCCAGCAAGGCCTCGATGGCGTCGCCATCCGGTGCGGAAGATACCGTATGCCGGATCGCAGGAAAGTGCTGAACCGCATAGAGCTCAGGATGAGCATCCAGGAAGTCCTGCTGGTCGTCGCCCCCGAGCGCCAGCGCCTCGCGAAGCAGCGCCAGCAACCTTCCTATTTCCGTACCCGCCATCCCGGCTCCTTCTGTGACACCAATCTTTATCGTAACCGTACTTGCTTTTGGCAGACATAGAGGTAAAGAGTATATATCGCACGCTAGTGACAAGCCAGTCAGAAGTACACCCTGCACTGCAGACACGAACCCCATACCCCGCAAGCAGGAAACAGCTGAGCGCATAGCAATCTTGACCTGCCCCTCAAGACCGAGCAGGATAGTTGCACGTTAACCCACACGCCCCTATCCCGCCCGCCTGCTACCTTCATCGCTCCTCTAGCCGCGTTAACAAACCGGAACTATATTTACCGTCAGGCCCGGTATAGACCGCCAACATCTAATCCTCAGATGGCAAAACAGGTTCAGCTAAAGACATTCCTTCTGCTAATATAGCTTGCATAGCAATCATTATGGCCTCCTTATGCGGCAAGGTCACCGGACGCAGGAGGCGATCATAACGGCGGTTCCGGCGCCTCAAGGTGTGCCCGTCGCCCAACCGACAACTCTATGTGGTTTCTCCAGAGTGCCTGACGCGCGAATCGCCTGGAACGTCAGTCTTGCCCGCTACCGTAGGCCACTAGCCAGTGGCCGCGACTTGCTCCTGGTGGACTTCGCACACGATGGGAGGGACATGTCCGGCAAGCGCCTGTTCATGGGGCCGACCCCGCACCAGTTCGCCCAGGCATCTGAAGAGTCGGCCAGACGGATGGTGCGGTCGTTCACCGAGGACCAGTTGCTCGCGAACAGACTGGAAGACCTCATGCAGACCGTCGTTGACGACAAGGTTCCCCAGCCACTCGCCCTGAGCGTCGAGCGTCGCCGGATCGCTAACCCGGTCCTCCGGCCATCGCCAGAAACTGGAGACGGCTGGGCGGCGGCCTACCGGGCGGCCCCCTCCTATCCTGACAGAGAACTCATTCAAGGCTTGCTGTACGTCCCCTACTCCGGAACACGCAGCGCCTTCGATCAGCGCCCGAACCACATGCTGGTGAATATGGTTGAGGGGCTGGTGACAGACCGCGAGGTCATCCTGTCCGTCGTAGTCGAACCGAGTACACCGGCGGCGGTCGTCGAGCAACGTCTGCTTGCCCAGGAGCAGCACCTCGTTGAGTGGGTTAACGAGGTCAACCGCGATATCGCCTCGCTGGAGCAGCACATCCGAAGCGTCGTCACCCGCCAACTTCAAGGCCGCCTTGATGTCATCAAGAAGCGCGACGACATGGCCGCCGCGTTCAGCATCCCGGTACGGGAGGTCGAGCCGGAACGCGCGCTGGACCTCCCGGTCAAGCGCACTGCCGTCGTTCTCAAGGCGACTCCAGTCCCAGGAGTCTCCGGGCAGCGCGAATGGAAGCTGGACCAGGCCGTTTACGAGCGCATGATCCAGACGATCACCAAGTTCGGGCATGCGCTGGAGCGTCGACCGCGAAGTGCGGCGCCCCTCATCCATGATGAGGAGACCATCCGCGACTGGCTCATGTTCAACCTGAGCACGAACTACGAGGCACCCGACGGCAGCGAACTGTTCATCGGCGGCGAAGTCGAGAACGGCAACGGCAAGACCGACATTCTCGTCCGCCACCAGAACAGGAACGTCTTCATTGCCGAGTGCAAGTTCTGGGGCGGACCGAAGAAGTTCGATAAGGCGATCGGCCAGCTGCTCAGCTACACGACATGGCGGGACACCAAAGCGGCGATCATCCTGTTCATCACGAACAAGAACGCCATGGCAGTCACAGACAGCGCGGGAGCCCGCCTCGCTGCACATGCAGCATGCAAGGAAGCGCCGGTATCCGCAGAACCGTACGAGCGTCGGGATTACCGCTTCACGTCCCCGGACGACAATCAGCGCGTAATCTCGCTCGCCCTGCTGCCCGTGGTCGTGCGCAAGGTGCAAGCCTCCACTACTGCCAGCGAGGTATAGAGAATGAGCAAGATCGCCGAGGACGTCGCAAAGGTCCGTGAGCACGTCGAAGCGACCATAGGCAGCGACCCCGAACAGTGGACTAAGTGGCCCGGCGGGTGGCCGGACGACATCGAGTCTGCCCTGATCGATGCGGTGTTTTCCGCCCGAGCCGTCTACCGGACCAAACACGGTCGCGGCATTTACCGCAACTTGGACGACTGGCAGAAGCGACGAGGACGGGTCACCTTCTCGTTGGACGCTCTTATTGCCGAGATCAACGCTGTGGGCGTACCTGCCTGGGCAGCCAGCTTCGACAACTCTCAGGTATCCCCCGGCCGACGCGAGGACGCACCATGCGGGCCGACCAAGGCGGCTGCTGTCAGGGAGGCTGCCGACAAGCTGCGCAAAGAAGGCGTCAACGTCGCCGGGAACATTGACGTAAGCACCGCAGCAACGGTCAAGTCCACGCTCCGCTTCGTCTCTGGGATCGGATACGCGACATCCAACTACTTCCTGATGCTGCTCGGCGTTCCTGGTATCAAGCCGGACCGGATGATCCACCGCTTCCTCAAGGATGCAGCCGGTCGCGCTTTCAGCAACACGTATGCCGTAGGGGTGTTGCGGGCGGTTGCCGCGCACTCCGGCGTCCCAGAGCACGAACTCGACCATGCGATCTGGCGGTATGAGAGCGAACGTACGTCTCAGTAGCCTTGCTGAATCGGCGACGGGACGGTCCCGCGAACGAGCACAGAACAGACATCTATATATGAATAGCCACTATGCTTGCAGCGGAGCCTCGGCGTGATCAGCCGCGACGAGCTGCTGGTGCAGGCCAAGACGTTCGATCTTTCCGAAGCGAACGTCCAACGCGACTATGTGTTCGGCTGGATTATCAGCGGGATCTTCCGCGAGTCCAGCCTGGCCGACCGGGCGACCTTGAAGGGCGGGAACGCGCTGCGCAAGGGCTACCTGCCAGGGACTCGATTCTCGGACGATCTCGACTTTTCCACGCCGGACAGGCTCGACGGCGATGGCGTGCTCGCTGAACTGAACCGGGTATGTGAGTTCGCCAGTGACGCCACGGGAGTCCGATTCGACATCGGGCGTAATCGGCTGAGCGGCGAGCAGCAGATCGACCGCGCACGACATGTCTACAAGTACCAGCTGTACTTCAAGGACATGATCGGCGGCCAGGATCATGTGACGATCAGCATCCGGGTCGACATGACCGAGTACGACCGGTTGTCCCTGCCCGTGCAAGAGTGCCAGCTCATCCACCCGTACTCCGACGCCGACGCCTGCGCCGCCACCATCCGGTGCGTGAAGGTCGAGGAGGCCCTAGCCGACAAGCTCAAGTGCCTGCTCCAACGACGCTACTGCTACGACCTGTTCGACCTTGTGTATGGCCTCTTCATCGCCAAGGACATCGCCGTCAACCGCACCGAGTTGATGAAGGTCTTCCTCCGCAAGACCATCTTCGGCAGCAGCCCCGGTGCCGCGCGCTCGCTCCTGCTCGACCTGCCGCTCGACATCTACCGCGGCTGGTGGCACAAGGTCCTCGTACCGGCGGCGAGCCGGATGAGCTTCGACGCCGCCGTCGAGGCTTTGCACAGCGGCATCACCGAGCTGTTCGCTCCCTACGCCGTCGGCGGCCGCGGCCAACTCGCCTTCTATCCGTCACGACTCCGGAACCCGATCCTGGAGGCCGGGGCGGGTCGCAGGCTGGTCAGGCTCACATACGAAGGTCACACTCGCATCGTGGAGCCCTACTCACTCGCTTTCAAGCGGACGGAGAAAGGTGTCGCCCAGGAGTATTTTTACGTTTGGGACCGAACTGGCGGCCGGTCTCGGCCCGGCATCAAGAGTCTCTTTCACTACAAGATTCAAGCCTTTGAAGTGCTTGAGAAGACGTTCGAGCCGCGCTACGAGGTCACCCTGTCGAAGGCCGGGGACAGCAGCCAGCGCGGATACTTCGCCGGGAACGGCCGTTCGCGTGGTTCGGCACCTCGCATAACGAGCCGCCGTCTGCGGACACCCAGCGGCCCGAAGTACACCATCCAGTGTGGCACCTGCGGCAAGCAATTCACGAGAACAACCAACTCAACCCGGATGAACCAGCACAAGAACCCATGGGGAAGTCAGTGTCCCGGACGGAGAGGGTTCCTCGTGGCGATGTAACGCGCGAGCGGTTAGCAGGTCTACTGGACACCAACCGGATCGTAGAAACATTTCCACGTAATTTCGATAGCCCGTTGCCTCGGAGCCGAATCTGGTACTCATATAGTCGTACAGCTCTTGAATTCCTACAGCTCCGTCTGCATTGGTGTCCGCGCTTCGGCGGCCGAGGGCGTCGGTCAATACCTCTACGATAACTGTCTTTTATCTTGAAAGGCCGGAATACTGATCTTGAGAGCAACCCACGAATTGCTCGCACAAGCGGGCGCTCTCAGCCTGGTGTGGAAACGTCCAGATCGGCCAGTTCTGTGCCGATTGCGGACGACTCCCTCGTGCCTCGACTATCGCGCCGAACGGCGGCTACGCGTGCGCAACCTCGGCCCGTGGCGGCAGCGGAGCGTCACTGGCAGAGCGGACCGCGGGCGATGTGAGAGCTCCTTTGCCAGCTGCCATGTGGCGGGCTCTGGCCGAGCTCGGAAGGCCCGTCTGATCTGTTCCGGCGCGGCTGGCGGTCTCAACTGCCTTATGGGGGTTCAACTCGGTTTTATGGGGGTTCAACTCGGCGGCAAGGGTCATCTGGGCTGGTTCGCGGGGGCTGCGGCTGCGGTGCGGGACTTCCGGGCAACAGCGGGAGGCTGTCACCATGCCTGCCCGATGATGGGGCGCCGCGGTGCGGATGCGCCGTCCGGTCCTGGCCTGCAGCTCGGTTCCGGCTGACCGCGGTC
>Ga0182030_10016934_pt1 | contig 14123 bp, 10 predicted proteins | sample 812S3MmetaG_FD_121299 | JGI IMG/M metagenome (GOLD analysis project Ga0182030, IMG submission 121299) | Permafrost microbial communities from Stordalen Mire, Sweden - 812S3M metaG (Illumina Assembly) | ecosystem: Environmental > Terrestrial > Soil > Wetlands > Permafrost | place: Sweden...
CTGGTGAACGCTTGCAAGCCGCCGGGCGAATGGCAGAGCTATGACATTCTGTTTGAATCGCCGCGCTGGAATGACCAGGGCGAGCTGGTCAAAAAAGCGATCATCACCGTGTTGCACAATGGCGTCGTCGTTCAAAATCACTATGAACTCGTAGGGATGACCGATGGCATCAACAGCCTGGAACCTTGGAAATCGGTGTCGAAGTATCCGCCGCCGCACGCGCCGGAAGTTTTTGTCGAACTACAAGACCACAAAAATCCGGTGCGCTTCCGCAACATTTGGATTCGCCCGATGCACCTTGGAGAAAATTTGTAAACGAACCAACGATTCCATCCACAGCAACCAAAACTCAAAATGAAAAATAAAATTATTGTCCTCACTCTGCTGGCCTTGGCGTCGGCCATTCCGGTGCTGGCGCAAAACGACGCGCCCAAACCGAAGGAAATCATCATTGACGGCGTCGCCGGGTTTCAGGACACGCCGATGCAGCCGGACGGCAAGTGGCACGTCCACGATCCGGCGCGACCGCAGCCGCCCATCGTCACGCCCGGCACTTTCAGCGAAAACGCCACGCCTCCGAGCGATGCGATTGTTTTGTTCGACGGCAAGGATTTGTCGCAGTGGGTGGACAAGAAAACCGGCGGGCCGGTCGGCTGGAGCGTGGTGGACGGTGTGGCCGTTTCTGCGAAGGGCGACATCCAGACGACGAATGAGTTTGGCGACATCCAGTTGCATGTGGAATTCCGCGAGCCGACGCCGGCCACGAGCGGCGGGCAAGGCCGCGGCAACAGCGGCGTTTTCCTGATGGGCCGGTATGAAATTCAAGTCTTGGATAATTACCAAAACAAAACCTACGCTGACGGCGCGATTGCGGGGATTTACGGCCAGCATCCGCCGCTCGCGAACGCCTGCCGTCCGCCCGGCAAATGGCAGACCTACGACATCGTTTTCAACGTGCCGCATTTTGATGCCGACGGGAAATTGCTTTCGCCGGGTTATGTGACGGTGTTTCACAACGGCGTCGTGGCGCAAAACCACCAGGCCATCCGCGGCGCGACCAACTGGCGCGTGCCGGGCACCTACACGCCGCACGGCCCGACCGGCCCGATTGCGTTGCAATACCACAACAATGCCGTGGCCTTCCGCAACATCTGGGTGCGCCCGGTGCCGGTGGTGAACGAGCCGTGAACTGAATGCACAAGTAATAATGTAGAATTGAAAACATGAAAACGCTTCTCTCCCTATTGGCCGCAACGCTGGTGGCAACCACTTTGCACGCGGAGCCGAAAAAACTGCTTGTGGTCACGACCACGACGGGTTTCCGGCACAGCTCGATTCCGACAGCGGAGAAAATCCTCGCCCAGCTCGCGCAAAGCAGCGGCGAGTTCACCGTGGATTTTGTGCGGCAGCCGCCGGGCCATGTAGAAAGCGGATTTCCAAAGACATTGAAACCGGACGCCAGCGACGCTGAAAAAGCCGCCGAAGCGGCGTGGAATGAAAAATTGAAAACCGAGTTGCAAAAACTTTCGCCGGAGAATTTGAAGAATTACGACGGCGTGATTTTTGCCAGCACGACGGGCGACCTGCCGCTGCCGGACATGCAGGGTTTTCTGGACTGGATCAAGGCCGGCCACGCGTTCATCGGCATCCACGCGGCCAGCGACACGTTTCACGGCCACCCGGAATTCATTGCAATGCTCGGCGGCGAATTTGCGCATCACGGCCCGCAGGTGAGCGTGGAATGCCTGAACGAAGATCCGGAAAATCCGGCGACGGTCCACCTGGGCAAAACATGGACGATCCAGCAGGAGGAAATCTACCAGTTCAAAAATTATGACCCGGCGAAAGTCCACGACCTGCTCATCATGGACAAGCATCCGGAGCACAAGGAAATCACCGGCCATTTCCCCGTGTCGTGGTGCAAAAATTACGGCAACGGCCGGGTGTTCTACACCTCGCTCGGCCATCGCGAAGACATCTGGGACGCCGATCCCAACCTCAAGGATCGCAAAAATGACCCCGCCATCAGCCTGGCGTATCAGCAGCACGTCCTCGGCGGCATCGAATGGGCCCTGGGCCTGAAACCGGCGGCTTCTGCCAAATAAATTAGGCGGCCCGTCCTAGATTCAACGTCGGCTTGTTTTCGCCCCAAGGCGATTCATAATGGCCGTGCCATGTCGCGCCAACGCCCAGACCATTCCCGCCGCCTCTCCGTAATGACGCTGGGCGTCGGCTCGTTCGCGCACAGTCTCGGCCAAACGCTGGCGGATGCGGGCGCGAATGCAGTGACGTATCTCACGCGCAATTACGGACACTATCCGCCCACGCTCGTCGGGAAAACATTTTCGCACGACTCCTTTCCAAGTCTGGTGCCGCTGATTCGCGAAAATAAAATTGACGTCGTCATTCCGCAATCCATTGACTGGGCGTTCCAGCCGTGGGCGGAAGATTTGGTGAAGTCCGGCGTCGGTATTTTCTCGCCGACCGGCGAAGCGATGCGGATTGAGCGTGAACGAGACTTCGCGCGGGATCTGTGCGCGAAGTTCAAGATTCCATTTCCAAAATCGTTTGTCGCATCAAATCGCATCGAGGCGGAAAAGATCCTCGAAAAAAATCCTCAGCCGTTCGTCATTAAGAATCCGCTCTGCTCGCCGACGAGTCCGGTGCATACGGTCATGTGCGAAACGGTGGCGGACACGCGAGCGTGGCTACGGCAGGTGAATTACGCCGAGGGAGTTTTTTTGCAGGAATATCTCGGCCGCGCCGAGGCCGGCCACATCGCGCTGGTCAGCGGCGGCGAGATTCATTCGCTGGTCACAAATCAGGAATACAAATACGCCTTCAACGGCAACCAGGGCATCGTCGCCGGCGCGCCTCTGGGCGGCCTGGTCGAGCGCGACGAACATGACAAATACGGTCTGGCGCGCGAACTCATCCATCCGCTAAAGCCGTGGCTGCGCGAATCAAATTATAACGGGCCGCTGCAAGTGACCGCCATCAAGCGCGGCGGAAAATGGCATGTCATCGAATACAACATCCGCATCGGCGTCACGTCCGGCCCGATGATTCTGCGGATGCTGAAAAACCCGGCGGAAGTGGTTTTGGCCACAGCGCGGAATGAGAAATTGAAACTGGAGTTCAATGACAAATTGAACTTCGGTTGTTCGCTGACGCTGGCGGGCTACGGCTATCCCTTCACGCAGGTGCGCGGGCCGCAACTGCCGCTGGAAGTGGACGGTAAATTTGGCTGCGACGTGTGGTGGAACGAAGTCGCGCGCAGCGCGGATGGCGGTTTGACGGCCACCGGCCAGCGTATCGCGGATGTGATTGCGTTCGCGCCGAAGCTGGGTGTGGCGATGGCGAAGGCTTACGCCAACATCCGAAAAATCCGCGTCGTGGGCTGTTATTTCCGCACGGATGTCGGCCAGAGTTTATGGCCGCCGGGTAATTTGTGATCCGTTAAATGGTTGAATTGTTACATCGGACTTGTGCCGAACGAATCACGATGCAACGATTTAACAATTCAACTTTATTGAATGAAATTAGATTCTGAAAATTTTCCGCAGCGACCGGCGTGGACCGAGATTGACCTTGGCAAACTGCGCCGCAACCTGCAACTGATCCGCCGCGATCTGCCGAGCGCGGTGAAACTGCTTGCCGTGGTGAAGGACGAGGCTTACGGCCATGGAGCGCTCGACGTGGCGCGCGTCGCGGTCGAGGAAGGCGCATGGGGCTTCGGCCTGAGCACGCTCGAAGAAGCCATGCACCTGCGCGAAGGCGGCATCACCGCGCCGCTGCTGCTGCTCGGCGAACGGCAGGAGGCCGAACTCGAATGGTGCGTCGCGCACGACCTGACGGTTTGCGTGAACGAGCCGCACGCCGTCCGCAAGCTGGCGAAAATCGCGGCGGAATTTGGCAAGCAGGTTCCGGTTCACGTCAAAATCCACACCGGCATGAGCCGTTACGGCGTCCGTTGGGACGAGGCGCTGCCGCTCATCGAAAAAATTGTCGCGGAGAAATCGTTGTTGCTCGAAGGGGTGATGACGCATTTCTCGCAGTCGGACGAAACGGAGAAAACCTTTGCCAATCTGCAATTCGCGCGGTTCAACGAAGTTTTACAAGCGCTGGAGCAGCGGAAGATTTCCGTGAAATTGCGCCACGCCTGCAACAGCGGCGGGTTTCTGGACCTGCCGCACGCGCATCTGGACATGGTGCGCGTGGGCATTTTGCTCTACGGCGTTTTTCCGTCGCAGGTCTGCCGGAAGATTGAAGACATCGAGCCGGTGATGTCGGTGAAGGCGAAAATCGCGGCAATCCAAAAATTAATGCCCGGTGAAGTTGCCGGCTACGGGATGCGTTACACGGCACAATCCGAACGGCGCATCGCGATTTTGCCGATTGGCTACGGCGACGGTTTTCCGCGCGTCCGCAACGAAGGCTGTGCGCTCATCCACGGCCGGCGCGCGCCGCTCATCGGCGGCATCGCGATGGACGCGTTGATGGTGGACATCACGGACATTCCACAGGCGCAGATGTGGGACGAGGCCGTGCTGATGGGCAGGCAGGGCGGCGATGAAATCACAGTGCGCGACATCGCCAAGCTGAAAAATTCCGTGGCCTACGACGTGCTGACGAACTGGCGGCTGCGGCTGCGGCGCAAGTCGGTGAACGGTCATGCCGCGTCAATAAAACCTGAAACCGTTTTAGCCACAGATGGACACAGATGAAACACAGATTCCCAGAAATCAGTGCCACGGGTCTTCTGAATTACCCCAAGGTGATTTGAATTTGATGCCATGGCCGGAAGCTGCACCAGTTTTTTCATTTGTGTTTCATCTGTGTGCATCTGTGGCCAAAAAAAAAATGTGAAGCTCCTTTTCTCCGAACAAAACTCCGACTACGAGAACTACCAGTTTCCGTATGCCATCTGGGCGATTCCCGAACCGGATGAAACGCCGGCGGAAATTTTCAACGCCGGCTTCCTGCCGTCGTCGCGCAATTTGGACCGGTTTTATCTGTGCCGCCAGGTGCGCGTGAACCTGGCGAAGTTCAAGCCGTCGTCCGAGAACCGCCGCATCCTGCGCAAGGGCGCGGGCATCGAGGTGAAGCTGGTGTCGCGCGAAAAATTCGATTACACGCCGGAACGCCGCCAGTTTTTCAAGACCTACGCCGACATCAAGTTCGGCAAGGACACGATGACGTTCGAGCGGCTGGACGCGCTGTTCGCCGCGCCGATCATCTCGCACCTGCTCGTGTTCACTGACGCGGCGACGGGGAAGGAAGTCGGCGTGGCGACACTGTATCTCGAAGGCAAGTCGCTCGCGTTTTATTACTACGCTTTTTACGATTTGAATTATTACGCGCGCAACCTCGGCATGTTCATGATGACCTCGGCGGTGGCGCTCTTCGCCGAACGCGGCGGAAGGCAGCTTTACCTCGGCACCTGCTATTCGGACAACGCGCTTTACAAGACGCAGTTCGCCGGCGCGGAATTTTTCAACGGCTTCCGCTGGTCGGACGACCTGAACGAGCTGAAATTCATCATCCATCGCGACCAAAAGGAGCTGCGCCAGCATCTGCTGGAAACCGACGAATACCGGAAAGAATTTTACGGCGGCGACCTGGAGAAAATCACATCCGCGAGCGAGTTCCGGGTGCGGGTCAAATGAAGGTGGTCGAGTTTCAAACGCCAGTGCAATCACGATTGACGGGTTCGCCGGCAAAGTGTTTCATCGCCGGGTCAATTGAGCGTTGATTTCAACCCAATGGTCAAAACCGATATGCAAAAAATTTACATTTTACTCCCGATTGCCTGCGCGGCCGTCCTCGGCGGCTGCGACAAGCAAACACAGGTCAACACCGAGAAGATCCAGGCGCTGTCGCAGAAAATCATCCAGCTCCAGCAAAATCAGGCCAGGGAAATCACGGCGCTGCAATCGCAGCTGGCCTCGCTGCCGCCCATGCTGGACAAGATGGACAGTTACTATTATGCCAAGGGCCACGACGATGCGCTGTTCTACCACACCAACTCGTTGCAATTGCTGCTGGCGGTGAATCGAAAGATCGTGGCGCAATTCCAAGATGCGGCCACCGAGCGTGAAACCGCCAATGCGCTGGCATATTATTACCACACCAACCAGACGGACACGATGTTCTTCTGCGCCGCGCAAATTGAAGACGCCATGGCGGGCCAGGAAAAACGGATCGAGGACACGGTCAATGCCGAGACCCGGCGGGTGGGCGCGAACATGCGCGATGAATTACAACAGCAAATCAAAATGTCGGCACCAGACAAAGCCGAGGCGGCCAGGAGCATTAAAATGGAGGCGGACATGGCTCAAATCCAGCACGACCTTGACATGATAAAGGCCCGGCTGGGAATCACCAATTCGCCGCCGGCGGCGGGCAACTAAATCCAGATTGCTGGTAGGCAGGCTAAAATGATCCAATCCGATAAAACCGGTTGGTCGCCAAGTTTGAATCACTGATCGTCTGCAGCGTGTCATTTCCACCGACCAAGCCACCGAGATTTGACCAGCTTGGATCGGCGAGAATATTTTTATACTGCAACTGATAAGAATGCCATGACTCGGTGGGGAAGGTGAGCGTGATGTTCGACCCGTTCATATCTGCGATAATGGTAAACGTTGGATTCAGCCAGAGGTAGTCGGCATAGGCGGTGCCGAAGGACGGGCCAACAGTGCCACCAATGCCGTTGATGATATTATTGATCACACTGGTGCCGCTGCCGGATGTGTTCCCGCCAATATAAACATCCATCATGTCATGGACATTGACCTGTGGAGCATTGGTTGGCGTCTCGATGGCATTGAAACAACTGATATTGGTGCTATTGATGAATACAGCATAGACGCCCAGCCCGTAGGCTTGGTGGCTGGTCACGGAATCTGCAACTTTGTAGGACGCATAACCATTCACGCCTTGGGCTTCAGACCAGGCGCTTTGAGAGGGCGGGTCATAGGGCAGTTCGGACTGGTAGAAGTAAAGCCGACCCCAGTTGCCTTTCCACAAAGTCTGATACTGTTCGTGGTGTTCAACAAACAACCCATACATCGTCACGCGGTCGCCGTTGACGATCAGACCGTTGTTGCACGCATTCTGCGTCCAGCCCACACCGGTGCCGTGATCTGCCCGCCATAGCCAGAGGTTGTCGCCCACGACATCGTTGGCGTTGATCTGGAGACAACTGGCGGTGGTGCCGGCGGTCGCTCCGCCCACGCGCATGGAAATGTCGTATAAAAACATCGGATCTTTCGAATGATTCACGGAACTGTTCGGATTTCCAACCTGCAACAACGAAGTTGACTGCACCGGGCCGGCGTCAAACATCAATCCCGCCACCTTCACGCCATCCACATCCGCAATCATTAAAGCGGGCACTCCCGTCTCCGGCACCAGCGTTGCATAACCGAGTCCCATGACGATGGTATCCGGCCGGGCTACAAGAATGCTGTTGGTCAGTTGATAAACTCCGGGGGTAAAGATCAGATTCAACCCGGCATTCAACGCGGCATTGATGCTGTCGGCATTGTCCAAGCCCGGTTGAGCCAGATAGAACTGACTGATGGGTATGGATACTCCGGGAGTAGGACCGGTTGACCAGGTAATTCCTGAACTGTTTGTTTCAAGGTTTGGCACCATGACGAAATAATTGCCATTGGTGTCCAAGGCCAGATAAGGTTTTTCACGAATCAAGGGCGTGTTGGCAATGACCGTGTAGGACTGGTTGGGCCATGTTCCCGCCGGTGGATTTAAAACCCCGACAAACACCATGTTCCAAACGCCGCCGACCCAGTTTCCCCAAACGTCGTTTCGGGAGAGCCATTGTTGCTGCGTGATGGAGCTGATCGTCGCATCAATCTTGGAATCCGCCAGGAATCCGCCGCTCGACCAGGCTTGATTGCTGGACGGATCATCCGATAGGTTTACGTCGCCCTGGACATGCAGGCGGCGAAGCCAGGTGCCCTGCGACACGGCCCAAGTCATCGTGCCACCGGTTGGATTCAGGGCCAGGTTTTCAGCGGACCGCCAGAAATTCTCGGTTGCGTTCCCACCCGCGAGAATTCCGTGGGATGTGATAGCCCCGTTGATAATGACGCTGTCGGGCACCTGGCCCAAACCCAGCACCTGAGTGCAGAAACCCATGTCAATGTAAAGATTGTTATATTGGCCGGGTTTGAAAAAGAGGGCGTAACGCTGCGGGCCGAACTGGTTGTATTGCTGCTGTGAAAACACGACCGCCACCTGGCTTTGAATGTTGGTCATCGTCGGATCAAAGATGAGCACATTTGTCCCGAAATTCGGGATCGAAACCACATTGACAGTCCTCACGATTGTGCCCGGTGTGCCGTCGGCCGTCGCCGAAGAATAGGTCACGGAATAAGTGCCAAGCACGGAAGTATTCACCGTGCTGTTGGAACTCACCGTCAAACTGGCCTGGGCGCACAAATCATACGCTGTCGCTCCGGCATCCACATACGGAGTGTTCACCATGAGGTTCACCGGATTGTCCCCGTTGAGCGCCATGATCGGCGGGGCCGTGTGCAGAACCGAAGTGATGGTTGCGAAATTGGTCAGGGAACTATAGGCGTTCTGGGCGACCACCGTGTAATTGCCCGCGCTGGCGTCGGTCGGAGCCACCACCGTGTAGCTGGCATTGGTGGTTCCGGGAATGGCGTTGGCGTTGTTGTCATACCATTGATAAGTGATCGGCGGCAAACCATTGACCGATGCCGTGAATGTCACATTGCTGCCGCATTGAGGTGTGGCGGACGCCGGCACAATGGCGAGGTTGTTAAGTGTCGGGTCAATCACCACCACTGTCCGCGTCAGGCTGCCCGGATTACCGTCGCCGGTAACGGCTGAATACGTGATGTAGTATTGACCTGCCACGCTGGTGTTGACGGTGCCGGTGATGGTCACGGTCAGACTGTTACCGGCGCAAGTATCATAAGCGGTCGCGCCGAGTTCGGTATAAGTGCCGCCCAGTGTAATCTGATTCGTGCTGCTTCCATTCAAGGTCATCAGCGGCGGAGCGGTATCCGTGGTCAGCAGCACTACCGAATTCGTGGCGGTCCAGGTCGGCCCGGTCGCAACGATAGTGTAGGTGCCGCTGTCGGACGGATGCGTGTTGGTCAGCACCAGAGTCGTGTTCGTGGCGCCGGTGATCGGTTGAAAAGAAGGATTATACCATTGATAATTCGTGGCGCCGAGCGCCGGAGTGGCGGCAAAGGTGGCCGAACCAAGGCAATTGTTGGTGATAGCGGCTGGTGAAACGCTGAAGTTTCCGGGCGTGGACACGCTGAAAATCATGCCGCCAATTTGTCCTTGTTCTCCCGTTGGTGCGGTCCAAGTGCCGCGCACCGTGCCGGTGCCATCCACCAACGCCGAGCCGATCTGCATAAAGGTGTTGGTTGAAGGCGAGGTGATGTCGGTTCCGACATTGAGGGTCTTGGTCGCGCCGCCGTAGTTGATGACTCCGGGGTCTGCCGCGCCATTCCACGCCCAGCACGCATAAAGCGTCACCACATCGCCGGGGTTCAGTCCGGTCACATAGAACCCGGCCGTGACACCGTTGTTAACGTAGAAACCGTCCTGATCAATCGTGTTATAGTTTGCGAAATTATAGGTGCCGCTGACGTTGGTGAACCCAACTATATAGGTGGAGCCGTTCACGCTGACCGCTGAAAAGATCATCGGGTTGGAGTTGGCCCAATTGAGCCGGTTAAACCCAGCCGGAGTGGAAATGCCGTCACCGCTTTTAGCCAGATCCAGATTCAGCATGTCGCTGTTCCATACATTGACGGTGCGGGCGGCTGTATTTGTTGCGTTATCCGCAGTAGAAATGGCGGTATAGCTCAGTGTATAGGTGCCCGTGCTGGAGGTATTCACGGTTCCATTGGTGGTCAATGTGACCGGACCGCCGCAGGTTTCAATCGCGGTCGCTCCCGGATCGGTGAAGGTAGTGTTGATTTGCACGCCGATGGAATTCGCCCCATTCATACTGACCACCGGCCGGCACGGCCCGACGTTGATGATCAACGCTCCAATCTGGCCTTCCTGATGGCCTACCGGTGTGCCGCCCTGATCGCCATACCAATATCCGCTGACCGTGCCATCCGCTCCTGCCGTCGCCGTGCCCACATTTTGCAATGTTGCGAGGCTGGGGTTGGCCATTTCGCCGTTGTTGGTGACGGTGACCTGCGTTCCGCCGAAAAAAATGATGGGCGCGTGCGAAGCACCATTCCACGCCCAGCACGCGTATAACGTGACCGGCATGCCCGGCGGCACATTACTAATGGTGAAATAAGCAGGACCATTGCCGGCTGTGTTGTAAAACCCGTCAGCATCCAACGTCCCGGTGCCGCCATACTCGGCGATGTTCGTCATGGTCAGACTTAAACCACTGTTGGCAACATTCGTCCACAAATAGAAACTCCCGTTGTTGACGGCATAGTTCCCGCTGGTAATCCCAAGCTTCGTGAATCCGGCTCCATTCGATGCCAGCGCGTTGTTGCCTAAATCCAAATTGATGATTGCCTGGCCGTAAGCACTGGACAATAAGGCCCAGCCGCAGACCGCGCCGATAAGAACGCGTTTCAGAATTTTGGTGCTTTGGAAGATTATGGCACGGTGTTCAAGTGCTACAGACTTCATGGTAAAGGAGTTTTTTGCGGGATCTTAATTTTGGGAATAAATCTTCTATTCTGCAGCCGCGGATGATTTGTGATTAATACCCAGTCCCGATCAGCAATTTCCGCCGGTTTGAGTGAAATCAAGCAGCAGATCCGACTGCGCTTGCAAATTTGCTGCCGCGAAAGTTGCCATTGTTGAAATAATAAATGGTTGTCTCATATGAGGCATTGATAAAACTTTTCCCCTTGCTTTTCTTTTATGCGGATGTGAATCCTAAAGTTCAAGGGTAATTTCTTATACTACAAGACTAAAACCCAGTCAACGGTTATTTTACATTTATAGCAGGTTGCCGTGTTTTTCCACGGCATTGGATGGAAACTGGTTGGTTATAAATTCAGTCCTGCTTTTAATCATGTGGCATTATTATCTTTCAAAACGGAGAAAATCTATGGGCAAACACTGCGCGGCAACGCTCGCGCGCGGCGACGGCACCGACAATTTGGACATGGAGCAAAAACCGCTTGCCTCCATCCGGGAACCGACCTCAACCGAATTGCCCATTGAAGTTTCCGGCGGCGGCGGTTTGAGCAGCCACGATCGCCGGCTACGACTGGGAACCAACAGGCCGCTGGCCTTCAAGTGCCGTTTCGCGCGCGGTAGAACAAAGTCTTGTTCGTCGCGGAATGCGGGTCGCCGATGTGGAAGAGGCTGCCGGCGCTGTTAGTGGTCAGCAGAATGGGCCAGCTCGAAAAGGCACTGCTCAAACTGGTGTTGTAAATCACCGTCACCGTCTGACCCGGTGAAGTCAGAATGTTGAAACCGAAAGTTCCACCGCTCCAAGCTGCGTTGGTGAACACCGGTGCCGCCGCCGAACTGCCGGCCGTGCTGATATTGAACGAGGTCACGCTAGCCACATAGGCTACAGTAGCATAGCTGCCGTTGGTCGTGATGACGGCGTGATAAAAAGTGAGATCTGCCATGTAATTCGAGCTGACCGACAAGGTGGCGGCCGGAATCGTGACGAACGTGGCCGTGCCGGGCAAATCGTTGGTCTGTCCGAAGCCTCCCGTTTGAAACTTGTTTCCAATCACCACACTCACATAATCCGTGCTTCCGCCGCCGGTGAACGCATTCCAGGTCAGGGTGAAGGGCAGCGACGGATTGATGGTTTGTGCGGCGGCCCAATTGCTGACCTGCGGCGCGTTCGGCTGCACGTAGTTCGGCAGGTTCACCGTGACCTGCTGGTCCGCAACGTTGGAATAAACGTCGAAGCGGTAACTCCCCGCCGGGAAGGTCACATTGAAGGTCGTCAAGTTGGTGTTGTAGGCGCCCAGAGTAAAATCCCACGGAAGGAGCATTGGAACCAAGTTTGAAACGCCCGCCGTCGGCATCGTCAACGTGATGGTCGTAGCCGTGCGGTTGGAGGCGAGAGATGTCACTCCGCTGAAAACATAAGGGATGTTGGTGTCGAGCAACGGTGCTGCGGTGGAGTATTGGTCATATTCCCAGGCCCTGCCCACGAGAAAAGTCGAGTAGGCGTTCGTGTTCGGGTTGCCGCCGCCGCCGGTGCCGGTGGTGAAGGTGCCGAATGGAGTTCCACCCAACGCGTTGCCGTTGGTGTCCTGCCCGGAAACAGCCCACTCAATCGTATGGCCGATCGTGAAGGCCGGTGATGGCGTGCAAGTCAATACCGTGTTACCCATGTTCCAAACTGGAATCACGGTTGGAGAGCCAAAAGTCGTCGTATCAATAAACTGTGCGGTGGTCATGGTGGTATCCATGCCGGTGCTGAACGTGAACACCACCGGCGCGCTGGTTGAAACGCCCGTGGCTCCATTGCTCGGAACAGTCATGGGATGGTCGGTTGCGCGACTGCGAGGTGAAGGCCGGCCAGAAAAAACACCATGGCCAAAAACTGGATGGTCGAAACCTTCTTTGGAAAATGGATGCCTGCTTTCATAACCACAGTGAAAGCTTTATAACAGTTCTATTAATAATATGTCAAGCCAAATTGCGCAGGCCGGCACGGGTAGGATTCAGAGGCAAAGAGACTTGTCAGTTGTCCCTGAAAACCGAAATGCTCTGGACACTTTTCCTGGCCAGGCGCAAGCTCGCTTTGAGTCGGAGCTTCCAGAAGCAAATGAAACGCGCGTTCACCTTAATTGAACTGCTGGTGGTCATCGCCATCATCGCCGTGCTCGCGGCCTTGCTGTTGCCGGCGTTGGTCCGGGCCAAGTCGTCCGCCAAACGGATCGCGTGTGTCAACAACGTCCGGCAGATCAACCTGGCCGTCCACATGTATGCCGATGATCACGGTGACGCCATGAGCTACTACACCAACGAAATTTATTTCGCCTACAAGGAAAACATCCTGCCGTATCTGGGCCAGGCCGGAACCACGCCGGACACCAACGCCGTGTTTGTGTGCCCCGCTGATGATTTTGATTTGTCCGGCCCGATTGGCGAGTGGCTGTTCGGCCCATACAACTGCCGGGGCTTTTGCAACTGGCCCGAAACGCATTTTTCCAGCTACTGGTTCAACGGCGGCGTGCTCGACAGCGACACCAACGATCTGGGCATGGCGCAGAAGCCGTTCACCACCGTGCGCGAACCGGCCCGCACCGAACTCATCGGGGAGGATTCAGGTGGCATTGGTTTGAGCAGCCACGACCGCCGCCAGCCGCTGCAATTCCAGGACGCCCGCAACGTGATGAGCTTTGTGGACGGCCATGTGAGTTACATCAAAATCTACTGGAACGGCGTGCAAGGTGGCGATGGGCTTACCGTCAAATACGAACCGCCCGACGGCTACGACTACAAATGGTCGGGGAATTAAAGCAAAGCGCGCTAGAATCCGTTTGGAATTCCTGCGGGAAAGATTCCGTCTAATCACTCAGTTCTTGGGAAGTCCGCTGCCTTGCACATTTGTCGTCGAAAGAAGTGCACCTTGGTAGCCGGTCACATTGATGCCGTGCAGTTTTACGCCGGAAATGTTCGCGAGCGAAATGCCGTTCGTGCAGTTGCCGCTGATATTTTTCAGGATCAAACCTTCCAGCGGTTTTTCCGGCGAAATCTTCGTGGCGTCCACGAGCGTCGGACAGTTCGTCACGCGCACATTCGAGAAACAAAAATTTCTGCCCAGCGGATAACCGGCGAGTCCTTCCACGGGATCGTCCGCCGTGTTGGCGTTGCCGGAGGTGGTCAGGTTGATGCGAAGAAAGCCGCCACCGAGAATGTCCAAATCATCGCCGGAAATATTCTCGATGACCCCGGCGCGGCCGATACGCGTCTTGATGTAAATGCCGAACGTCCGGCTGGTCAGCTTGCAGTCTTCGATTCGCACATTGCGGATGCCGCCGGAAGTTTCGCTGCCGATGCCCAGCAGCCTGTTGAAATATCCATCGAATTATTTGAATGGCTGACTGGCGAAGCGGTCAGAGAATCATGTTTTCCGAGAAGAAAAAGGC
>Ga0182030_10016935_pt1 | contig 14123 bp, 14 predicted proteins | sample 812S3MmetaG_FD_121299 | JGI IMG/M metagenome (GOLD analysis project Ga0182030, IMG submission 121299) | Permafrost microbial communities from Stordalen Mire, Sweden - 812S3M metaG (Illumina Assembly) | ecosystem: Environmental > Terrestrial > Soil > Wetlands > Permafrost | place: Sweden...
TATTATTTATATTATTTATATTATTTATATTATTTATATTATTTATATTATTTATATTATTTATATTATTTATATTATTTATATTATTTATATTATTTATATTATTTATATTATTTATATTATATTATAATATAAAGTAATAATATATTGTTGCCTGAGGCTACAATATTTTTATTATAGTCTTAAATACTAAATTCTAAATTCTTAAATTCTAAATTCTTAAATTTTAAATTCTTAAATTTTAAATTTTAAATTCTTGAATTTTAAATTCTTAAATTCTAAATTCTCAAATGGCCGTTTGGTCGCTATAGCCCACGGGAGCCACTTCCATAATAATGAAGACCAGAACATTAGGGCGGATTGCGGTGCATGAAGTCTATAATCCATGCCTGGCTATTCGCATCATTTGAGCATAGTCCATCGTAAATTGCCATTTTATGAATGGGCTTGGAATACTGGCGCCCATTGCGGCAGGCGCCTCGGCCTTGGGTGTGCGCAATGCAGTGCCGGTGCAATTGCGTGCTGTTAGCATATAGCAAGTCATTCTCATGTCATGTACGAAGGTTACCGCAAAAAATTAGTTGTATCGCGCTACAACGAAACAGCCGAACTTAATCGAAAAGATGATAATAGTCGCGGGCTGTGGATGATGACAGGAGGTACAGTTCGGGCGGCAATAAACATGGGCTAGCACCGCAATCCTTCTCAGTCATCCTCCATCTTCGTTTTTCAAACTGAATATCTACGCCAAGTCTGGCTCTCTATGATAAGCATGGATGATGTTGCATCATTTCTAATGGGCTTCACTTGATACAATCTCTCTCGATATCGGTGCATCTCGCCAGCTTTGGGATTACTTGGATATCAAAATGTCCTGGAGCCATCTTGGTATAAATTTTCACATACTAAAAAATTAAGTCTCGCCGCTATAATATTATTTCTCGAAATGAAACATAGGCGGAGAACCCCTACTATGGATATGTCCTCTGTTAGCGAGGCTCCTATTAGAGAAAGCTTGCACTCTTTAGAAAGATGTGAAAAACACTTATGATGAAACGGCAAGGGTGAACCAAATCATGGCTGGCACGCTGTCGAGCTTCTAAACTACTGTTACTGAGTAAATCTTCTCAGACACAGACTCCGGTGTGTCTGTTTGAAATTCCTGGATTCAGCCCGCAATTAGAAGCAGTCAATGGCAGTCTATCTTTGGAGAAAGATTCCTTCGCAATGTCAAACGACATGGATATTGATTGGGTTTGTCTCTCCCATTTTATCCGGTTTGCCCTTATATTGATTATATCAAAGGCTACATGGGATACTTTCGTTGAAGTTGTTAGTTTGAAAGATGAAATTATATTTTAAGTTTTACTTACAGGACATTCACTCTTGAAGCAAATGCATTTTGTGTGAGTTTCGTGAGACTTTAAAGTCAGAAGTCAATCCAAGCATTGCGGCAATGAGAAAGATGACTTGCTGAACGGTATGCGACTGGATTCGTCAACCTCGGTGGCCTGATTTTGGATAGGCCGTGCCATTGTTTGTAGTAGCTATCCCAATCATTGAACCACGGCTCTTCAAATCTCAATCTCCAAATAAATGCATTGTGGACTTGATACGCAGATATGCAAACAATATTCAAGGCATGCCATCAAAACGGCGTCAGTCAGAAATTTACGAGCAAGGTCTTTATGACCAGAGGAAACACTTGAGGCTCGGAATATTGAGGACAACCGAGCACCTACCCGCTATCACTTTCTATACCTCATCAAAAGTGGTGCCATCAGTGGGTGTGAATCTTGAGCGTCGTGGGGTCAAATCGGTCGAATCTGTTGATATAATACTTCCTACTTGCTACGGTACAAAGAAGCGGAGGACATGCTAGTAGAAAATCACATCTACAGCTCCATTGAGCCTGATGTTGGGCTAGCTTGGAATGATTTGTTTCTTCTCTTCTCGAACTGTCATGTTTCACCAAGTCTTTGTTAATCTCGTTGAATGCACACATTTCTTCTTTCACTGCTAACTCGACCTCGACCGGAAACATCGAGATCTCCCAACATTTCAACAAAGAAGATTAGATTGTCTTTGACACCACGAACTTTAAATTCGGCTCTCTCTCAATTTCCAGAATACATTCTACAATTATAAAGTCAAATTCAAACCTAGATAATTATTCATTCAACATGAAGAATCGAGTAACGCGGCAATCCCGCTATTCATGCTGGAAGACCACCACCTTTCGCGCAAAATGCACCCACTTCTCCTCCATCGTTAGTCACAGCACAATCTGTGACCAACGTCCCATCACACCCGCAGCTCGTCTTTACGTGCCAACTCTCAAACCTGCTCCCGAAACAAAACTGGAGAAGGAGTTGTTCATTAATATGAATACACGAAAGCAGCAACCAAAAGGATTTAAACAGTGTTGGAGATTGAGAGAGAGGGTGAGTTATGATGAGAATAAACCGGGGGTGTGTTTCGAATGTAGGAAGGCGGACGCGTTGAGGGGTGAAGAGCTTGATGATAAGGCTAAGGAGAGAGTACGGAAGGTATGGAGAGGAAAGGTGAGGAAGTATGAAGACATGGTGAAGAAGGAGAAGGCGTTGGTAAGGGAGGAGGTTTAGAGGGAGATTAGATGGGTGAGGAAATCTGGGTAGGGTGACCCAAACGTTGGGAATGGATAGTACTTCGTTAGATGTGTTATGGAAGAATATGGTGGTTATTGCATATTAGTGAATGCAATAACATCAGGCCGCGTGATTTAGAAGTAATATCTGAATATTTTTTGGGGTGGAAAAATTATCGGTATTGTGAATAATCACTCACAGCGCCAAGTATAAAATTCTGACAGCATCAAGCTTCTCTGCTAATTTTCTTTTCTGTCAAAATATTTCACAAAAAAACAAAATTACGAGGAAGAAGCAACATCCAACAAATTAAAATCTGATTAAAAAATAAGCCCCAATCAACTAGCAACATGCGCCGCAGTCCACGACCAGGTGATCCCGGTATCTGTTACGACTGTGGAGCAAGACTCAGACACGGCGCATGTCCAGCTTGTGAACCATTCTACCCCCGAGTGATGGACTGGCTGAAGCGCCGTGACAATGCTCCCGCCTTGTGCTCTTATTGTGGTAATGGTTTCAACAAGAGAGATAATATGGGAAAGTGCCGGAATTGTGGTCATCAGATTGAATATTGGAAGGGTGCTTAGATAGAGAAGATGAGTTCGTTGGTTTATATGATGTTCTTGAATGGATGGAAGAATCAGATACATAGTGATTCATCGATCACCCGACATTAACATCTAGTTATAAAGTCTCCAAAACTCTTAACTTTCTTACCGATTGCATTGCTTTATCCAAGTGCCCTAGAAATTTTTAAGCCTGCTAGAACTAACAACATAACAAACTCACCAACTCAAATATTTTCATTAACCTATCTCCAATCAATTAACAGTACTCCAACCCAACCACTTCTCAATCATGCCCCGAAGACCACGACCAGGCTATCCCGAATTCTGCGAGGACTGCGGAAGGAGACTTAGAAGTGGTGCATGTTCAGCGTGTAGGGCGGCAGTTTACCCCCGGGTGATGCACTGGTTGATGCGGCCTGGTGGTGCTACTGGAGTGTGCCCTTATTGTCGAGGAAGATATGATAATATTGGAAGATGTAGGAGTTGTGGTCGTAGAGCCCGATATTGAGTGGTCGCAAGCATCCAAGGGTATGTAGGTGTCGAATAAAACTTTGTCGTTTTCCGTATTGTTCTTGGATGCACTTCCATATACGATTACCACCAAGATTATTTATTCACTGCACCTAACTTTGGCTTCACCAGGAGAGTAAATTACTTTGAGGAAAATCCATGGTGAAGAACTCTACAAGAGCGCCGACAGTTTAATTTATCAATGCTCTATGGGTTTCGTGCGATCACCTATATCTGACCAGTATCCTTCTTCAAATACATCCCAGCAGAAACCCTCTATGGCAAAGTAAGGATCTTCTTCTCAACATTCTGATTTCCAATACCAAAGCGACCTTTAAAGTCGACCCTGACAACAACATCCTTGCCCACAAGATTGATGTTGACGTGCCCCCTACCAGCAACCAACTCGCACTCAAATCCCAGCCCCTTGGTCAAACTTCCATAATAGTTCGTGGCTGGGATACCGAAGAATTTGGGCTCGATACCAATCTCCTTGGTCTTCGTATCGACGTATCCTTTGAACTGGTGTTGATATGTGAGTACGGATAGATACGGGAAATTTTAAGGGAACTTACAGAGAAGACGCTGACGTCGATGTCGATCTCCATGCGGTCGCCATCGTTGGCAACAGAGGGGAGGGTTGATGGGCTTTCAAGTTGAACGATCTTATATTGGCCGGGAGAGACCTCTTCACTGGTCATGATGATACTGGGGCTGAATGTAGTGGCCATTTTGACGTTGATGGAATAGAATAATTGAGACGAAATCTGATGAGGGACTTTGATGTGATTTGTTTGAGAGACTGAATATTGGAGAAGAAGTTATGTGCTTGAGATACAGAGAATTGAGGAGCTTCTGGCCTGCTTATATAGATGATTTGTAGTGGCCTCTTACAACTGATAATTGGTCATTTTCTGAGCTCGGACATAGCTTCCTCTGTCCAGCTGTTTTCAACGAAGGCAAGCGGTGATACGCAAGCCACTCCAATAACTAGTAAAGAGGACCACTACCCTTGTAGAATAGCTGTTTCTTGGGAAACATGCGAGGGAACAACACTTGCTGGAGATTATTTTCTCTACGGCCAGATTCGTCAGTCTTGATTTGGTAGAAAGTTCTACTAGCGGCAGTTCATGACCATCTGCCATGTGTTATATCGCCAATATTGTCTTCAAACAGTTTGTGCAGCTGAGATGAGAGACTTTCAGGGTCAACCAAAGCTAGCTGACGTCCCAGAACGCAGCAACATGGAATACTAGTCCCGGGATCTTGCTTCGAACGGGATTTGTCAAATGCGATCGAGTCCTATTTTGGCAGCGGGAAGTGGAGGAGGGGTTTTTTGTGGCTGGCTGGCTAAAAGTGGGGGACATCGAACAGGTACACCAATAGCAATGCCAGTAGAGCTGGCGGGATGGCTCCAGGCCTCGGGTGGTGCAAAATTGTGGCTGACTTTCAAGCGAAACTTTTCAAACTACTGTAAACTCAAACCGACCTCAGCTCGCCATATTCATGATATACTAACGTCTTCAGTTCAGAGACAAGACGGTATAATCCAAAATTATGAAACATCCCGAAGCGTTCCGTCCAATTTAACGGGACGTATAAGACACACACTATCGAAAAACGCGTCCTCAGACTTCAGCTGGAGAGGCGGCATACTATTGCATGCTGTGCAGAGTCCCTCATGCCTAGTACCCAAAAGTTTTTATCACGATTGGGAAGATTCTAATTCCAGGTCCAAGCACTCGAACTCTCGCGATTTCTCTGTGGATCAGACCCTACACGCAGTTCAAAAATGTCGACCAGAGAAGCACCATCTGAAGCAGTCCCTATTGTCATCAATGGCAGACACTGGGATCCATCAATCACTTACGCAGAGGATTCTGCTCGAACCGATTACATAACAATCACGGCATTCAGGCCTCTTGATTCAGAACAGCACGAGGATCTGCTGAGACTCGGTGTGGAGATCCAAGAGCAAGTCGATACAGACACGTATCTTTGTCGTTATAAACCGAAGGATCTCAAACCCGTCCGAGACAAGCCTTACATACGTCAAGCCGATGTTTTTCGTAGCAAGTTCAAGATTGTCGAAGATCTGAAGACGACAACCGTCGCTGCCGCGAACGGCATTGCCATACCCATTGCCGGTCTTGCGTCGACAGACACCAGCAAGGGTACTGATATCTGCACCGTGGATCTGATTCTTCACAATGGATTGGGAGCTATTGAATATGTGTCTGAATTGTCGAATGAGGCCCAAATCGATCCAGAAACTATCGAATACTCATCTCGCAAGCTACGAATGACCGTTGACCGATCACGCCTGAAGTTATTGGCAACCCACGATTGTGTGCGCGTCATCGAGGAAGTCTTTCCCAAGACCGTCAATAATAATTACGCTCGTGAAATCCTGGAAGCGGATATCATTGTTAATGACACTTCATACCGCGGGGAGGGTCAAATTGTGACAGTCTCGGATACCGGCTTCGACATTGGAGATAAGGAGAATTGCCACCCAGCTTTCAAAGGTCGTATCCTAGAGCTGAAACCACTTATCAGGAAGCCAAAACTTGGAAATACCCGACCCTATGGTGTTGACTTGACGGATGATCCCTCTGGTCATGGAACGCACGTTTGTGGCTCAGTCTTGGGACAAAACATGACCAGTGAGCTTCACACAGAAGCCCCTATTGGCGGCATAGCACAGAAGTCTAAGCTGGTTATGCAGTCCATGTACTATGTAAATCCAATCACAAAGGCGAGAGAGCAGATTAGAACACCACTTGACCTCACGGACGATCTGTTTGATCCGCCTTACAATGACTACAACTCTCGGATCTTCACCAACTCATGGGGTGAGGCCTGGACCGGCGCACAGAGATCCTACAACGATAATGATGCCAGGGAGGTGGATGAATTCGTTTGGAGGACTCAAGATGCTGTTGTTCTTTTCTCGGCCGGGAATGACAACGATCGAAAAGGAGTGACAGGGAAGCCTGCTATCGGCGCTCAAGCCGCTGCAAAAAATTGTATCACAGTCGGAGCGACTGGTTCAAAAAGGAAGATTGGGAGCAAAGGAGGCAATATAGAGACTATGTCTTCTATGAGTAGCTGGGGCCCGACCAAGGAGGGCCGAATTAAACCTGACGTCGTTGCACCAGGCGTGAATATTCTATCCGTGGGTTTGGACTCTCTCGGCATTGCCCCTTAGGACTAACAGTTATAGACTTGTACCCAGGAGCCTAGCCGACAAGAAGGACTTAAAAACTCTGACGACCCCTACGACCCTCTCTTTGAAATTAGGAACGGCACAAGTAAGCATTGTTTTTCTCGCTGCATCTGTCAATTCTCTACAATTCAAGAGAGAGAATTCTATCACGAAGACCTTCATTCCTAAGCTCGTACCCTGGTGTATTGTCGTGATAAATGATCCATTAAATAGTTGAGTTGCGCTGACCCTATCCCAGGCATGGCTACCCCGCTAGTTGCTGGCTGCGCTGCTATTCTCCGTGAAGTCCTGGCTAAGCATGGTAATATGACCCCCTCTGCTGCGCTTATCAAAGCACTCATAATCAATGGCGCCGTATCGCTCCCTGGTGTTCCTATGGAAGCGCAGGGGTTTGGTCGAGTCAATCTGAAGAACTCCGTTGCCATGGTCACTGCCGCTATGCGCGGCGTCGACCGTCCTTTTTCTCCATCTGGCTTTAACGAGGGCAATCCTCTCAAGCAAGGTGAGAAGTTCGAGTTCGATATTGAAATCCCAAGCAATCCATGCCAGGGAACGAAAGGCGATTTTAAGGTTACCCTGGTATACACTGATCCGCCGCAAGGGATGTTGCAGAATAACCTCAATCTCGTGGTTCTAGGCCCAGATGAAAAAAAAAGATATGGAAATGGGTTTGAAGAGGATAGGTATGATGAGGTCAATAACGTTGAGCAGGTGGTGCTGAGAGAGATCCCTGCTGGTATGATCAAAATGATCGTATGGGCACAGAAGATCACGGCTCCAAGTGGGGAACAACCATTTGCGCTAGCGTGGAGTCTAATGTAGACGACCTGTGGTTGTAGACTTTGAAGGCAGAGTCGCATAGAAGCAATTGTCTATCTTTCGAGCAAATGAAGCTAGCAGCTCAGCCCGACATCAAATTCAAGAAGGACCCTACGCAGCATTGCAACCACCTTGCCCTTTTTTACTCCTTTCGGCAAAATCTATCTTAATCAGCACGTAGGTGCACACTTTCAATTTAATTAGTTCAAAATTTTCGATTGATGGAGTTGTATCCTTTTTAACCATCCGAGACGAGCGACGCATGGCGATTAGTCAACGGCGGGGTATTTTGTCTCGGCGTCGTCTGTCGTTTCCTCTTATCTTCTCGACGCATAGTCTGGCGCGAGTAATCGTCATTATGATTTCTACATGGTTGATGGCACCCTCCCAACATTGATGTTCGACCTACATTCCTTGCTTGAAGGCTTATGCAAGGGTGTCATCGATTATCCCTTCCCCCCAACTCTGTCTAATACTTGCTCCTTTCAAATGAACAGGGGTTCGAATTCGTAGTATAATTTCAAACATTCCCCTCCCTTCGTATTTCTTTCCTCCCAGCTCTTCACTTTATTTCCTTCTCGAATCTCTTAGAGAAACATCCGCATAGTTTACCTCTACCTCCTATTGCCACATCAACATGCCTTTCATCACTACCAAAGACTCTACCCAAATCTTCTATAAAGATTGGGGAGACCCAGCAGGTAAACCTGTCGTCTTCTCCCACGGCTGGCCCCTCAACAGCGATAATTGGGAAAATCAGATGTTCTTCCTCGCTAATCACGGTTACCGCTGCATTGCGCACGATCGACGCGGTCACGGCCGTTCAAGCCAGCCTTGGTTTGGAAATGACATGGATACTTATGCCAGTGATCTTTCTGAATTGTTCGAACATCTTAATTTGGAGGATGTAATGATGGTCGGGCATTCCACTGGCGGGGGAGAGGTCGCGCGTTACCTCGGACGATACGGATCGAGTCGCGTATCCAGGGCCGTCCTTGTCGGTGCCGTTCCTCCCGTTATGGTGAAGAAACCAAGCAATCCTGACGGTCTCCCAATCGAAGTCTTCGACAGCTTTCGCGACGCCATGATAAAAGATCGTGCACAATTCTTCCTCGATATCCCGAGCGGTCCTTTCTTCGGATATAATCGCCCGGGAGCCAATTCTAGTCAAGGACTCGTTCAGAGCTGGTATTCGCAGGGAATGATGTGTGGGTTCAAGAATGCTTATGATTGTATCAAGGCGTTCTCGGAGACGGATTTCACGGAGGATTTGAAGAAGATTGATATTCCGGTTTTGGTTCTACATGGGGACGATGATCAGATTGTGCCAATTGGGGCGTCTGCTCTTTCGTCTGTGAAGTTGTTGCAGAGGGGTACTTTGAAGGTGTATAAGGGTGGCGCTCATGCTCTACCCAACACAGCTATTGGGGAGGTCAACAAGGACCTGTTGGATTTTCTAGGACCATCGTATACTTTGGGTGGCTAGAAAACGCTAACTACTGGGTTGGTCATGGTTCTTGGGTTTTCATTTACTTTAGCTGGCAGTTGGAAGTTCATAAGGGCAGTAGCTTAAGTATACCAATTATCGAAACGCTGCCCAGCATGGTGCAGCTGTTAAAAAATAGGTGAGACTCAGCTCATCTATGGTCTTGATCATCCAACGCAGAAATAATAATCAGAATGAAGTTAGTTATTCATAGTGCACTTTTAGCTGTGACTCTCAGAATGATTATTTGTATCTCGTTCCACTTTAAATTTAGGGAATACCTCTCTAAATACTTCCCCACCGCTCTACAAATTATTACTAGGTTTGCAAAATATTTCCACTTCTATAGTTGGCAATATCCCAACAGGCAACTTATCGCCCAATGTGGAGTCAAGCAGAGCAATTATTATATCAATAACCTGGCCCTTATTTATTAATTCTAGAAGTTCTCTCGAGACTTTCTTTTGCTGGGGGGCAAGCCCACACACAATCTCACTAATATACCTAGTTCGCGACCATCAGAACTCACAGCGAAATACATTTCAATTCATTGGCGTTAAGTTGTACATCGCGTTGTTTAATCCTGTATATATGCATACTTAATGAGATAATCCAATAAAACAAACGTAGATTTAACTAATAGCACACCTAAGAAATCTCCACCACCTTCTTCCCATTCATTATCTCCCACTAACAAGTCTACTTGCTCTTATATCTCCTCCTCGCTTTGTATCTCTTTCTTTATACGTAATTCTGGCGCGACTTTATCTTCCAATTATTAATCTAATTTTTCACTTGCCCTCTAACAGAGATCTCTTTTGATTCAAAGGGCCTTGGATTATCTTCCATTTAGACCAAGCCCTGTCTTCTTGCACTTTTCAAAGTACTTGATCCACTGATAAAGACTACTAAAAGTAGTACAACAGAAAGGGCATTTCCCATCGCAGGTAATATCTGGTTAATTTTAGTCGTGGTGCCGCTATGTTCTACAATTTTAAATAGAAGGACTCACGGCTTTGGAAGTGCCGCAATAAAATTTTATTATTTTTTGGTGTAAATTAACCTCTCCGTGTCTTTGCAATCCAAATGAGGGCATGTTAAATCGAGAGGGTTGGCGATACGAACTTCAATTGAGGATTTAGGAGATTGGCCTGGATATTTATCAATCCTTTCGCGGCTGAGTATAGCTCCCAATACACTACAAATCTAATAAAAAAGGACCTTTTAAATCTTAGTACGGATTTTTTGCAACTGTCAAATATGAGCGCGAGATTCTAGAATAAATGGGGTGATTGTACTCTATCAGCTTCGGGATGATCATGCAGTTCAATTGAAGTCGGAAACAGTTGAAAGCAATAAGGGCAAGGCCATTGTGATTGCAGCTTTTCAGACATTATTGCAGGATGATTGTTGTTGTTGTTGTTGGATGAACCTAGGTCTTTCAATTCTCTACTCGAAGCTGACAAAATCGAATACAATCAATGCATGAATGCATTGATTGTACGTGGCTAATCGAATCGACACGATATAATTGGTCGTAATAAATGAAAGCCAACATCGCCAAGTTTGAAAGGCGGGGTGTGGGTTGTTAGACAAACCATCCCGCCATTTTCCGAGATCCTGGATTTTCATAGGGTCTTCTGCACTTTTTCTGCATAAATCATGCAGCTTATTTGAACGACGCTGAGTCGTTCTCATGGGGTGAGCCGTCTACGAAGCCGTTCAATGCTCGCCTCGCACTGAATCATATTCCGCCACGACATCGCAAGGGTAGATCTTTGTCCCTTGCTACGGTACCACTTTCGTGCATCTGTTGCATTGCTACTTTTGGATAGAGTTCATTATTGCAGGACATTAGATGAATCATAATTGGCATAGCATTTTGGGGAACACGGCCCCACTTCCGTCTTGATCAGGCTGCGAGGCTGGACAAACTACCAGTTCAGTTCGCAAAAGCGAGGCGTATCCTTATTACAAACACCTATTTAAAAAAGGCGACCCAACAGACATTATATTATATTAATCAAATATCATTACTAGTAAATCTCTTCAATTTCAAAACAAAACTATTCTTCATCGAAATCAAATTCAAATGGATTCAAAATCGTCTGCATCTGGCTCTGGCGGGGGTGGCAGCAAAGACTCCAATACTGGAGCGAAGCGAGATGCTAAACCCACGGACGCACTCGATAAGGCGGTGAGGACCGGCGACCCTCAGTTGGCTGCAACGGTCCAGAAAGGAAGGGACTCGAAAGGGAAGAGGGACCAAGGCACTAGATGTAAGTATTGCTCAAGAACCTTTTCTCTCGCCCTTCACTAATATATCCGATTGTATAGAAGGCCACACCAAGAATACCTCTCTAATTCCAACCGCCACGACTTTGTTACTCAACCGGGCACGGCAGGGGTGGGTGGTTCTTGCTGCAGAAGTGGAAACGATTATTTATTAGCTCTACGACTGTCTTTACTAGTAGGAAAATATTCAATATCGCGCATAACGTTCCAAACATAAGTGAGACCCTGTCTGCATATTGAAAATGTGCGACAACACTGTCCTCCACATACATAATAAAACCCTTGAGCATTTTTTTCGGGTGTCAATCCTGCAACTTCGATATGTGGGGGGCCAGCAAGATTGCGCGTGCTCGCAACGCAGAAATTCAACAAAAATGGATGGACAAGATCACATACTTCGATCGTAGCAACAACCGCTCTGAGGTCGAAGAGCTCGTGTCGGCGTATCGGAATAATCAAGCATGTCGAGTAGTTCATAGGTTTCAGGGAGCATTCAACTACTGCTTCAAACTGCGCTTTGATGAAGATGGGGAGGAATGGATTTTGCGTTTTCCAATCGAGGGCGATACCATGGACCCCGTTCGAAAGGTGCTTCGTGAAGTTGCCGTGATGAGATTTATAAGGGAGAAGACGAGTATTCCAATCCCTAAGGTCATAGCATCTGGCATAGCGGAAGGGAAATTCCTAGGACTCGGGCCATTCATCATTATGGAGTTTGTGCGAGGAGAACGGTTGGATGAGTGCCTCTTTGACGAAGAGGACAATTTACGACAACATATCAGAGATTCAACCTGGGAGATCATCTACAGGCAGATGGCAAGAATCTATCTACAGTTATCAGCGTACAGCTTTGATAGCATTGGGGGGTTGCATTTGGATGAAGCTGGTTGTGACCAGTCTTGGTCCATTCTGTCTAGTCCGATCACTCTGAAGATGAACGAGCTAGAGAGATTGGGAGGTGTGGCTGTAAAGGGTAAATATTCTCCAATAGATCTCCTTGCCTCTATATTTGTTAATGGTCTTTTGCTATGCAGATCACCCTGGCCCTTTCACCACAACGACGGAATACTTGAACTACCTCGCCGAAGAAAGCATACTTCACCTACGAGAAAATCCGAACAGTATCGACAACGAAACAGAAGCACGTGATGCGTATTTATCTCTTCATGCGTTAAAGGCTATGGCAGGCCATTTCACAAGTAAGGACGACAAGAACGACCATAAATTATTCGGTGACGATATTCGTTTGGGGAATATACTCGTTGACCCAGAGACTTTCCAGATTACCGCTATGCTGGATTTTGAATTTTGGTACATTGCACCGGCTCAGTTCCTAAATTCTCCGCCTTCGTGGCTAATGTTAAAAGAGCCATGGGAGTGGGATCAAAATGATGAGGAGGAGTACAAGATCAAATTGAGATCATACACAAAAATAATGGAGGAAGAAGAAGAAGAAGCAGGTGGTCAAGACCACTCTTTCTCATGTTTGATGAAAGGATACATGGACGACGGAACATTCTGGTACAACTTGGCCGTTCGAGAGAGTTTCTGTCTGCCGCAATTGATGAACCATTGCTGGGCTCTAAAGTCGATGCAGGGTTTGGAACCTCCCAGCGAGTTAGACTCGTTTTTGAATTATAAGATGGATCAGCTCCAACGTTGTAAAGGTGCGATAGGGTTCAACGGCAACCTAAAATAAGATATCATGTTAGTCTGTAACCAGGCTTGCCTGGATTTGGATGTGTAATTTGAGCAACATTCGTATTTAGCAACGAAGCTAAAGGCCCTTCAGAATGTCTCTATATTGTACGAAGTTATCATCTCTCCGTAGGACTCTGAGAGAAGGTAGTAAGAGTCTTAAAACTTGGATTCCAAGAGGCCTTATCGTGAGGGTAGTCCAAGCCTGTCATGATCAGCGAAAGCAATACGAAGAGCACGACATTGAATACATCTTTTACGAACATGAAGATATCAACGGACTTCTCGTACTCCACTTAGGTTCTAGGTCTCATATACGCAAATTCAACTCAGTTCTTATCATTCAATCCAGGTCATCTGATAAATAAAGAGGGGCCTCACCATCTTTAACGTCACATATATTCAATAGATACCATCTAATCAATTCCCATATCTTTACTGAGATTTCAGACCGCAAATCCAAGGAGCAAAGAAGTCTGTTTTACTCAAGGTAACCACCTAGCTACTTCCCCTTTCCTTAATTCGGCTGGAGAAGAAAGAGCTCTGCCCTTTTCAGAACCCTAACCCTCCTGTAATCCAGAGCTCTGGATTTCCTCTAGTCCTGCAAGTTAGCAGTAACTGATCTATTATGGTGATGGTGAGGTGATGGAGAAGACAACTACACCATAAAGATCCCGATTTGTGGCGTTTGAGGTTGCCCAAAAGTAACCACTTCATGGCAAAATGGAACCAAAAAATTGATAAGCAATATCTTATTGAGAGACAAGATTTGGCATCTTTCCATTTGTTCCCAAATCATCAGGCAAAAAAAAAAAAAAAAAATTTTTCCTTTTTTTCAAACCTTTTAAAAAAAAATTTTTAAAAATACAAAATTAAAAAATCAAATAATA
>Ga0182030_10016936_pt1 | contig 14122 bp, 9 predicted proteins | sample 812S3MmetaG_FD_121299 | JGI IMG/M metagenome (GOLD analysis project Ga0182030, IMG submission 121299) | Permafrost microbial communities from Stordalen Mire, Sweden - 812S3M metaG (Illumina Assembly) | ecosystem: Environmental > Terrestrial > Soil > Wetlands > Permafrost | place: Sweden...
AAACTGCCGCTTTATCTTGCCTTCTTCCAGTTCGTGCACAATGCCAGAAAACGTGGAAAAGCGTTGCTGACGGCGCTCGTCGAAGCAATCGTCGTCCCATCACCCCGAAACCCGGGATGAGCCAAATTCAAAAGACGGCGACAAGCTCACCATCGTCCTCAAGAAAAACAGCGAAAGAAAAATGCCGACCGGACTTAAAGGCGAGAAGCGCCCCGCCGTCGGGGCCTTTAGGCATCGGCAAACACCTCACGAAGAGTGTGCCCCACCTGATCTTTAATTACGCAGACATCGGCCTTTTGATCGGAAAAGGCGAGCTCGCGTATCATCGCCTTCCCATAGGCGTCCGCTAAAACCCCCGTTTTTACACGGTGTTTCGTGGTGTTAAGCAACAGGCGATTGCCGGCGGCTTGGACAGCGAACAACTCGAACATGTAAACCAATTGCGTACTCCCGCTTTGCGCTAAGCATAGGGCGGAGATTGCGACCGGCGTATGAACTTGATTGTTCCGATGAGCCAATCCACTATTAGCGCGTCGTCGTCAGATTATTGATAGCGACGGGTCGGGCTTCAACGCTCATCGATCCAGACCTCGACGCGGCGATTCTTGCCCTTGCCAGCGTCGCTGTCGTTACAAGCGATCGGGGCTAAGTAGGAGAGCGTCCTGATATTGCTCCTGCTCACGCGCACGCCAGCGCCCTTCAAGAGATCGGCGACAGTTTCGGCGCGTCGCATGGCCAGAGCCTCATTGCGTGGCCAGCTGCCGTCGGAGTCGGCAAAGCCGACGATATAAAAACGTCGACCGGTGACTGCCGAGGAGGAAAGATAGCGCCCCAGCCGCTCCACATCCTGCGAGGCCCTGGTGTCAAGCGTCGCGCTCCCCGGACGGAAGCGAAATTCCATCGAAGCGCGGCGCATTCGCGTCATGGCGTCGTCAAAGAAGCGGATGGCGGGGATGGGAATCGGCTTGCCCACTCCCAGCGCCGAAATGGGGTTGTCGACAATGCCGCGCGCCCAACTGCGCTGATCCTCGGCGTTCTGGAACTCAACCGCAAGATTGAAGAACTCGGCGTCCGAGACGGTGACCTGGGCGTCGTCGGACAGCGCGAAGGTCAGTATGTCCCGCGCGACGGGCTCGCTCGGCGTAGCATTGGTGTAAAGATAGAGCCGGCGCGCGAGAGGGTATTCTTCGCTCTTGATCGAAAAGCGCGTGGGCGCGCTGGTGATCCCGCAATTCGAACCGATCTTCAGGGCGCGATTGCCCTTGCCGACATAAGGAAGAGCTACGAAGCCGATCCCGCCTGGATCCTTGCCCGCCGCCTCAGCCAGCAATTCGCTGGATTCGAATTTTTGCGCACTGGCCGCCATTTTCAACCCCAGCGGGTCCAACACCAAATATTTGAATGTGTCGAACGTTCCGGACTTGTCGTCGCGCCGATACAGAGAGATCGATCGATCGGACCCGCCCACATCGCGCCAGTTCGTAATCGCGCCGGAGAAGATGCGGCCAATTTGTTCGAGCGACAATTGTTCGACCGGATTGTCCGGGCTGACGATCACAGCCAGCCCATCAAGCGCGAGCACATGCTCATTCCCCGGGGCGAAGGGGTCAATACCGAAACGATCGTGAAGCGCGTCGGCCTCTTCCTTTTTCAACTGCCGGGACGCCATGCCGATCTGGGCTTTTCCTTCGACGAGACCCTTCGAGGCTGTTCCCGAGCCGTGCGACTGGAAGTCGATGATCGCTTTCGACTCCGCGCCGGAGCGGATCGTGATCTCCGTCTCCTCCGGCTTGACCAGTTTGGTCAGAGGCGCCGCGCCATATTTTTTGCTCGCATAGGCCTCGATGAGCATGGGCATCAGCCGCTCGCCGATGGTGTTGGAGCCATGCACGCCGAAGCGCGGAACGTCCGGTTGCCGAGTCCCGTCATTTTCCGCGCGCCGATGATCGCAAGCGCAGGGTTCGACATTCACCCCACAAACATTGGCGGCGGGATATTCCAGCGGCGTCGCGGAGCCGGGAACCTTGAGAAAGAATTTTCCGTCGCGCGTCTCGAAACTCTCGGCGCCGATTTTCGATCCGTCGGTGAAGCAGAAAACCGTCGTCGCACGCTGCGCAGACAACGGCGCGGGGGCGCATAGAAATCCGAGACCTGCGAGTAGCGCGACTGCAAAACATTGGGGAAAGCGACGAAGCATTAGCGTGACTCCCTCTGCCGCAAACCCGCCCCCGGATGGACGCGTCCAACCACTCCGCGAAACCATCAAATCTTGCTGCAAATACTATGCTTAGCTGTCCATTATTTCAGTTTTGTGACAATAATCGTCATTGTTGCGCCCTTATCAAAACGCGAACGATAGCTTATGAATACTTCCATTCGCCAGCAAGCGCCGGTCCTCCCGCAAATGGAAACGCGTCATGCGTATCGATATCCCGAGAACCGCGCTGTGGGCCTTCTTTTCCGTTCTGCTCATCGCGTGTGGCGTCGTCGTACTGCGCGCCTGCGAGCTTGGTCCCTTGCCGCTGTTTGGCCAGCGCTATTGCGTCGCGAGCAAACCCGACGATCCTCTGGCCGCAGAGCGCGGGCGCGCGCAGGAATTACAGGCGCGGATCCGTGAGGCGGAGCTGCGGATCGCGGAAAAGCCTGACTGCCCGCCGCCGACCATCACACCCGAGCCCGACAAGCCCCGGCCGATCAAAGAGGTTCCGCCGCGCAAGCCCGATCCTCAGCCGCCAAAGGTCGGGGAGCAGCTCAAGATTCCCACCAAGATCGCCGATTTGAAGGGCTGCTGGGAGTCCGTGAGCGGCGCTCTCCCGCTCGAATCCGATGACGATCAGCATCGTCCGGCGGGTTTTGTGCGCAAATGCTTTTGCTTCGGGGCCAACGGGCGCGGGCTGTTGAAAATTAGTTACACGGACGGCGCCAAATGCCAGTCGTCGATCTCTGCGGCGATCGACGGCGATGTGCTGCGTATCCATCAGCCTGGCTTCCGTTGCGATTGGAAGGGGCAGAACAAGGGCCTCGTGCCCGCCGAAATCACCTGTCACGGCGCCGAGAATGAAGCGGCCTCATGCGACCAGCAAGATCTCGGCCGCAACCGAAACTTGCGCAGGGACGATCAGTACCAGCGCGTGGAGAAGGATCATTGCGGTTAAAGCCGTGTTTGAAAAAGCTTCGCGCTCAGCGGGCCTCCGAACAGCCCGCCGAGAGCTGATGCCGGATCGACAGCGTCACCGGCGACGCGCAGCCGGGATAGCGCATTTCGACTTTGCGATCCGCGTCTGCAATCCGCGCGGTCGCGACATAGCTCGAACTGCCGCCCACCGAGGCTTGCAGGGAGCCGTCGTCGCTGATGGAGCCCTCCCATTTCAAGGGGCGGGAGGGCTGACCGGGTGCGAGCGGCGCTTCATGCACCCACCATATTTTGCTCGAGCACACAAACACATGCGGTCGTTGCCTCTGAACGCCGCACGCGGAAACGGCGATCGCGTCGGCGGCGTATTCACCGTCGAGGAGCGGCGCGGGGCCGACCGCGCGCTCTTGATGTTCCCGCGTCTCGTCCGCTTCGCTCTTTCGCCTTTGCTGTGCATTGAGACAGGCCTGCTTTGCTCGCGCGATGTCCGCCCGTGCTTCGCCAGCATGTCCGCCATTGGCGTAAGTCCGCAAATATTCCGCATAACAGGTCTCGACGACGCAAGTGGTCGCCCCCGCAGCGCATTGCTTGGCGCTGGCGAAAATTTGGTTCTCGCCGAGCGTTTGACATGACTGGGCGACGCGCGCAGCGACTTCCTCGATCTGCGCGAGCGAAGCGCCGTGCGGGAATTGTCCGCGATAGGGCGAGAAACAGGCGGCTTCCGCCGAGCAGGAATCGGCGGCGGCTTCTTTCTCCACCGCGCAATCCCGCGCCCGTTTCGCCGCCCCCCGCTCGGCCTCATCTGACTCCGAAGGCGCAGCGCAGCCGGAGCCGAACACCGAGCAGCGCAGGCTGGGAACGAGCGCCACGATGGCCACAGTAAGCAGAACGGCGGCGGCCGCCGCTGACGGCAGCCAATCCGGCAGTTGCCAGGATTCGCGAGGATTAGGCGGCGGCGCTGGTGGGGAAGCCGGCGACGACGATGGTTGCGGCGGCGCAACGGAAGGTGGGACGGGCGCCGAAGGCGCTGACGGCGCATCCGCCGTCGACGCCACAAATGTGTGAGGGCGCGCACCGCCCGGCATCATCAGCGGCGTGGCGTTGGCCCAATAGCCGTCCTCGCGCAGAAGCCCATCGTCGCTGCTCGCCTCGATATGGTCGTCTTCCAGGAGATAATTTACGACTTCGGGTCCAACGCGATAGCCGAAGCCACCCTTGGGCGTCTCGACACGCGCGGCAGTGAAGAAATGTGGCGAGCGGTCCCATGCGCCGCTCGGTCCAAGATAGGCGCCCTGACCGACCTGAAACGATTTGATCGCCAGCCGCAATGAAGGACTGTCGATCTGCTTGTCGAAAACCAGAACGGCGTAGCCTGGCTGTTCGCCGTCCAGAACGCGCACACTCATCTCCCGCTCCATCCAGCTGATGGCCGGATACACGATCGCTCGGGTCCTGTCATCATGGCGCGGCAAATAAACTTGCGGCGGGAACTGTCACGATAATGTCGTATGCGGATTGCTTTTATAGCTTAGACACGGGTCTGTCGGTGAAGATGGTTTCTTGCGCCTTCGGCGCCGGATGCTCTGCGGAGCGCGTTGCATGATCCGCCTCGGGACGAGCCTTGGGATCGGGGTTTGTGGATGACGCGCGAAAATCGGTTTTTCATTCTGAGCGCGGAACTGACCGGGCGCTTCCCGGTCGTGACGGGCGGGAAGCCGGCGATCGCCGATTTCACCCATCTCGTCGAGCGTCTTGAGGCGCTCTGCGGCCGCGACGCCGCTGGCCTGTTCGCCGAACCCGTGCTGCCGCGCGATGCGGGCGCGCAGCCAACGACGATTTCCTGGTACGGGCCTTTCGAGGGCCGGTCGATGGAACTCGACGCCATCGACGCCATTGCCCGCAAGCCGATCACCGACCGCCTCACGGAGCGACTGAGCGCCCTCGCGCCAGCGTTCGCGGACCGCGATCTTGCGCCACTTGTCGCAGCAAGTCTCTGTGTGCCCTCGAACAAAGACATCTTGGCGATTGGCGGCGAGCCGCTACTGGTGAACTGGGGCTATTTGCCGCAGGAGGCGGCGCGGGATCCCGCCCGCCAGCTCGAACATTTCTCGCGCACGCTTGGCCGTTTCGCGCCCGGACTGACCCCACTGATGGCGCAGGCGCTGACGGTCGGCGCGCCTCCGCCCGTCGCGACCGAGCTCGCCGCGGGCGCGTCGCCGCTTGCCTCGCCTGTTCTTGCGCGGCCGGCCCCGGCTGTCTCGCTACGGCGCGCCGCCGCGCCGAATCGGGGCGCGGTCGACGACGCGGGATCGACGCCTCCCACTTGGGGGGCGCCGCTGGTCGCGACGGCCATCGCAGCGGCGCTGCTGCTGATCCTGCTGCTGCCCGGAGTGTTGGTCTATCCCGATCTCGGCGATCAGACCGCGCAAAACAATTTCGAATCGGAGCGTTTGCGAAAATCGAACGACTCACTGGAGGCGCAGCTCAAGGCGCTGCAAAAAGCCGACAACGAGCGCCTATGCCGCGCCGACGGCGCGGTGCCAGTGCCAGGCCTGGCGCCGACGGACCCCAGCAAGCCGGAACCGCCCCCGCGAATGGAATTGCTGCCGCGCCCGCCGGAAAAGGCGCCGCTCCCGCCGCGTGCAGGGGAGCAGCCGCAAGCGGCGACCATTGCGGAAATGTTAGAAAAATCGACAGTCTATGTATTCGTCATAACGCAGAAAGGAGCCTCCAGCGGCAGTGGCTTCTTTATCGGCGACGATTATATCGTCACCAATCGCCACGTCGTCGAGAGCGCGCTCGACGAGGCGCGTATCTATGTTGCAAGTCGAACCTTCGGCGTGCGGCGCGCGCGAGTCTTCACCAAGACGCCGCCTCTCGTCAAAAACGCGGGTCCACAGCCCGATTTCGCGGTGCTGGAGGTCGCGCCCATCGCGGGAGTCAGCGTTTTGAAGCTGGGTGGCGCTCCGCCAAAACTTTCGACCGCTTATATCGCCGGCTATCCCGGCTTCCTGGTCGCGCATGACGTGGCCTTCGATAAATTCATCGACGAGTTGAAAGAGGCGTTGACCCAGGGCGACGACGACCAGCGGCTAGCCGCGCGGCGCTTCACCGTACCGGGCGCGGATCTTCGATATGGGCGAATAAACAACATTATGACGAGCGGCGACGGCGAGACGCCAATCATCGTTCACGACATGCAGCTCGCGCATGGCAACAGCGGCGGCCCGCTCGTCGACGCTTGCGGACGTTTGGGGGGCGTCAATTCGCTGTTTTTCGCGGAAGCAAGCCAAGTGGGTAATGTCGCGCTGGACGTGAGCGCGTTGAGAAAATTCCTCGCCGAGAAGCAGATCCCTTTCATCGCCGACGACAGTCCATGCGGCGGCGCGGGTCCAACCAGCCTGCCGGCGAACCAACCGCCGCCGACGGCGCGCAAGGACGATGCGGAGAAGGCGCCGATCCCCGCCCCGCCGACCGTTCCCGTCCAAAAGTGAGGGAGCGCGGGCTGATGGCTTCCGTCACAAGGCGCTATCTCAGCAACGGCGGGGACGCCGATGTATAGCATCCGCGTCGCCACCACCGACGATCGCGATATGCCCGTCGCCGAGGACTGGCCGGGACTGACCTGGGAGCGGCTTTGCGACGTGCTACGCATCGAAATCTCGCCCGAGGCCGCGGCGCTTTTCGCAGAGCCCGTCGCTGATCCGACGCGCGGACTGACCCACTGGCACATTGTTGCGCTCGAAGACCCAAAGCCGCTGCTGTCGCTGACGTCGCCCGAACGGGAGAAGCTGCTGGCGACATTCCACAAGTTGCAGGGCGACATCCGCGCTTACGCGGATCGTCTCTCGGCCGCAGGCGGCGAGACCAACTTGCGCCTTGCCATCGGGTTGCGCACCGCAGTCGAAACCAGTGATCAGGACGCGCAGCTGTGGTCAGCCTCGGGGGCGCCCCTGCTGACCGGCTGGGGTCGCCGCAAGGCCGCGGCGCCCATCTCCGCCGCGCGCATCGTCACCCGCACAAAACTGGACGAGCGGCACGGCGCGCAGGCGCGCGGGCGCGCCTTCATTCCCGGGCTGACGCGCGTGGCGCTGGCGCAGGGCGGCGGAATCGCCGCCCTGCTATCCGGCAATTGCGGCGCGGCTGCGGGGCTGTTCTGGTTGCCGTTCTCGTTGATCGTCGCGGCGATCTTCTATCAACTGCTGCCGGCTTGCGCTATCGATCTCCCTTTGCTGCGCGGAGCAGGTCAGTGCGTCGGCGCGCAAGGCGCGTCGCGACAGGATTTGAGCGTGCGCAACGACGCCTTGCGCGCCGCGGTTTTCGAAGCGGAGAAGCGCATCGCCGCCAATTGCGCGGAAAAGCGGCGACCGCCCGCGCAACGCAAAAGTGAGTCAGACAAGGCGCCGAGCCGCGACGAAACCAAACAACGCGCGGAAGACGCCGGGCTTCCACACGGACGCCTCGAGGTGACGCTCGCCTGGAACGGGCGCGAGGATCTCGACCTTCATGTCTATTGCCCGGGCGGCCATCTCTACTATAGCCAGAAATCAGCCTGCGGCGGCGTTCTCGATCAGGACCGCAACGCCAGTCTCACAAGCGCCGAAGAGCATCCCGTCGAACACGCGACCTGGGCACAGGAGCCGCCAGCCGGCATGTATCGGATCGTCGTCAATTATCTTTCGCATGGATTGCCGTTGCGTCCCGTGCCCTTCACCGTGCTAGTGCGTAATGGCGACCAGGAGCGCAGTTATCCCGGCGTGGCGGAGAAGCTCGACGTCGAAATAGAAGTGGTCCGGCTGTCCCGCTAAAGGCGTCAGGAGCACAGGGTTCGCCATCGCAGCGCCTCCGGCCACAAGCTCGGCTGGCTCCGCGACGAATTACATCGAAATAGAAGCGCGGGAGTTTTCGCGTTTTTTGTGAAAGCATGAAGACGCCCAGAGGATGTTCGCGCAGGGATGACGAAAGAAATGACGCTAGCTTCCAGCAGCCGGCCCAGAGGCGGGACGCTCAAAATCGCGCCTCATTCAGGGATTCAGTTCCTCACCTTTGGCTTCGACATCGAGAAGACGGGACGATTCTCACGTTCCTTCATCGAGCATCGCCGCATGGACATGCGGGGCGAGGGCGGCGTCACACCGATCGAATTACGCCCCAACTGGAATGACGACGACCCCGAACTCGATCCACCCTTTCCCGCCAAGGGCGCCGATGAGGTTTATGAAATCCCCAAACAAAAGGCGCTTGAGCCTTTTCTGGAAAAATGGACGCCCGTCCCCTATCTCGCGGTGCTATCCGGACGCGATCAGTATGGCCGCGAGTTGTTGCAACCGGGGCCAACCAACTGGGCCCGGCTTCGTGTTTCGACCGCCGAAGCGGGCAATCCTCGTGGCGATACGCATATCGTCGTGCTCGCGCTCGATACCGAGCTTGTGGAGCGTCGGCCCAACCGGGCCTATGTCGCGCCGAGCCCGCAGGACGCGCTCGGCGAGCATGAATTCGTGTTCGCCACCCTCTTTCGCGACATCGCATCGTTCGTGTCCGACGCGCGCCCGGGGCAGGACGGCGCGAGCGACGTCAGCCATCAGGAATGGGTCGATCGCTGGATCGATGAGTTGTTCACCGAGTTCAAGACCGCGCAACGCGGACGCGCTCTGCGCCCGGAGGACCGTCAGCCGCTCGAACACGCCGCGCGCTATGTCGCGTTGCTCCAGTTTCTGTCGGAAGCCGTAGCCCTGCCGCGTCTGAAGCTGATCGACACGTTGTCCAATGATCCCGCCATCAAGCCGGTCAATGTCGATCTCGTGCTCGACATCGGCAACAGCCGCACCTGCGGCATGTTGATCGAAAATTTTCCCAATCAGGAAAAAATTGAACTTGGCAATTCATACATTTTGCAGTTGCGCGATCTGGAGCAGCCGCACCGCGTCTACTCCGATCCCTTCGAGAGCGACGTCCAGCTCGCGCAAGCGCAGTTCGGCAAGGAATATCTTTCGCGATTTTCGACGCGCACGCGCGCCTTCTTCTGGCCGAGCCTCGTGCGCGTGGGCCCGGAGGCGGCACGCTATCGGCAGAGCGCCGAGGGCACGGAAGGCGCCAGCGGCATGTCCAGTCCCAAGCGCTATTTGTGTGACGTGGATGCCGTCAATCAGGAATGGCGCTTCCAGCCCGGCGATTACGGCGCCAATCGCGAACCGCCGACGATCGACCGCGCGGCGCGCCGCTTCGTCAATTTTCGCGGCGACGTGCTGCGCCAACTCGCCGACGAGCGCCGTTTTTACGAACGGCTGGCTTATACGCCCGATCGCGCGGAACTCGGCAAGCCGGCGGCGCGGCTGACCTTTTCGCGCTCGGCCTTTTTTACATTCCTCGTCGCGGAAATTCTTATTCAGACGCTCTCGCTAATCAACAATCCGCAATTGCGCGGCACGCGCGGCGAGAAGGACACGCCGCGCCGCCTGCGGCGGATCATCTTCACCCTGCCGACCGCCATGCCGGTGCGCGAGCAAAGGCTGCTGCGCAGTCGCGCCAGCGCCGCGGTGAAACTCGTTTTCGACATGATGGGCTGGACCGAGTCGCCTCCGCCCGGCCTGCTGATCCCGGAGGTTCAGGCCTCCTGGGATGAAGCGAGCTGCGCGCAATTCGTTTATCTTTATAGCGAGATCACGCAGAAGTTCGGCGGCGCCATCGCCGACTTCATGCAGCTTGTGGGTAGAGCCCGCCCCTTTGTCGAGACGGGCGGCGCCCCCTCGGGCGCATCTGCGCCGCAGCATTCCGTGCGTATCGCCAGCGTAGATGTGGGCGGCGGCACTACCGATCTGATGATTACGACCTATTACGTCGAGGACAACCGCGCGATCGTGCCGGCGCAGACCTTCCGCGAAGGGTTTCGCATCGCTGGCGAGGATATCCTGCACGAAACCATCCTTCAGTTGCTGCTGCCGGCGATCGAAGCCGATCTAAAGGGGCGCGGCCTCGCCAACGCGAGGGATTTTCTGATCGACCGTTTCGGCGCCGATCGCGCCAACATGTCGGAACCGGACAAGCATTTGCGCCGCAAGCTCGTGCTGCGCGTGATGAAGCCTGCAGCGCTCGCTTTGCTCTCGGCCTATGAGAGCGCGGCGTCGACCTGGGCTGCATCCAGCGACAAGGCGACCATTGAGGAGCTGGTGCAACGCGCCAGTGCGCAATCGACGCCGCTCGAGGGCGGCATCCTCGACTATGTCGACAAAACGGCGGCGAACTGGGGCGCATCCGGCTTTCGTCTCGCACAGGTTGAGGTGGCGATTGATTTCGCCCGCATCAAGAATGCGGTGGAGACGACGCTAGGCAGCGTCTTCGACAATATCGCCGAAGCCGTGCATCATTTTGATTGCGATCTCGTGCTGCTCTCGGGCCGCCCTTCGCGCCTGCCCGCGACCATCGACCTGTTCGTCAACAAGCTCGCCGTGGCGCCGGACCGCGTGCTGCCGCTGACCAATTATCCCACCGGCAACTGGTATCCCTTCGGCGGCCGTTCTCGCTTTCGCATTGAAGACCCGAAGACGGCGACGGTGGTCGGCTGCATGCTGTGCGCACTGGCGGAGGGCCAGATCACCAATTTCACGCTCTACACGCATCGGCTCGCAATGCGTTCAACCGCCAATTACATAGGCGTCATCGAGCGCGACGGTAAAATGCGCACGCAGAACGTGCTGTTCTCCGCAGGCGCGGGAGACGCTTCAAAGGTTCCGCAAACCGGCGAAATAAGCTGGTATGCTCCGACGATGTTGGGCTCGCGCCAGCTGCCGATCGAGCGCTGGGTGGCGACGCCGTTGTATCGGATTAAGCTGATTTCAGGCTCCGCAGGTCGCGCCATCCAGAGGCCCGTCGCCATCACGCTGGAGCGCGAATTGCCCGAGGAGCTGGCCGAATACGACAGCCGCGAGTTCTCGTCGAAGGAGGCGCAGAAGGAAGAGCTGCGGATCGCCGACGCCACGGCGCGCGACGGCGCGCCGGTGACGCGTTCGTTCAGCCTAACCTTCGACACGCTGGGCAATGAACAGGGCTACTGGCTCGACACCGGCATTCTCGCCGTCGCATGAGAGGAGAAACGAGACAATGGTCGACGCCGAACTGGCCAAAGCTTGCGAAGCCACCGCGCAAGCGGCGAAGGATGCGCTCGATTGGATCAACGATCCAAAGAACGACGCACTGCTGGGTCAGGAGCGCGCCTTTCTCGAGCGCACGATCCGCAACGAAGCCTATCGCGTGCGCCGTCTCGCCCGCTCGCTTGATCGGCCGATGTGCGTCGGCGTGTTCGGCCCGAGTCAGGCCGGCAAGTCCTATCTCGTTTCCGTGATGGGACGAAAAGGCGAGACGTTGACGGCCCTGTTCGACGACGCCGCGCGGCCGGAAGTCGATTTCATCCGCGACATCAACCCCTATGGCGAGAAGGAAGCGACCGGCCTCGTCACGCGATTTTCCATCGACCGTCCCAAGACGCCGCCGGGATTTCCGGTCGCGCTGCGTTTGCTCACGCAAACCGACGTGTTGAAGATCCTTTGCAACTCCTTCTTTTTCGACGGCGATCTCGAAACCGAGCCGACGCCGTCTGGCGAGGATATCGACCGGCATCTCGCGCAATTTGCGGCGCGTCAAGCGATGACCTATGTCGACGTGCTGCGCGAAGAGGATATCTGGGATGTCGAGGATTATTTCCAACGCCAGCTGCGGCGCGCCGAGGCGAAAGTCTTCGCGCCCTTCTGGGCGCGTTTCGCCTCGCTCGCGCCTCGCCTCGCGCTGGCCGACCGCGCCGATCTGTTCTCCATTTTATGGGGACGGCACAAGGAGCTGACGGCGCTGTTTCTCACCTTGCTGGAAAGCATGGAACGGCTTGGGTTCGCAGAAGACGCCTATTGTCCTCTGAGCGCGCTGGTTCCAGCGGCGACCGGCATTCTTAATGTCGAGACGCTGGCTGGCCTCGATCAGCCCAACGCCGATTCGCTTGATATTTCGACTGGAGGTAAGTCCGTCGCGTTGCCGCGTCCCGTCGTGACCGCGCTCGCCGCCGAATTGCGCATGACGCTGAAAGAGACGCCCTGGCCCTTTTTCGAGCACACGGACCTTTTGGATTTTCCAGGCTATCGCAGCCGCACGCCTTATGATCTTACCAAATATCTGCGCGAGGCGCAGGGCAATGCGTTGAAAGAACTTTTTCTGCGCGGAAAGGTGGACTATTTGTTCCAGCGCTACACGGCCGAGCAGGAGCTCAACAGCATGTTGCTGTGCCTGCGGCCCAGTAATCTCGATGTGACGACCCTGCCCGCTGTGATCGAGGAGTGGATCAGCGCGACGCATGGCGCGACGCCGGAGGCGCGGCGCGGTCGCCCGGAACTACTCTTCTTTATCCTGACTATGTTCGATCAGCACCTCTCCGAAAAGGTGACCGATGTCGGCGTCGATCCGATCGTGCGCTTCCAGGCGCGGCTGGAGGCCTCGCTCATCAAGCCCTTCGCAAAAGTGGCGACCGCTTGGCCGCTCAGATGGACCCCGGACGAGCCGTTTAAAAACTGCTTCTGGATACGTAATCCCAATTACAAAGCGGAAGGCGTCATCCAATATGATGGTGATCGCGAAGTCGCCGTATTGCCGCAGAAGGTTGAGCGCATCGCGCAGCTGCGCGAAGCCCACGCCCGCGCGCCGGAAGTCGTCCGGCATTTTCGCGATCCGATGCGCGCTTTCGACGAGGTTATGCGGCTCAACGACGGCGGCGTTTCCTATCTCGCCGGCGCGCTCGAACAAGTATGCAGGCCGGGGATGAAGCAGGCGCAAGCGCGCAATCGCATGAACGATCTCAAAAAGCGCATGAGCGAAGTGCTGGTCCCGCATTACGTGCCAACGGACTCCGAGCAGCGCGTCACCGAGCGCACGGCGATCGCCGAAGGCGTCATTGCCGATTTCGAGGAATGCGTGGCGCGTCAGGCCTTCGGCGCCTTCTTGCGCGGTCTGTGCGTTGATCGCGGCGAACTCATAGACGCTTTTTATGAAGCGCGCCTCAGCGGCGCTTTGATCGACGCCAAGGCGGAGGTCGTGGCGCCCGACGAAACGCGACCGGCGGCGGCGACGCGGCGCGGTGGGCTGCTCGATCTAGTGAAGTCCAATGGCGCGCGGTCGCCGGCGCCTGTCGTCGGCGGCTCGCCGACGACAGGCGCGCGCGCGCGCACCAATCGGAACGACGGCTTTGCCCGCGCCGCATTGCAATTGTGGTCGAAGAGCGTGCACGAAACCTGCGAAGATCCGGCTTTCGCCGACGCCATCGGGGCGCCGCGCCATGCCCTTAGAGAAGTCGCCACGGAACTCATCGCCACGGCGAGGCGCAAGGGGCTCGAAGCAAAAATCAAATCGGCGATCGCCGATGCGACGCATATTGAAACCGCCGAGCAAGCCGCCGCCAAGGCGACCATCGTCGCGGAGCGCTACATCAATCGTTTTATCGCGACGCTCGGCGTCGAACAGCCGCAACGCGTCATCGCGTTCGACGCTTCGGCCGTTGGCGACCGGCCCGTTGATTTTCAGCAGGATTTTGTGATCTCCTGGCTGAAATCCTTCTATGATCAGGCACTCGTCAATGCGCGCTCATCCGATGGTCTCATCCACGACGCGGAGCAGAACGCCAGGTTGGGGCAAATACTGACCAACATCGGAGCTGGCGCCTGACTTTGGCGCCAATGCCGTTTGGTCTGCCCCTGAAAAGGGACGCGCCTTGATCGTCTGGCGGGTAGTGTCTCAGTTTGAAATTTGATGACCTTGACGCGGCCTCGCGTCGGGCTAGTGTTCTGTTGTGCGTAGCGGGAAACGGGGAGGGCAACATGTCCGACGATATGGCTGCTGAGCTCGACTTTGCGCATTTTTGATCTTGGTTTTACGTGGAGACCCAGAAGATCGAGGCTTCGGCGACGATGCGCAGCGCCTCGTCGAGCGTGGTGGTCGTGCGGCCAAAGGGGCCGAAGT
>Ga0182030_10016941_pt1 | contig 14120 bp, 8 predicted proteins | sample 812S3MmetaG_FD_121299 | JGI IMG/M metagenome (GOLD analysis project Ga0182030, IMG submission 121299) | Permafrost microbial communities from Stordalen Mire, Sweden - 812S3M metaG (Illumina Assembly) | ecosystem: Environmental > Terrestrial > Soil > Wetlands > Permafrost | place: Sweden...
GAAAAAAAGACAGGCAGTGCCGAAATTCAAGACACAAATAAAAGTGCTAACGCAGAGCTTGCCTACTGTCACAAATGTGGCGAGGAAGTCACTTATTCAAAATTTTATTACGGTCAACTGGGGCTGTGGAAGTGCTCCAGGTGTCCTCATGGACGCCCTAAACCAGACGTTTGGGCCGAAAATGTGGATTTGTATCCTGAGTATTCAGAGTTTCAAGCGCACGTTGAAGGGTCTGTTTTTGATGTCCATGTTCCCCTACCGGGGTTATTCAATGTTTACAATGCCCTGGCAGCACTCGCTACAGCAACGACGCTGTCGATATCGCATCAGGCCATTCGCGATGGTCTAAAAACCTACAAAACATTATTTGGTCGCTCGGAAAAAGTGACCATCCAGGGCAAGCAGGTTTTGATTCAACTGATCAAGAATCCAGCCGGAGCCAGTCAGGCAGTATCGTCTGTAGTATCAGACCCCAAAGCGCTGGTACTGATTGCCATCAACGATAATCTCGCCGACGGTCGAGATATATCCTGGCTCTGGGATGCGGATTTCGAACAATTAAGCACGGCGAACCGACAAATCATTGTCAGTGGCTCAAGAGCAGAAGATATGGCAGTACGTATGAAATACGCAGGTTGTGCATCTGAAAATATCGTCTGTGTTCCCAAACTGAACAAAGCTCTAGACGAGGCGCTTTCAAGATTAAGCGACGGACAAACACTGAGATTACTACCAACCTACACCTGCTTGCTTGAATTACAGAAGCTTTTAAAAACCCGTGGCGTGAGCCTTTCTGGGACTTAAAGCCGATCACAGCCGAGCCAGCAAACGACTGATAAGTAATATCGTCAGTCAATTACGCCTGATGTTATTTGAAAATGCGCCTAAGTGGAATAATGTAGTCGGTGAGCATAGGTGTGGCATTTTGCACCGGGCAACCGACCGTTGGAGCTAACGGCTATGGCCGATGATTTTGGCAATTTTCAAGCTGGTTTGCACCAATCGGCGCCAGACCCCAGTCCAGATTTGGCTTTATTTGGCTCGAGCGATCCTCTCGTTGGCAAAATATTAGACGGTCGCTGGAACGTTCTTAAACTTCTGGGCGAAGGTAGCATGAGCACGGTTTATCAGGCTGAACACTTACAGTCTGGTGAATATGTTGTTCTCAAAATTCTCAATCAACAAATTTCCACAAACGCAGCCAATGTTAAACGTTTCGATGCCACGTCTCGCGAAGTGATTGGTCTTAGACATCCTCGCATCGCTAAATTCCTGGACATTCATTTAGACGACCGGGGCTCTGTATTTCTCGTTTTGGAAAATCTGCCCGGTGAAAGTCTCGAAGATATGCTCGCTAAAAGTGGTCACTTGCCCACTCATAGAACAGTGGAGATTTTCACACAAGTTTGTGAGGCCCTCGAATACGGTCACGAAGACGATGTATTGCATCGAGATTTAAAGCCAAGCAACATCATCTTGCTCGACAATCACAAACAAAAAGACGAAGTTAAACTGACTGATTATGGCGTCGCCAAATTGCTTGGCGACGATTCTGAAGATCCACGTAACAGTGGCTATATAACCCGTAGCAAAGAAGTATTCGGCTCGCCGATGTACATGAGCCCTGAACAATGCATGGGCAAAAAGCTCGATCCACGTTCAGATATTTATTCTCTAGGCTGCGTCATGTACGAGACGCTCACCGGCAAGCCACCATTTGTCGGTAAAAACGTTCTGGAAACAGCTTACAAGCACATGAACGAGCCACCGAAAGCACTCGTTGCCGATCGCTCGGCTGACAAAATTCTCAATCGCCTCCAAACAGTAATTTTCAAGGCTCTGGCAAAAGATCCAAACGAACGCTATCAATCTGTTTCGCATATGAAGGCAGACTTCGCCTTGATCTTAAGCGGCACCGATGAAGAATGGACTGCTAATACTTACGCTTTAAAAAAGAGCGCTAAACTAAAAGGTAAACCAACCAAAAATAAAAAGGAAAGTTCAGCAAGAGCATGGTTTTCCTTCGAAGCAGCTGTCATTGCAAGCGTTTCCTTAATAATCGTTCTGGTTGTAGTGGCTTTCTCCTTTTCCTTTCTCAACCCCGATAACACAGAAGCAGTCAAGTTCAATGACGATTCGATCTGGCTAGCTAATCACAGTATTAGTCAAGGAGAAGGCTCAGATTATCAGGTGCAGGAAGAAACCGCTAGAACCGAACTTAACCGCTGCGAAAAAGAAGCAGGTCCTGGCTCTGCTGAATACGCCAAAGCAGCCAACACACTTATTGGTGTCTATTCCAAAAACGGTCACCTCGCTGAAGCAACCAAGTATTTGAAAATTCTCGTTGAGACTTATAAAAAAAATGGTAACGAGCGCCAGCTTGGTGAAACCAATAAAGTTCTAGCCATGACCTATTTAAATCAAAATATGCTAAACGAATCGGCAGCAGCAGCCAAAGATTCAATTGACGAACTTGAGCGAACAAAAAGTCCTCATATCTCTCTATGGATTCCATTGCAGATACTTGGTGACGTTTTTTTGCAAAAAATGGATCTAAAAAAGGCTGATGAAGTCTATACAAAGCTGCATGCGTTGACAATGGAAGAAAAGACAGTCGATCAAATCAATTTCGTCATGTGCGAGTTCCGCCTGGCCGATGTATTCAGACGTGAAGGTAAGTTGAAGGAAGCTGAAGTTGCATTCAAAGACGGCATTGATATTTGCGATACTGCAATCAGACAGCAGACAATACCTGAAGCCAAAGCCTATTACTGCATGGGCTTAACACTTGCCGCAGCAAATCGAAATACAGAAGCCGAAAAATATTTCAAGATGGCCGTCGGCACACTGCAGCGCCTTTCAGATGGCGCAAATGCTGCCGTTAACGCTGAATTTCTCAAAGCCGCAAAAAAACAATGCGCAAATATCAGATGGCGAACAAATTTCATAGGTGCCATCCAGGATAAAATGACTGGCGATAATTCAATCAAATAGCATGCTAGAAAATTCCAAAAACAACTCATCGTTCTCGCCTGAAAATATCACAATCTTCTTTGTCGCAGCGCTGCTTGTAGTTGTCGTCTACTGGTATTTCCATTCGCTGCAGCGCCTCAGTCACTTCAATATCGATGACTCCTCATTGTGGAATTTGAGTTTACCGACCCAAAAAAATATTGCAGACAGTTCGCGCGCTGCCATTGCACAATATTTAAAGCAAGAGGAAAGTCTGCAAAAAAACCTTTATCAAAAACGTAATGGAGCAAACGTAGACTGGCTAGAAGTGGCACGCCTCGAAGGTGAGCTTGGTGCGTTACAACTCAACGCCGGCCAGTTTCAAAAAGCGGAAGTCTCCTATTCAGAGGCTCTCAGTGTCTTTAATAACCATGAGACCAAGGCGCTGCCATTAGAGATTGCGCAAAACTGGCAGGGGCTAGGACAAAGTGCACTGGCCAATGGAGAAACATTGAAGGCGCTTAGCTTGAGTGAACATGCAGTGCAACTCCTGCAAAACGATCCCCATCCATCCGAAAATATTAGCGATTTAGCGTTAGTAACGGCAGCTGAAGCCAATTTCAAAATGAACAAACTGGATGCTGCAAGCGCCAAATATAAAGAGTTGATCGAAAAGAACGAACGCGGCAAAGTGCCCACAAACATTTTTACCTGCGCCCAGGCCTTTGCAAGATGCGGAGATATTGCCCGCTTCCGCAAAGACTATGGAGCAGCGCGGCAAGACTATCAACATGCAAACGAAGACTTCGCGTTGGCACTTGTTCACAGAGATGCCGACCGGCGCAACTACTCGGCGCGTTGCCTTTACAGTCTGGCTCTAGTTGACGAAGACGAAAACAACTGGGCAAAAGCAACGCAAGAGCTAGAGGAAGCGATCAAAATCAACGCCGAAGCGCACAGCCCATTCCTCGTCCTTCTTAAAAAAAACTATGCTCGCACTCTTAGCCACAGCAATTTTCTCAAAGGAATATTTGCCACTGTCGACGCGTTGAATGCGCTTGACGAACTAGAAGCAAAAAAGATTTAAGTTTATCTCTATTTGGTTTTTGTTTTATTTGCTAGTTCGTCGAGTCCATCTTGAGCCAGTTTGGATTTGGGATTGGCTTCAAGAGCCTTGCGATATTGATTGGAGGCGTCATCGGTTTTACCTTCACTGGTTAACATTTTCGCAAACTGAACACGAGCGGTAACATCGTTTGGATTCAAGTCAATTGTTTTCTTGAACTCGATTGTCGCTTGATCGATTTGTTTGTCAGCAGCAAGAGCCTCAGCCAATCGTCTATGAGCTGGAGCAAATTGCGGTGCTACTTTTAGCGCTTTATATTGCTCGGCAATTGCCTCTTTGTAATGGCCTTTCTTCAGCAACATCCAGCCCAGTCCCGAATGGGCATTGGGATTTTTAGGAGCGAGGCTAACGGCTTCTTGAAAGGCCTTGAGAGCATTATCCACATCATTCGAATCAGCATAAATATTGCCCAAATTGATATGTGCTTGCGGCGCTTTGTTGTTGATTTGAATCGCTGTTTCTTCGGCCTTGATAGCGTCTTGATACGATCCCTTTTGAGCTAGTAAAACACCCATATTGAGAAATGGCGCAGATTCTTGTGGCTTCAGTTCAGACGCCTTTTTGTAGGCTGCTATGCCGTCTTCAAGTTGATTCAACTGGGCGCAGGCATAACCCACATTCAATTGAGACTGATAGCTGTCTGGTTTTAAAGCAACTGCTTGTTTGAATTCTGCAAGAGCCGACTCATTTTTCGTTTCATTAGCATAAATTTGACCCAGTACAACGTGAGGCAAGAAGTATTTTGGATCTAATTTGATAGACTGCTTTTCTTCGAGAATGGCGGTTTCGTAATCGTCGGTGGCTGCAAGGGCGGCGCCCAATCTCTGATGCGCTTTGGCATTATCGGCAGAGAGTCTGATTGCTTCTCTAAATTGAGCAATTGCTTCTTTGATTTTGCCGTGCGCTGTAAGATCGTCGCCTTTTTTAATTGCCTGAACGTCTCCAGCCTCAGATGTTAATCCGGCAGCTGTTGCATTCGTTTCTTCGGCAAATGCTTTAAGGAAAGCACCAGATGATGCTAAAGAAACGATCGTTACTGTCAGTGCTAAAAACGCTCCCGACGACACTTTTAATCTGCTAAACAATTTGCTACTCCTGCGTACGTATAAATCGAACAGTGAAATCGAAGTTGAAATAAAACAGTGAAAAATTCAAACATTTAAAACTGAACCGATAACGCTTCAGTTTCACATTGTGCTAATAACCGGCAGGAACTGCCTGCGCCCCTTTGACAATGGCTACACCGGCTGATGTGCCGAGTCTTGTGGCGCCAGCATCAACTAAAGCTTTTGCTTTTTCGTAGTCACGAATGCCTGCGCTGGCTTTGATCTCTAAAGCTGATGGGCCCAGAGTCTCTTTGATCAATTTCACGTCTTCAACTGTGGCACCCTTTCCGTCTTTGACAAAACCGGTTGAGGTTTTGACAAAATGCGCACCGGCTTTCATGCACGCTTTGGTGGCGTTGACTTTTTCCTCATCTGTTAGCAAATCTGCTTCGATGATCACTTTAACTTTAATATCTTGAGGTTTAGCCACTTTGACAATAGCCTGAATATCTTCTTCAACTGCCTGTAACTCGCCGTCTTTAAGCAAGCCGATGTTGATTACCATATCCAGTTCTTCGGCACCTTCAGCGATTGCTCTTTGAGCTTCAGCGACCTTAACGTCAGTTAAGTTTGCTCCCAGAGGAAAGCCAATCACGGTGGCCACAGCAACTTTAGATGATGACAGCTCTTTGACCGCTTGCTTGACATAGTGCGGGTTGACACAGACGGCAAAGAAATTGTTTTCTTTCGCCTCATCGCACAGCTTTGTCACCTCAGCTTTCGTAGCACCAGGGTTCAATAAGGTGTGGTCAATATATTTAGCAATCTCTGAATGCACGATTCTCCCTCCTGAGGCTAAGAGAGATTATAGCAATTACGAGGTAAAGACCCGTTTTTTGTTGGTATTTTCCCAATAATCTACAGTTTTATGATATTCCTGCAAGCTATTTACGCCAAGCGAACCGCGCTGCATCGAAGCAATGGCCGAAGCAGTGGCGCGCGCTCCAGACAAAGTCGTGACAACAGGCACGTTGTAGCCAACAGCTGCCCGTCTGATCATTTGATCATCATCACGCGAGGTTCGCCCTGAAGGAATATTGATAACAAGATTGATTTCACCATTGACGATTCTATCAACCAGGTTTGGTCGTCCTTCAGAAACCTTGTTGACCACAATGACCGGTATGCCACCAGATTTGATGGCACCAGCTGTGCCTCGTGTTGCAACCAGTTCAAAACCGAGCTGATACAAACTCTGGGCAACCGAGACTACTTCTTGTTTGTGGATATCAGAGACACTAATAAAGATGCGTCCTTTTTCCGGCAATTTATTGCCAGCGGCCAGTTGCGCTTTGGCAAAGGCCGAGCCGAACTGAGAAGCAATTCCCATCACCTCGCCTGTAGAGCGCATCTCGGGACCAAGTGCAATTTGCGATCCAGGAAATCGTTTGAACGGAATTACAACTGATTTTACTGAAACGTGAGCTGGTATCAATCTCGGTGATATTTTCAATTCAGATAGTGTCTTGCCGACCATCACAGCAGCTGCCAATTTAGCCCAGGGCACGCCAGTTGCTTTAGAAACAAAGGGAATGGTGCGACTGGCTCTGGGATTGACTTCAAGAATAAACAAATCATCGCCCTGCAAAGCAAACTGGATATTCATCAAACCAATCACTTTCAATTCGACGGCAAGAGCATTAGTTGCTTTGCGCATTTCTTCGATAATTTTTAAAGGAATTGACTGAGTCGGCAAAACACAGGTGCTATCACCAGAGTGAATGCCCGCTTCTTCCACGTGCTCCATAATGCCAGCGATGATTGTGGCGCGACCATCCGAAATTGCATCCACATCGATTTCAATGGCATTTTCCAGAAATTGATCGATTAACACTGCCGCTCCTGGATTGACCAAAAAGCCCTTCTTCAGCCATCTTTCCAGTTCGTCGACATTGTAGATAATTTCCATTGCTCGACCACCTAAGACATAGCTTGGTCGAACGAGCACTGGATAACCGACTTTGGTGGCAGCTGCTACCGCTTCGGTTGCGTCATAGGCAATTGCACCAGGAGGCTGACGCAGTCCCAGTTTATCAATCATTTCACCAAAGCGCGAACGGTCTTCGGCAATGTCAATTGACTCAGGCGATGTACCCAGTATTTTAAAGCCTCGTGCCTCCAGCCCTTTGGCCAATTTTAAAGGAGTTTGACCACCCATTTGCACGATTATGCCTTCTGGTTTCTCCACAAGGGCAATATTGGTCACATCTTCAAGAGTCAAAGGCTCAAAGTAAAGACGATCTGAGACGTCGTAATCGGTAGAGACCGTCTCTGGATTGGAGTTAACCATGACCGATTCATAGCCCAATTCACGCAACTGAGTGCTTGCATGAACACAGCAGTAGTCAAATTCAATGCCCTGCCCAATGCGATTGGGACCGCCCCCAAGAATCATGACGCGCGGCTTGGTCGCTGGCGGCACTTCGCTTTCGTCCTCATAAGTTGAATACATATAAGGAGTAGCTGCGGCAAATTCAGCCGAGCATGTATCAATCGTCTTATAACCTGGTGTCAAAGACAGTGATTGACGACGAGCAAAGACTTCGTCTTCGGTAACAGGCGAACCTGCACCAATAGTCAATAATTGAGAGAGCTGCAAATCACCGAAGCCCAGTTTTTTCAAATGACGCAGTTGCGGCTCGGTCAACTGATCGAGTGATTTCACATTAGCCTTGATCGATTCGGCCACTTCAAACAATTCAACCAGATTGTCGACAAACCATGGATCGATATTGGAAAGCTCCTGAATTTCCTCTGCTGACACTCCGGCTAAGAGCGCACCATAAATATCGGTGATGCGATGATGACTGGGCACAGCCAGACGTCGCCTCCATTCCCAGAAATCAGCTTTAGCGCGCGAAACAACAGGCATGAACCCAGACAAACCTAATTCCAGCCCACGCAATGCTTTTTGAGTGGCTTGCTGAAAAGTGCTACCGATGGCCATCACTTCGCCCACTGATTTCATCTGCGTAGTAAGCGTCGTCTCAGCGCCAAAAAATTTCTCGAAATTGAAGCGCGGAATTTTCGTAATAACATAGTCGAGTGTTGGCTCAAAAGAAGCTGGTGTTGTTTTAGTGATGTCGTTTGCAATTTCATCAAGGGTCAAACCAATCGCTAATTTAGCAGCCACCTTGGCAATTGGATAACCGGTCGCTTTACTGGCTAAAGCCGACGAGCGAGATACACGTGGATTCATCTCAATGACGATGATTCGACCATCTTGTGGGTTGACACCAAATTGCACATTTGATCCACCGGTGTCGACACCAATCGCTCGCATAATCTTGATTGAAGCGTCTCTTAACTCCTGATATTCACGATCGCTCAAAGTCTGCACGGGAGCCACTGTGATTGAATCGCCAGTGTGCACGCCCATGGGATCGAAATTCTCAATACCACAAATAATAACGACATTATCTGCGCAATCGCGCACGACTTCCAGTTCAATTTCTTTCCAGCCAAGCACACTTTCTTCCAGCAGAATTTCGCGAACAGGGCTAGCGTTGAGACCCTGCATGGCCATTTCTTCAAGTTCTTCTTGGTTATAACAGATGCCACCGCCAGCTCCACCCATAGTGAAGGCTGGTCTTATGATTAATGGAAATCCTATACGAGAGGCAATTTCACGCACTTCAGACATTTGATGAGCGGTGCCCGAATTAGGCACAGACAGACCAATTTCAATCATTTTTTGTTTGAATAATTCGCGGTCTTCAGCAAGCTTAATCGCTTCCACTTTGGCGCCTATCAACTCCACATTGAATTCTTTGAGCACACCGGTTTCTTCCAGTTCCACCGCCACATTTAAAGCAGTTTGCCCACCCATAGTCGGAAGCAGAGCCTGAGGACGTTCTTTGATAATGACTTCGCGCGCGAAAGCAGCGGTTACCGGTTCGATATATGTGGCGTCAGCAACTTCTGGATCAGTCATGATAGTGGCTGGATTGGAATTAATCAGTACAACCTCATAACCTTCATCGCGTAATGCCTTACAAGCCTGGCTGCCCGAGTAGTCGAATTCGCAAGCCTGCCCAATTGTGATAGGACCAGCCCCCAGGACCAGAATCTTTTTTATGTCTTTGCGTTTAGGCACTTCAGATTGAACCCCTATCTAATTAAAGGTGTAGCCGAGCATTAGCTCACGCAAGCTTTCCCTGCACCAACAGTTTACACGCAGGCACACAGTTACTGGGCTTGGCGTGCCTTTTTTCAATGATTTTTGACCTTATTTGTCGTTATTGAATTCGGACACTGTTTTAAAGTGCCAATCAACTTGGTATAGCTAGCTTAGAGGGACCAATAGTCAGTTTTTAGTTTTTATCAACTGACAAAAACAGTCAAGGCCAATTCTGGGGAGCCTGATGCATTTGCATCGCCATCTAATGAAAAGCAATTTCTTGAAAAATTCGGCACTCCGGTTTGTAATCATGGTCCTTTCCTTGACTACGATGACCACGATTCTCGCCCCGAGGACGCAGTTGAGGGCTTTTGCTCTGGATGGAAAAGCTGAAGTGAGCCCGACCGTTCCAGCCGATACGGCTGTCGAGCGCACAGAATATGGTCCCAAAGAATTTGGACCGGCCCCCACGATTGTCTGGCAATCCGCAAGCATCAAACCAAAAGCCGTAATTGTGACATTGCACGGACTGATTATGCACGGCGGCGTCTTCGATTCCATCGCCAGACGTCTCGTCAATCAAGGTTATTTGGTGGTCTCTCCTGACATGCGGGGATACGGACGCTGGAGAAACAGCAACACCCAGTGTGAGGTCAGTTACGACGAAACCTTCGACGACATCTTAGGGCTCGTCAAAAAGCTCAAGGCTGAATATCCAGGTTTACCTCTCTTTTGTGTAGGCGAAAGCCTGGGCGCCGACATGTCAATGCGCATAGCCAGTGCCGAACCGGGGGTGATTGACGGTCTGGTCCTATCCAGTCCAGCGATTAAACATCGCACCTATCTTGGACCACTGGTGGCTAACATGCCTTTGCTGATTGCCAAACCAGGCAAACAAATTGATTTGATTCCCTACATTCGAAAATTTGCCTCTGAAGACCCGCGCATTGTGGAAGGCGCCTTGAATGACCCTCTAGTACGCAAACGACTATCGGCCTTAGAGCTTGTGCGTTCAGTTGCTGTTTTCAAAGCATCATTAAACTACGCCAAGCTGATACCGCCTTCCATACCAATTCTTGTCATGCAAGGAAGCCACGATCGTGTCGTCAAATCGAACGCCGTCGTCAGCTTGCTTGGCTGTCTTAAATCAACAGACCAAACAATCAGGTGGTTCAATGCTCGCGGTCACCTTTTACTAGAAACTGATTTTATCCGCCCCGACACAATGCAAATTGTCACGGGCTGGCTGAAAGAACATGTGGACGAATCAATCGCGATTAGGGAAGCTAACGCCAATAAGTCAGCTATCGACAAGGCGGAACAGTCTGTTGACGCCATGGAAACAGGGGCCGATCAAGACAAATTATCTGAAGATATGTCGAGATCTCGTTTGTAAACTGCCGCATATTCAAGATAATGCTGCCAACCTTCGGCGATGCGACTTTGATCGGCTACCGATAGATTACGCACAACTTTGCCAGGAACGCCCATGACAAGGGAGTTTGGAGGTACCTGAGTGTTTGGAGCAACGACAGCGCCAGCTGCTACCAGAGAGCCTTTGCCTATGACTGCGCCATCGAGAATAATCGCTCCCATAGAAATTAAGCATTCGTCTTCGATCCGACAACCATGCAAAATTGCTCCATGGCCGACGGTGATTCGACTACCAATGACAACCGGGTGAACGTTTGTTACGTGCAATAAACAGCCATCTTGAATATTGGTCTCCGCTCCGATACTGATTGAGTTTATGTCTGCTCGAATGACCGTATTAAACCAGATGCTCACACGGGCAGCCAGTTCCACGCGTCCAATCACGGTCGCCGTTGGCGCAACCCACACGCTGGACTCAATCTTGGGGTGGTGTTCTTTGTAAGGAATAAGCATGGATGTAGTGTACCCCATATGTGACGCCTGATTTAAAGTTGCAAAGATGTTAAAATTAACCCTTGGCACGGAGGGAGAGTTTGAATGATGCCCGTTTACGATCAGCCTATGCGCAAATTGTTAGGAGTCTTATCACCAACCATTTCATGGCTGAACGAGAAAGGTTCGGTCGATGTTAGTTCTGTGCCCGATAGTCACCTAGAAGCGATTAAACAGCTCGAACGCATTGGTGTTGTGCATAAGCGTAACAATCGCAGCTACGAATTGCAGAGAATCAGATTGAAAAAATTGCTCGGCAATCTTGGCATTGAAACCTTAGTAGCAGAAGAAGCCGAACAAATGGTTTCAGCTGTACCTGCTGTCACTGCTGAATAATTATTGCATTTAGCACTTTGAGCAGGCACTAGATTTTTTTTAGTGCGTTAGAGCCTTGGAAGACATAGTTGTAAGAACATATAAGTCGCTTGAATGGGAGCGTCTCAAAAGCTTTTTGATTGCCGAGGCTGAATCAAGCCTCGGCAGGCTTTTATGCGCCAATCAAGAGCTAGCCGACGATCGTTTGACGATTGAGCGTTTGCTTGGTGAAACACAAGAGTTTGCCGAGATGATTCAAGCACGCTCCGGCTTTGTCTTAAGCGGTCTGCCTGACCTTATAGAAACTTTGCAGCGCCTTCAATCTGGCGCTCAACTAAGCGCGCACGATTTTCTCGACATCAAGAAGATGCTGAAAGTGACAGGCTCCGTTAGATCCAGTCTCAATTTGCTTGCAGCAGAATCTTTTCCGGCCACAACTGCTTACGCCAAATTTTTACACGCACTGCCAGCGGTGATACTTAAAATTGAATCGATCATTGATGACGGTGGCTCAATTTTAGATAGTGCAAGCGTTGAATTGCATCAATTGCGCAGGCAAGTGCATAAGCTGCAAAATTCAATTCATTCTGAATTGACCAAAATCATTCAGTCGAGCACTCTGGCCAAAGCGCTGCAAGAGCCAATTTATACACAACGCAGCGGACGTTTTGTTTTACCGGTACTGGCTAGCAGTCGCAATATTATCTCAGGCATTGTTCATGATAGTTCAGCCTCAGGTCTAACAGTTTATATCGAGCCCATGGCAGTCGTTGAAATTGCTAATAAAATGCGCATCAAGATGGCCGATATTGAACGGGAAATCGCTCGCATACTTGATGAACTGGGCAAAAGTATTCACGAGCAATGTCACTTGCTTGTAGAGAATTACCACACTCTTGGTCTCATTGATGCAATATCAGCCAGAGCGCGCCTCAGTTTAAAGTACCGTGGCACCAGACCGGAAATTTCAGAAACACAATTCATTGAGTACAAAGAAGCGAGGCATCCGCTGCTTGTACTGCAGACGTCTATGGAAAATGTAGTCGCTAACGATATTCGCCTCGGCGGAGCTGAAAACGAAAGCCAGACGCTTGTAATTACCGGTCCTAATACGGGCGGCAAAACTGTTTTGCTGAAGACTGTCGGCATTTTTGCTTTGATGTTGCGAATCGGACTGCTTTTGCCAGTGTCGCCAAATTCTAAGTCCAGTATTTTCGATACAGTTTTTGCAGATATTGGCGATGAGCAATCACTAGAACAGAGCTTATCGACTTTTTCGTCGCACATGAAAAATATCGTTCACGTAGTTGATAGCGCAAAACTGGGCACACTAGTGCTTCTCGATGAAGTTGGAGCAGGCACAGATCCCAAGGAAGGGGCGGCACTTGCGCGAGCAGTTTTGGAATACCTCACCACCTCTGGTGCCATGACCATTGCCACAACCCATTACAGTGAATTGAAAACACTAGCTTATGCAGACGATGGATTTGTTAACGGCAGCCTTGCTTTCAACGATGAAACTCTCAGTCCCACTTATAAGCTGAGGCTGGGAGTGCCGGGTAGTTCTAAGGCCATCACTATTGCCAAACGTCTTGGTCTACACAATGACGTCATTGAAAAGGCGCAAGAACATCTGGCTACATGCGATCAGGATTTGCAATCAACGATTTCGCAGCTCGAAAATCGCATGCAAGATCTAGAACAACAGCAAGAATTAGCTAAACTCGCGAAAGCTCAAGCGATTGTTTTGCAAGAGCAGTATCAAGCTCAAAAACTAGCTTTGCAGAAGCAAAACGAAAAAAGCAGACAATCTCTTGCTAGTGAAATGGAGTCTGAGTTTCAAATTTCAAAAGAATATATTCGACATATAATCGCTGATTTGCAAAAGGCACCAACAATTGCCAAGGCTCAAAGAGTTCAAAAAGATCTGGAAAGCTTACGCAAAGACCTTGGCTGGATGGAGCTCAAAGCCAAAGATGACCCCAACAAGCTAGACGTTTCTGAGTTAAAAGTGGGTCAGATGGTGCGCGTCAAATCTCTCAATCAAAGAGGACTGATTCAGTCAGTGGCAGCCTCTTCAACAAATAAAGAGGACGCCGTGATTGTAGTGCGCGCAGGCAGCATGAACTTAAAAGTGGCAATTTCAGACTTAGAACTGGTCGCTGGTCACAGCCTCAATACAACTAAACACGCACCTTCTAAAATCAGCAAGAGTGCCGCAAAGAGTATCAGTTCCTTTAAGCAAGAAAGTCGCATCGCGCATCAAAAAGAATCCGCCGGCCGAACGCCTAAATCCACGAGTCGCCGTATGCCAGCTGATGAAGAGCCGCACGTCTTTGTGAGAACATCAAGCAATACCATTGATTTGCGTGGTCAAAGAGTAGAAGAAGCAATGAATAACGTCGAGCAGTTTGTCGATCAATGTATGGCTGCTGCAATTTCACCATTGATGATCATCCACGGTCACGGTACTGGAGCCGTACGTACTGCCGTGCGGGATTTTCTCGATACTAGCAATTACGCTAGCGCCTACCGCCCAGGCGAAGCCTACGAAGGCGGAGACGGCGTGACAATC
>Ga0182030_10016942_pt1 | contig 14120 bp, 11 predicted proteins | sample 812S3MmetaG_FD_121299 | JGI IMG/M metagenome (GOLD analysis project Ga0182030, IMG submission 121299) | Permafrost microbial communities from Stordalen Mire, Sweden - 812S3M metaG (Illumina Assembly) | ecosystem: Environmental > Terrestrial > Soil > Wetlands > Permafrost | place: Sweden...
AGCCGCCCGAGCAGGTGGTCCCAGTCGCCGTGTGTGGCCAGCAGCCCGCTGGGCTCGGGGAAATGGGCCTGCGCGAGCAGCGTCGGCAGCGTTTCGAGCTCCTCGGGGAGCACAGGCGAGTCGATCACGAAGGTCTCCCCCTCGCCGTCCACTGGCCCGCGGACGATCACACAATTGACCTGCAGAACCGCGCTGGTGGCAACGAGCACATCGGCGTGCAGGGCTACGGCCCGCACGGATCAGGTGATGCCGAGCAGCTTGGCGGCCTCTTTGAGGTTGTGCACTTCGGCCGTCGGCTTTTTCTGGGAGGAGTCGAGCGTCTCCTTGTTGCGGTTGACCCAGATCACGGGCACCCGCTGTTTGACGCAGGGCGCGATGTCGTGGTAGTGGCTCGCGGCGACGTGCACCCAGCCGCGCTTACCGCCCATGCGCCGAGCGCACTCAGTGAAGTGGGCCAATTCGGGCTTGTAGGAGCGCACCTGCTGGGCCGTGACGACCAGGTCGAAGTCGGTCGGAATGTGGCGGCGGGTCTGGCCGAGCAGCTTGTCGTCGATGTTCGAGAGCAGACCCAGTTTGTACTTCTTCGCGAGCTTCGTCAGCTGGATATTCGACTCCTTGAAGGGCTTCCAGCGCTGCACCGAGTCGGGCAGGAAACCGGAGCGCGAGGGCTCGAGTTTCCACTCCATGCGTTTGGCGACCTCGATCGCGGTGCGCCGCAGCACCTCCGCGTAGAGCTCGTAGGAGCCGCCCTCGATCTCGCGCGAGACCTCGTGGAACAGCGGGATCAGGACGGCGCGGTCGATCTCGAAGCCGTCGCGCTCGGCCTCCTTGGCGAAGGCCTCGTAGATCCCAGTCTCCCAGTCGATCAGGGTGCCATAGACATCGAAGGTGACGAAGGTGACGTTCTTTGGAATCGGCATCGGGCGCGCATTATGCCCTGCCAGGGGCCGGCGGCGCGGTGCGGTGCCCATCGCCAGGCCGCGCTGCACGCGATCGCCCGTCTTGCGTTAGAGTCCCGCGCCGCTCATGGACCTCTTGGAGTACCAAGGCAAGCAACTGTTTGCCCGCCACGGCCTGCGGGTCTCTGACGGCCAGGCCGTCACGACCGTCGAGGGTGCCGTGACCGCTGCGAACGAGGTCGGCTATCCGGTCGTCGTGAAGGCACAGGTGCTGATCGGCGGCCGCGGCAAGGCCGGCGGCGTGAAGCTCGCCGCGGATGAGGCCGAGGCGAGAGAACACGCGACGAACATCCTCGGCATGGACATCCACGGGCACACGGTCAGGACCCTCTGGATCGAGCACGCCTCAGACATCGCCACCGAGTACTACGCCTCGGTGCTGCTCGACCGCTCCGCCAAGCAGCCGCTCGTGATGTTCAGCGTCGAGGGCGGCGTGGATATCGAAGAGGTCGCCGAGCAGACCCCGGAGAAGCTGATTCGCCACCACGTCGACGCACTGCGCGGCCTCTCCCGCGAGGAGGCGGTGCAGATCGCCACCGACGGCAAGGCTGATGGGGACGTGATCGAGGGCGTGGCCGACGCGCTGGTGGCGCTGTACGAGGTGTGGCTGGACGAGGACGCGTCGCTGGCGGAGATCAACCCGCTGATCGTGACGCCCGAGCGCGAGGTCAAGGCGCTGGACTCGAAGGTCTCGCTCGACGACAACGCCCTGTACCGCCACCCCGAGAACCAGGAGCTGGCCGACAAGGAGAACGAAGACCCGATCGAGCGCCGCGCGAAGGAACAGGGCGTGCAGTATGTGAAGCTCGACGGCGACATCGGGATCCTCGGCAACGGCGCCGGCCTGGTGATGAGCACGCTCGACGTCGTCGCGCAGGCGGGCGGCAAGCCGGCGAACTTCCTCGACGCCGGCGGGGGCTCGGATGCCGCGAAGATCAAGCAGGCGGTCGAGCTGATCCTCGCCAACGACGCGGTCAAGGCCGTGCTGTTCAACATCTTCGGCGGTATAACCCGCTGCGACGAGGTCGCCAAAGGGTTGATCGCCGCGTTCGACGAGATCAAACCGTCGGTCCCGTTCGTCGTCAGGCTGGACGGCACGAACGATGTGGCCGGCCGCGAGCTCTTGCAGGAGGCAGCGCTCCCGAACGTGCACGCCGCCCGGACGATGAACGAGGCTGCGGAGAAGGTCGTCGCATTGGCAGAGGAACAGAGCTGATGTCGGTCCTCGTGGACAAGGACACACGCCTGGCCGTCGCCGGAATCACCGGCCGCGAGGGTTCATTCCACACGCTGAACAACAAGCGCTACGGCACGAACGTGGTGGGGGGCGTCACCCCGGGCAAGGGCGGGCAGGACGTCGAGGGCATCCCCGTCTTCAACTCGTGGGCGGAGGCCGCCGAGAGCGCCCAGCCGAACACCGCGATGATCTTCGTGCCGCCGCGGTTCGCCGCCGATTCGATCCTCGAGGCCGCCGCAGCCGGCGTGGAGCTCGTGATCGCGATCACCGAGGGCATCCCCGCGCACGATGAGCTGCGCGTCTACAACACGCTCAAGCGCGACCATCCGGGCACGCGGCTGATCGGCCCGAACTGCCCGGGAATCCTCTCCCCCGGCAAGGCGAACGTGGGCATCATCCCGGCCAGCTTCTTCAAGGAGGGGAACGTCGGCGTCGTCTCGCGCTCGGGCACGCTGACCTACCAGATCGGCAACGAGATCGCCCAGGCCGGCTTCGGCTGCAGCTCGATTGTCGGGATCGGCGGCGATCCGGTGCCGGGGAGCTCGTTCGTGGACGTGATCGAGCTGTTCGAGGCCGACGAGCAGACCGAGCTGATCGTCCTCTCCGGCGAGATCGGCGGCTCGGCCGAGGAGGAGGCCGCCGACTACATCGCCGCACACGTGCAGAAGCCCGTCGTGGCCTACATCGCCGGGTTCACCGCCCCGGCCGGCAAGCAGATGGGCCATGCCGGAGCGATCGTCTCGGGCTCCGCCGGTACCGCAGCCGCGAAGGCGCAGGCGCTGGAGGCGAGGGGCGTGCGTGTCGGTCGCACTCCCACCGAGGTAGCGGAGATCGCGGTCACGCAGCTACGCTAGAGCGGTGGATCAGGAGGTCTCGAAGACGCTGGGCGAGCTGGAGCGCAAGCTGCAGGAGCTGGAGCGCACCCTGACCTCGATCGACCGCGACGCCCAGAACCCCGTCCCCGGCACTCCCCCGCCGCAGGCTCCCGGCCCCACTCGTTTGATCGACGAAGCGGTCGTGCCGGCCGCGTCTGTAGAGCAACCGCCGCCCGTGCGGCAGGCGTCACAACTGCCGGTCCGGCAAGCCCAGCGTCCCATCGTGGCCCCCACGAGCACGCCGGAGCCAAGGACGCCGAGCGCCGATCAGCTGCTGCGCTTCCGCGATCGGCTCGAGCGAACAGCGAGCGAGTTGACCCGGGAATATGACGAGCTGCTCGGGCGCCTAGACTTACCCGCCGTGGCAAGCAAACCCGTCGGCCCAACGATCTCATTCGCGCGCGGCGCACCCTCGCTCGACATCGTCGATGTGCAGGGCCTGAGTGACGCGGCCGTGCGCGCGTTCGAGAGCGACCCGGCCGGCACGACCGCGTATGGCACCTCAGTCGGCTACCCGCGGCTGCGAGCATGGATCGCCGACCGCCACCAGGTCGAGCCCGAGCGCGTGCTCGTGACGAACGGCTCGATGCAGGCCGACGCGTTCCTGTTCGAGCAGCTCGTGGGCGCGGGCGACGAGGTGATCGTGGAGCGTCCGACGTACGACCGCACGCTGCTCTCGCTGAAGGAGCGCGGCGCGAAGATCCACGCCGTCGAGCTCGAGCCGGACGGGATCGACACGGCTGCGCTCACCGACCTGCTAGAGGGCGCGCAGGCCGTGCGCCCTCAGCTGGCCCACATCATCCCCAACTTCCAGAACCCCGCCGGCTACACGCTCTCGCTGGCCAAGCGCCAGGCACTGCTCGCGCTGGCCGCCGAGCACAACTTCTGGGTGTTTGAGGACGACCCATACGTAGACCTGCGCTTCAGCGGGGAGACGCTGCCGACGATGCTCTCGATGGACCCGCAGCACGTGGTCTACGCCTCGTCGTTCTCGAAGACCGTCTGCCCGGGGATCCGCGTCGGCTACTTGGTCGGCCCGGCCGAGCTGATCTCGGCGATCGCGAAGCTCGCGACGAACACGTATATCTCGCCGAGCATGGTCGCGCAGTCGATCGTCTACGAGTTCTGCGCCTCGGGCGCGATCGACAGCTCGATCGAGACGGTCAAGGCCGCACTGGCCGATCGCGCTTTGACGCTCGGGCGGGCGCTCGCGCGCGAGCTGCCAGAGGCCGAGTCTGTGGCGCCGGAAGGCGGCTATTTCATGTGGGTGACGCTGCCGCCGGGCACCGACGTGAGCGCGCTGCACAAGGCAGCCGGCGAGCGCGGGGTCGCGTTCGTGAAGGGCACTGACTTCGTGATCGACGGCGGCGAGAACACACTGCGTCTCGCCTACTCGGGCGTGACCCCCGAGCAGATCGACGAGGGCGTCGCACGCCTGGCTCAGGCCTACCGCTCTCTTTAGACAAACAAACCTCCTGAGACGTTCGAGAGCCAAGCGAGACAAGGACGCAGAGAGCGTGGCGTGCTACGCACGCGAGCGACCGAGGACGCAGACCTATCGTCCGGGATCGGCCAGCGCCGGCTATCGGACGCCTCAGCGGCCGTAGCGCTGGCCTAGGACCAACTGCTCCGGAAGCGCGGTGCGCGGCGGCGGCGAGGGGTCCGCGATCGCCGAGACTGTCTCCGCCACGCTCGGGGTAACGGCGCAGAGGCGGCCGTCCGTCGCCTCTACCACCACCTGCTCGTCGTCGCTCACGGTCAGCGTGCCCTCCATGCCGGGCTCGAGACCAGAGGCCTTGAGGTAGTGCAGCAGATCCTCGGCCTCGTTCTCGAAGCGCAGGATCCGCACCGACGCGCCGACCGCGACGTCCGCGAGTGGCACGCCCGAGAGACGTGCCCCGGCGACGATCGGATGGCCGTGGGGACAGGTTTTGGCGTCGCCGATAGCGGCGAGCATCCGCTCCTCCAAGACCGGCGACATCGCGTGCTCCAGACGCTCGGCCTCCTCGTGCACCTCGTCCCAGGGTACGCCGAGGACGTCGGTGAGGAAGCGCTCGATCAGGCGGTGGCGGCGGACGATCCCCTCCGCGTGAGCGGCCCCCGAGTCGGTGAAGGCGATCGCGCGGTCCGAGCCGCGGGTGATGTAGCCGTCGCGTTCGAGGCGACCAATCATCTCGTGGACGGTCGGTGCCGACAGCTGCATCGCGCGCGCGACATTCGCGCCGGTCATCGGCAGGCCGGCCTCCTGCAGCCAGAAGAGAATCTGCAGGTACTCCTCCTCGGCGACCGTCGCCGTCGCGCTCTCGCTGGCCATCGATGGATCCTAGACGACGCTAGCCGGCGAGTTGGTCGAACGTGCACTCTCGAGGCGGCTTGTCCTCGCGCCAACGGCGCAGCTTCGCGCCGTGGCGGATGCGCCCGGCGGAAACGTGGTCGAAGTCGATCTCGATCACGAGCTCGGGGCGCAACCCCACCCACTCGAGATCCTTGCCGGCGCTCCAGCGGCTGGGATCGGCCGAGCCGCGCTCGCCGGACTCATAGGGTGCGAGGAAGCCAACCAAGCGGCGCTTCTCGGCGGCCGTCAGCCCCGAGCAGTGGCCGACGACGCGCAGCTCGGGTCCGTCGTAGAGGCCGAGGATCAGCGCGCCGACGGTATCGGGGTCCTTGCCGGGGCGCCAGCCGACGACGACGGCGTCGATCGTGCGCACGCGCTTGACCTTGAAGGTCCCCTTGCGCTCGCCGGGCCGGTAGCGCGCCGAGCGCTCCTTGGCGATTGCACCCTCGGCGTGCGCCAGCCAACGTTGGGCCTCCTCGACCGTGGCAACCGTCTCCATCAGCTCGACCGGCGCGCCTGCGAACTCCTTCCCGGCGAGCAACTCCTCGAGCGCCGCGCGGCGCTCTGAGAGCGGACGCTCCAGCAATGACTCGTCCTCGCGGGCAAGCAGGTCGAAGACGACGTAGACGGCGGGCGTCTCGACGGACAGGCGCTCGATCCGGGAGACGGCCGGGTGGATGCGCTGGCCGAGCGCGTCGAAGTCCTCACGGCCGTCGGCGTCGCGCACGACGATCTCGCCGTCGAGCACGTAACGGCCCGGGGGAAGAACCAGCTCGGGGAAGTAGCGCCCGAGCGGCTTGGCCGAGCGAGACTGCAGGAACGCCTCCTCGCCGTCGACGAACGCCAGGCAGCGAAAACCGTCGAGCTTGATCTCGTAGGCGAAGTCCTCGCCGGCGGGTAGCTCCTTGCGCGAGAGCGCGAGCTGGGGCTTCACCGGCGGCTCCAACGGAAGGCTCACTCGTCCTCCTCGCTCTCGTCGCGCTTCGCGCGGCTTGGCTGGACGCGCGTGGGCTCTCCGGGCATCTTTGGATAGTCGGGCGGGTAGGGCATGTCTCCCCGGCCCTCGGCCAGGTCGCGTTCATACATCTCGAGCAATGGCTCGAGCGAGTGGGCGATGTCGTCGATGGCAGCGTGGCGATCGCCCACCTCGGCGAACCTGGCGGGCATCGTCGTCACCGTGAAGTCCTCGGGCTGGGCCTGCTCGAGCTCCTCCCAGGCCAAGGGCGCGGATACGGGCGCGCCCGACTTGGGGCGCACGCTGTAAGCGGAAGCGATCGTGCGGTCGCGTGCGTTCTGGTTGTAGTCGACGAAGATCCGCTCGCCGCGCTCCTCCTTCCACCAGTTGGTCGTCACCTGGCCAGGCAGGCGTCGCTCGAGCTCACGACCAAAAGCGATCGCCGCATGGCGCATGTCGGTGAACGTCCAGCGTGGCTCTATGCGGACGTAGATGTGGACCCCCCGGCCGCCGGATGTCTTGGGGAACCCGACATACCCCAGCTCCTCTAGCAGCACCCGCGCCTGCGCGGCAACGCAAACCGCGTCAGCGAAATCGGTGCCCGGCTGCGGGTCCAAGTCGATGCGCAGCTCGTCGGGATGATTGAGGTCCTCGCGGCGGACCGGCCACGGGTGAAAAGTGATCGTGCCCATCTGCGCGGCCCAGCCGACGACCGCTATCTCCGTCGGGCAGACCTCGTCAGCGGTGCGGCCCGAGGGAAACTCGATCGTCGCGGTCTGCACATACTCGGGCGCCCCACGCGGGATGCGCTTCTGAAAGAACGCGTCACCGCCACTTTTCTCGCGTGTCGAGGGCACGATCCCCGAATGCACCCCCTTCGGCCAGCGCTCGAGCGTCGTCGGCCGCCGCATCAGTGCCCGCATGATGCCGTCTGCGACGGCGAGGTAGTAGTTGACCATGTCGAGCTTAGTGACCGCGCGTGAGCCCTCGGTCGCTCCGAAGATCACGCGATCGGGGTTGGACACGCGCAGATCGCGCTCGTCTACATCGAGAACGACGTACTCCTTGTCAGCCGCCATGGCTCCAAAGGATGCCCGATCGCCTCAGCGCTGGCAGCCGGGGCACCAGAACGTGATGCGGTTGTTCTCTCCCTGCCCGCCCGCGCGGATCGTCGTGCCGCAGCGCACGCAGCGCTGTCCGGCCCGTTTGTACACTTCGCGCGGGCGGGCGATCCGACCGGCACCGGCGGCACGGGTCATGTGCCGATGGGCGAACTCGACGACTGCCAGCGCCTCCTCGTCGCTGAGCTCGCCGACCGGGCGCCAGGGATCGAGTCCGACCGCGAAGCACGACTCGGCCTTCCACACGTTGCCGATCCCCGCGACGATCCGCTGGTCGAGCAGCGCGTCGCCGATCGGCCGCGCGGGAGAGGTGGCACGCAGACGCGCGAGGAACAGCGCCGCGTCGAAGCGCTCGCCGATCACGTCGGGCCCGAGTCCGGCGATCCGCCGGTCGGAGCGAAGCCGCGAATCGCCGAGGAGCTCGAGCACGGGACCGTCGAACTGGACGACCTCCCACTCCCCCGCGCGCACGACGAGCCACGCTCGCTGCGGCGCACGCTGCCAGCGACGGCCACGCTCGTAGACGCCCCAAGCGCCGGTCATGCGCAGGTGCGAGTGCAGCGTGAGGCCTCCGGCGAAGCGCACGAGCAGGTGCTTGCCCCGCGCTTCGGCGCCACGCACCGCGCGCCCGGCCAGGCGCTCGGGCCAGCGATCGAGGGCGTGGCGTGGCTGGGGCGTGAGGATCTGCTCGGGCACGCGGCCCGCGAGCGCCGCGTCGATCCGGCGGGCGGCGTGGTGGACTGTGTCGCCCTCGGACATCTCCTGCAAGGATGCCCGACCGTGGCGATCCCGCAAACAGTGCTCGTCGTCTCGGGTCCGTTCGGAGCGGCGCTGAGCGCTGAGGATGTGGCACACGCGATCGCGCAGGGGCTGTACGCGGGCGGGCGGGGAAAGTCGGACCTCTGCCCGATCGAAGTCGGACGATCGACCCGGACCAAAACCGATTTACAGGCCGCGACCGGACGAGACGTCGCGGCCCTGCTGGCGGGCCTGGACTTCGACATACGCATGCGCAGCGCCCGCGCGGTGGTGCTCGCCGAGGAGCGTCTGCGCGAGAGCACGCTGCGCGGCAGCGTCGCATTCGAGATCGCCACACGCGCGCGCCAGGGTGGCGTACCGGCCTATGCGGTGACCGCGGAGAACCGGCTCGAACCGTTCGACGCACGGATCCTCGACCTGCAGCTGACCCTCGAAGCAGGCGACCCGCGCGCGCTTGCCACGGCGGGCAGGAAGCTCGCTCAGGTCCTCTGAGGCGCGACGCCGCCGGCGAGCGCCCCAGCCAGTTCGTACACAAGCCGCGTCGCGTCGGCGACCGTGCCGAAGTCGAGGTTCGCGGGTACGTCGCTGGGCAGATGGTAGTTGGCGAGCGCGCGCCAATCGGTCATCGAGACGAGCGTAACAACCGGGTAGCCGGCGCGGCTGGGAATCACGCTGTCGGTCGAGGCGCGGGCACGGAAGCCGCGCTGCAGCTCGACGCCGGCCTGCTCGGCGCAGGTGGCGAGCAGATCGCGCAGCCAAGGACCCGTATAGCTCTCCATCCATACCGGCCCCTCAGCCTCCAACGTAACCAGGTGGGGCGAGCCGACCGTATCGAGGTTCGCGAACCAGGTGCGTCCGGGCGCGAGCTCGTGGCGGTGGCGCGCGAGGAACGCGCGCACGCCGTCCTGGAGGGTCTCCTCGGCGCCACAGGAGACCAGCAGCACACGCAGGCCCGGCAGGGGCCGTTCGCGCAGCAGCTCGGCGAGGGCTACCAGTGCGGCGACACCGGAGAGGTTGTCGTTCGCGCCGGGCACCGTAGGACTGCGCCAGACGTCGGCGACGAGCGCCGTGCCAAGCGCGCCGACCAGCAGCCCGGCGTACGCGGGGCCGCGACGGCCACGTAGCGCGGCGATCAAGGTGGCGAGCGGCCCGGCGAGACCCAACCACCACTGCGGGAGCGAGGTCTTGAAGCGTTCGATCACCTGGGGGAAGCGCTCGTAGACGTCTCTTTGGAGGGACTGGTCGAACAGCATGCCCGTCTGGGGAGCGTCGTGGTGAGCGAGCACGACGAGCGTGCCTGCCGACGCCTCGCGATCGCCGGCCCGCGCGACCACGTTGACCGTGCTGCGACGGTGACGTACGAGGCGCCGCAGCAACCGCGGGCCGTTCTGGGCCTCGTCGACGATCCCGGCGAGAGCGCCCACAGCGAGTAGCGCGCCACTCGCGCTCCGGCCGCGCAGAGTCAGCGCCGCGGCGATCATGCCGAGCGCACCGAGACCGGTGACCGTCGGCGCGAAGATTCCCCACGAGGGCTCGTCCTCGAGCGCGACCTCCACCCCTGAGACCGCCCGCAAGCGCGCCGCCAGCCAGTCCGCTGCCTTACGCTCGCCGGGCGAGCAGGGAGTTCGGTCGATCGGCGCAAGCGTCTCCACGACCTCGCGCAGGATCGCCTCGAGCGTGTCCGGAGCGGGCTTCACAGGAAGCATTGTCCCTCGCCGCGATAGGTCGGGACCTCCTCCACGATCCGCGAGCCTTCGAGCAGGTACAGGCTCGCGAAGCGCTCGCACAGCTCGCCAGCCTTCGCATGACGCATATATACGCGGTCGCCGAGAGCGAGCCCGTCGGCGGCGACGCCGAGCAGCGGCGTCTGCACCTCGCCGGCGCCCTCCTGGCGATCGAGGCGCAGTCCCGCCGGCAGGTGGGGGCGCGGCAGGCGCGCCCGATCGGCGGGGCCGGAGGCTAGGTAGCCGCCGCCCAGCGCCGTGACCACGCCGGGCCTGGGACGGCGCACGACGGGCAGCGCGAACAGCGCGGCGGGCACCGGCGTGAACGCCCGATAGGCGTCGAACAGCGTCGGCCCATAAAGCCCCGAGCCGGCCGTAACCTCGGTGACAGCGGCCTCCGCCGCCGTTGACTCGAGGCTGCCGGTGCCGCCGCCGTTGACGAACTCCAGCGGCGGCGCGAAGGCCTCCTCCAGAACCGTTGTCACCGCGGCGACCGTCGCGGCTCGGCGCACGGCCAGCTCGCGCGCGGAACGCCGCTGCAGCGCGCGAATCGCGCGAGCGCGCAGCGGCCGCCCGGCGGGTGTGTCACCGAGGCCGGCAATCTGTGCCTCGTAGGACATGATCCCCACCAGGCGCAGGCCACCGCGGGCGAGGATCGCGCGTGCCAGCGCGGCAGCCTGCTCGGGCGTGTGGACCGGAGAGCGCTTGGCGCCGACGCGCACGCGGCCGCCAAGGGCCCACCAACCGGCGTCGACGTCGATACAGACGCGCAGTGGAGCGTCGCCGCGAGCGCCGGTCGCACGATTGAGCGCACGGTCGATCAGGTCGAGCTGCTCGATGCTGTCGACCATCACCGTCAAACGTGTCGCGGCCCGTTCGGCTGTTAGCTCCGCGAGCACTGCGAGCGCGCGCCGATCGGCGGTCGGATAGGCCACGACCAGATCCTGAGTGTCGTGGCCGGCGAGCCACAGCGCCTCAGACAGGGTGAAGGCGAGCGTGCCCGCGAACCCCGGGCGGGCAAGGACGCGTTCCTGCAGGGCGCGACAGCGGACGGACTTGCTCGCGAGGCGGATCGGCTTGGAGCCGGCACGGCGCACGAGATCGTCGGCATTCGCCCAGAACGCGTCGAGGTCGACGAGCGCGAACGGCGCCTCCAGCTCGGCTGTGGCGCGCTCGAGTCGCTTGTAAGAGTCCTCAGACATCAAGCGGCCCCAGCACGCGATCAGTCCAGGCATTACCGAAGCGTCCCTCGGGATCCAGCCGGGCGCGCACAGCCTGGAAGCGATCCCAGTCGGGGTAGCGGGGACGGAGGGTCGCGGCCGTCTGGAAGTGGCGCTTACCCAGTGCGGGCGCCCTCCGAGCTCATCCATGATCGTCTCGACCTCGTGAAAATACGGCTCCCAGGCCATACCGCGGTACATGTGCACCGCGACGAACCCGCTCTCACGCCCGGCGGCGGTGCTGAGCAGCGCGTCGTCGGGCGCTACGGTGCGCACCTCGATCGGGAACGGCACCGCAAAGCCCCGCCGCTCGATTATCTCCAGCACGCACCGCACAGCCTCGGGGGTGCGCTCGCGCGGGAGCGCGTACTCCATCTCGGTAAAGCGCACGAGCCGGGGACTGGCAAAGATGCGATCGGAGCGATCTACGCGCGTGGTCGCGCCCGCGAGGCGCGTCACCAGCCGGTTCAGCTCCGGGATGCATCGCGGGAAGCGCCGCCCGGCGCGGCAGATCAGCTCGAATGCGTGGTTGGTGAGCAGTACGTCATTGGCGTAGGCGCTCGCCCGACCCCGCGGGCGCGGGGGATCCTCCGTGCGGTTGTTCGTGCGCGTGAGCGCGGTGGCGGTGTGGGGGAAGACGAAGAACTCGAAGTGGTCGTTGCCGAGCGCCACCTCCTCGAAGCGCGCGAGCGTGTCCGCGAGCGGCGCGGGAGCGTCTACGCCGCGTAGTGTGAACGCAGGCACGCAGCGCAGCGTCACCTCCGCGATCGCGCCGAGCGCGCCGAGGCTCACGCGCGCGGCGCGGAAGACGTCAGCGTCGAGCTCCTCGGCGCAACGCAGCGTCGAGCCGTCGGCGAGCACGAGCGTCAGCTCAGCCACCTGTGCGGAGATGTTGCGCAGACGTGCGCCGGTGCCGTGCGTCGCCGTGGAGATCGCTCCGGCGAGTGTCTGCGAGTCGACGTCGCCAAGGTTCTCCAACGCGAGCCCGTATTCGGCAAGCCGCCGGCTGAGCGCGCGGATCGTGATCCCCGCCTGGACACGCACCAGACCTGCGGAGCGGTCGACGTCGAGCACGCTTGTGAGCCGGTCGAGACGCAGCTGAGAACCGTCGGTGAGAGTGATGTCGCTGAAGGAGTGCCCGGAGCCGGCGACGCGCACGCGGCGGTCGCGGGCGCCGGCGCGGACGATCGCCGCCGACAGCTCCTCGAGCGAGCCGGGGATCTCGACGGCCGCCGGACGGCAGCGCTCGTCTCCGGCCCAGTTGCTCCAGTCGACGGCACGCTCGTGCGGATCGTTAGGCTCGCTCATCAGATGTTCGAACCCGAGCCTACTGCGACGCCGGGCGCGTCGGACGACGACCGCACCCCCGGAAGCCCTGGCGCACCGGCGAGCCCCACGGTGGCCGCGAGCCCAAGCGCGCGCGGACCGCGCGCGCTCTCGCTGCCGACGCCGGGCGCGAAGCGCGCGACGGTGATCGGGGCAGGGTCGTTCGGGACCGCGCTGGCCGTGCTGCTGGCCCGCGGCGGATTGCGTACCACGCTCCAGGCGCGCACCGCCGAGCAGGCGTCGAGTCTCGAGCGCGATCGCGAGAATCGCGTGTACCTACCCGGCGTCGAGCTGCCCGCGCAGCTGCGGATCGAGCCCGCCAGCGCCGGGGTGGCGCGCGCCGACTACGTATTCCTTGCCGTGCCCTCGAGCGGCCTCGACGAGGTGATCGCGACGCTCGAGGAGGCCGGGCTCGACAAACGCGCGGCGGTCGTGTCTGTGGCCAAGGGCCTCGTCCCGCCGGACGGCCTGCCACCCACGATCGTGCTCAGCGCGAGGTTCGGCCCCCAGCGCATCGCGTGCCTCGGCGGTCCCGCGCACGCCCAGGAGATGGTGAACGAGGGCGCCGGACTGGTGGCCGCCTCCAGCGACGAGGAACTCACGCGGGCGCTCGCGGGGGTGTTCACGCGCGCGGGGGTCGTCTGCGAGCAGTCGAACGATCCGCTCGGCGTCGAGCTGGCGGGCGCCGCCAAGAACGCCGCGGCGCTGGCGGCGGGGGCCACGGAGGCTCAGGGGCTGAACGCGGCGGGCGCGGCCGCGGGGCACATCTTTGCCGAGGTGTGGCGCTACGCGGCGGGACTGGGCGCGCGGCCGGAGTCGATGATCGGGCTCGCCGGCGCCGGGGACCTGGTCGCTACGGCCCTAGCTCGCGACAGCCGTAACCGCCGCGCCGGCGAGCTGCTGGCCGCGGGCGTGCCGGCCGCGGAGATTCCCGCGCGGATCGGCCAGGCAGTCGAGTCGCTGGAGTCGGTGCCGCTGCTCGCGCGCGCGCTCGAACGCGCCGATGACCCAATCGACGCACGTGGCTTGCAGATCGATGAGCCCGCGAACGGCCGCGCCGGCGAGCAGGCAGATGGCGCCGCCGGCGGCGGACGGGCGCCGGTCACCACCGCCCTCGGCCGGCTGATCTCGGGCGAGCTGCCGCTCGACGACTGGGTCGCCCTGGTGCGCGCCACGGTGCCCCCACCCGCTCGCTGGCGCCGGCCCCGGCCCGGCTTCTGGCGGCGTCTCTGGCGGCGCCTCGGCGGCAGAGACCACTAGCCCGGGAAGCCCCTCTTCGGAGCGCGGCGACTGCCTTCCCGTAGGTATATGCTATAGCGCACCTCTTCGAAGAAGGAGTCATACATATGCCCCAGCCCTCAAAGAAGAAAGCCAAAGCCGGGCCCGCGTTCGACCACACCGCGAAACTCGACTTCGCCGACCCCGAGGAGTTCCTCGCGCAGGAGGGCCGCCGCGAGCAGGCACTCCGCGTCCAGGAGCTCGTCCGCCCGGGACGGACGACGCCGATCGCGGTGCGCTTCGACCAGTTCACGCTCAAACGGCTGCGCGCGCTCGCCGCGCTGCGCAACACCGGCTACCAGACGCTGCTCAAGGAATTCATCGTCGAACG
>Ga0182030_10016943_pt1 | contig 14118 bp, 13 predicted proteins | sample 812S3MmetaG_FD_121299 | JGI IMG/M metagenome (GOLD analysis project Ga0182030, IMG submission 121299) | Permafrost microbial communities from Stordalen Mire, Sweden - 812S3M metaG (Illumina Assembly) | ecosystem: Environmental > Terrestrial > Soil > Wetlands > Permafrost | place: Sweden...
ACTTAAATACTCTAACTGTGAGCAAAGCAAGCAAAGTTAGAAGAATCGACTATTACTCATTTAGCATAGTTTATGAAGTACAGATCGGCCGAATCGTTCTGAAACGGTTAAATACCTCAATTATATTACTCATAGAAGTACGCAAGGACCACAGAGTTGAAAGTCCATACTCCAATTTGGCACAATTGTTCTTTGCCCTCTTTTAGCTGATATCTTTCGGTGTCGTATCCACTGCAGCTTGGCAGGTATTTCAACTGGCAAAATAATGGATACGAAAGATTGTGACCAAAGTTTCTTTGACTCATTAGCACAAACGTAATTCGAGTTATGGGTGAAGGACAAGTACGTATTTTGGTCAGGTCTCGATAGGTCGATTCTTGCCGAATACTTAAAATAATGGCTAATCAAATATTGACACAGCAGTCTCGTTGGATTTCGGCTTCATTCTTCGCGATGAACTATGGCTTCTTCCATCACCTCAACAATAAACCCAATATAATATATCAAAAAGACTATACCTAAAATGTCGCAAAAACCTTGAAGCTGCGCGTCTCCCTATTCTATGAAGAAGTGCATCGGATCAGCCTATATCTTCAAAGCCACTTCGAAGTCCCGTATATAACATATGGCTAGTCCAAAGTAGTAGTAATGCTCAAAGTCTTCATATAGATTGAAACTGTACAATAATATACTTAAGTAATAAAGGGTTTTATACCTATATCTTGGATAGCAAAGTCACAAAGTCCTTAGAATTAACCCGAGCAGTTCATTGTAATTTCAGAGTGAAGCAAAACAAACAATAAACTACAAGCCTATTCTCTTAATAGAAACACACGTCTTTAGACATCCCTTTTGTATAGCTCGTCACCTGAAATGTTTCCACCTGTTTGTCTCCCACACCAAAGTCGTAAGGCGTCTTCTTCTAAATACCATATCTGAAATATTTATATAGAATATCATGTCAAGTGCTCCACCCATGCGATCTATTGAATGAGGTATGATGGATAATTCTCTCGAACAGCGTTGAAGAACCCGTTAAGGTCAAATATCTGTGATTAACTGTGGTGCTCTAACTGAAGAGGAGATATTCGCACCAACATTAAATCCCTCAACAGTCGTATTCATGGCAGACTGTTCGAGGATGAACCCAAGATTTTAGAAATTTGGCGTTACAACAATCGTGGACTCTACAACCCCCACTTTTAATAAACAGATTAAGGACGTTATGTGTTCGTGCTTTATTGAACTAGCCCAGGTCCGTCCCACCACCTCCGTGGGAGAGATAGAATTCTGAGTACTCTTTAGCCTTGGCTGCGCCATATTCATTGGGGAGATAAACACCGAGGTCATAAATAACTCGACATCTTTTAGCAGCGTTGGAGATAGGGGGAATGCACAGGGAGTGTCTAACTTGGCAGAGAATATATTGTATAGAGACGGATAGTGACGAAGTGATATATTTCCCCTTTTATCGACCTTTGGAAAGGGCAGCTACTAGTTGTAATTGTTCACTTCGTACTTTGCATTGAAAGGAACTTGTACTATGCTCACATTCTGATCCCTGGATAAAACCTAATAGGAAGACTTGAAGGATCTACCAACGGTCAGAGGGCATGCAATATAAGTTGCTGAAGAGTAATCAGGAAAGTATGCATAAGAGAAATTGCTCGATGGAAATAGAAAACTGAGTTCCCGGTTCCCACTTTTTATATTCAGAGTCATGTTGAGTCCAACCATTATGGTAGAACTCCGAGATTAGTGAAGAGGACCATACCGAAGTGGTCAGTTTCCATTGTCAGGGCGATTAGCTATCAGGTTTAGAAGGTGCAGCGTGTAACGAGTCTGAATACAATAGGAAGCCGCCCAAAAGAACGAAGCTCGAGGAAGTGTTGGTAGTTAGAATAAAGACGAAGCAAGCAACATATCACATAGGGCCTTCGTCGGATTTGTTCGCGATAGCTGCACCAAATACCCATGCAGAGAGGCCAGTGCTGCGAAGATATTAGGTGAATACATGGTTCAGATGGAAGAAGAAGCACCCTTCTTGGATTTCCCTTATATCCAAATCCTCATCAATGTATGTAGAAGTTAATTGAGAAGATAATTTCTCACTCCATCTTGAAGGAAAGAAAGGAATATGCAAGTGGACCCGCGGAAGCAGGGATGGTCGCGGGGAAGCCTCCAACTGAAATGATTTTGCTTCGTTACACACCGCTGATTAGTGCCGGCTGCCAATGCTCAACCACCAGCCAACTCCATAAATTCATTGCACTCGGGTGGCACTATTGATTTGATAAGAAAGGGATGCCAGGTGTTAACCCAGAAGCAGCCATACAAACATAGTTCCGTGTTTGAAAGAAACTTCTGAGAAGGAGAGAAGCCCCAAGCTCTCGGCCAGGAGAAACACGAATACGAAGTTTGGAAGCAAAGACAAAGAAATCGAAGCAAAGTAGGAGAGTTGAATGGGATCATCTTTGATGATTGGAATGCTTCATGAAAGTTGCTGACTCAAGCAGATTACCTCCCTTGACAACGAAGCAGTAAATATAAGCACACAAGGGAGTTATGTGGAAGAAATCGAAAAGTCACACTTGTATCAATATGAGCCTCTGTATGACACTGACTCCACAGCGTGTTGATTAATAAACCAACCTGATATTCACACACTTCCAGCTCTCCCAAATCTACGCGCTCGCGCATCAAGACGTCACCGTGAATAGATGAGGGGTCGTAGAAGAAGGGATAGTATCCATTACAGAAGGATTTTCATTGATTTCTTTTCTAAACGGGAAGAAATAGCAAAAAAAGAGTTCTAGTACTTTTTGGTATCCCTATCGTCCATACATTATCGCCTACAGGGCGCGATTCAAGCACACTCCGGAACTCAGCAATCCATCCGATCCAAGTAATAGAAACTTATCGATCTCCCAGTGTCTTCTTCAGTGCTTCCAGCTGCTCTAAGACTGCACTGCGACTGGTCCCGCCTGTAGCATACTTCAGCTCCACAGAGCGCTCGTAGTCGAACACGCTTAGCACGTCATCACCAAACCTCTTGTCAATACCTTGAAACTGCTGGATAGTGAGTTCGTTCATCCCTTTATTTTCCTCTTCGGCAAGTGCGACCATCTTGCCCGCTAAGTGGTGCGTCTCACGGAATGGTACACCTGTGCCGAAATCAGCAAGAGAGGTTATAAAAGTTCCATTGTATGACACGGCTTACCTTTCCTGACTAGATACTCAGCAAGATCGGTTGCTAGCATGTCTGGGCTTAGTGCGGCACGCATCTTATCCGGATAAACCGTGGCCGTGGCCAGCGACCTTGCTGCAATCTGGAGACTGTCCTTCAAGGTCTTGACAGTGTCCAACATCGGCTGAACGCTCTCCTGCAGGTCCTTGTTATAGGTAGATGGAATACCCTTGATGCTCATCATCAGGCCAGCCATTGCCCCAAATATTCTCCCAGACTTACCACGCAGAAGCTCAAGGGAATCGCTATTTTTCTTCTGTGGCATCAAAGAGCTACCAGTTGTATATGCGTCTGCCAGCTTCACGTAACCGAATTCCAAGGAGCTATAGATGATAAGGTCCTCTGACCAGCGAGATAGGTGACTGCCGATAGTGGAGGCACATTGTAACACCTCGACGACGAAGTCTCGGTCGCCAACTGCAGACATGCTATTCATAATGAGACCCTCAAAGCCTAATTCTTTCGCCATCTGCAATCTATCAATGCCAAAGGCATTGCCAGCAACGGCACCGCTACCAAGAGGGAGTTTGTTAATGTTCTTCTTCGTGAACCGCAGGCGCTCAAGGTCGGATTGGAATGCTGTGGCATAGCTGAGAAGCCAGTGGCTCCATCGGATAGGTTGTGCCCTCTGAAGATGCGTGTAGCTCGGCATGATGTAGTCGATATCCTGCTCAGCACGTTGCGTAATGACCTTGAGGAGATCAATAAGGTACTCCTCAATCAGATCCAGCTCATCACGGAGCCACATGCGCATGTCGGTCGCTACTTGATCGTTGCGGCTGCGGCCTGTATGTAGCTTTCCTGCTATGTTTGTTCCGATAACTTCGCCGAGGCGGCGCTCGTTCGCAGTATGAATATCTTTCCACTTAGCAATTGATCTCCAGAAAAGGACGTTTGGTACAATCAGACCCCGCTTGGTATCCCCACCAATTGGTTTGATATCGAGAAGCTACTTGAGTGGCTTCTGACTAGGGACAAACAGTATAAATGGTATATGTACCGGAGCTTGCTTACCTTCGTCTCCAGGTGCTGGCGCGAACTTGCCCTCTTCCCACTCCTTGGAAATGGCCCGAAGACCTCCCTCAATAATCTCGAATTCTTCCTGGGTAAGGATGCCTGTCTTGACATTGGCTCTAGCGTATGCTATGGAGCCTTTAATGTCCTGGGCGTAGAAAGCGCGATCGATTGATAGACTCTCATTGTACTGGTCCATCAAAGGGTCTGTAGCGCCCGTAAATCTGCCGCCCCATAATCGAATAGGCTGTTCATTTCTGGGAGGTTGAGCCATGATAGAGATCTGGGTTACTCCAGAAGATGTAAACTGAATCCTAGATAAAATTGAGGTTGAGTTCAGAGTAGATGGGCAGAAATATAACCCGGGCAGAATAAAATAATTCCTGTCCCATGATCCGGTGCTAGCCGATGATCAGCCGCCTTGGCGTGCCGAGCCTACCTAAGCCTGGGGCAGAATCTTCCCAACTCTGCTGTCAAAGATGTTCTTATAGTCGCCATCGATATCGAAGGAGGAGTTGGCAGTCGAGTCCCGGAAAACAAACGATTCCAGATCGGCCTTTCCATATTTGACACCCGGTGCTTGCAACGCACTATCACAAAACCACACAGCGCGTTTCAAAGTTACAGCTTCTGCGTAGGGCCAGCATACTATTGCGAGAAAGTTTCACGGAACTTTTCATTCGGCAAATCAAAAGATGTTCAGCCCGAAGAACTCAAATTACTCAAGACAAAGATCCGGGAATTGGTCCATGGCAAGGGACGAAAAGTTATTCTGGGTTTTCTACGGCGGAAAGAACGATATCCTTTTCTTAAAAGGACTCAAGATTGATTTATGTCCCTTATATACCATAGATACTCAGAGGGCCGCTCAATCCGCTTTTTCGCTTGATTATAGCTGTACCCTGAAGGAACTTTTAACACGTTTGAAATGTCAATTTGCATTATTGCACGTTGCTGGTAATGATGCGACATACACCTTAAAGGCTTTGTTGCTCCTTGCTAGTCTCGCATCTATGTCCTGCTCAGAGAGCCCTTTTTTTAATCTCAGGAGAAATCACGAAAGTCCCACCATCCTTAGAATGGCTGGTGCGGCAAAAAGACCCGGAGAAAATGGCCATACGACGACAAAACAAGAAAATTACTTTGATGGCGAAAGAGAAAGAAAGAGAAGTAGAAGAGAAGAGAGGAAAAGGAAAAGCGATACAAACGATCAGAGCGGCACAGACGAAGGTGGCCCGTCAGTCGTTTCTACAGTAAGTGAAACGAAGGACTAGAACAATCACCATCACTATTACTTCAGACCGGTACAGACATGTTTCCTACCCATTTGAAATGCTGGCAAACCTTCTCTGCACCCCCGTCCACTCAGCGACGGGATACGAACTTTGATATTCCGCCCTGGCTTCAGTTTCAGCGGCTTTTGGGTCTATTATCACCAGAATAAATCCATATTCTCCGTGAAGAGCTCTCCAAAGCCCTGCCCGCTATGAACTCTAAAACCCTGGCGTATCGAAGTTGTGAAGAAGAGGGCGGCAGAAGCGTACAAATAGACCCGGGAGAGGGCCGGATGGCATGTGCAAAGACCAACAGAAAAAGAAAAAAACAAGTACAATAGAAAATAAAAATTAGACCCCTAGAGAAAAGTCGTATCACCACTGCAGTATTCAATATAGAATTAAGATTCTTTCAAAGTGATCTAGATATATTATCTTAATTTGTAAATTCAAACACAAATGTTATAATATCAATATTGATATTAACATTTAGAAATAAAGAAATAAGTTGAGCTTTGTGGGATAGAATGTGGCTTTTCGTAAATGAATATTCAGAGAGCTGTTCCTTGCTTGGCCACCAACTCTACCGAATCCAGGTTTGAAGGCTGAATGAAACAAGTCTCAAAGTGAGACGGGGCATGCGTTAATTTTTTCAGCAGTACAAAGATCGCCACGATCGGAAACTGCGGGGAGGCGAGGATCGTCTCCGCTCGCTGGGGATGGGTCGCAAGCACGAGCTCGGCAGCGGTGGCCAGGCGCATACTTGTATGCAGCGCAGAAGAGTCGGAAGAATACGTATTTGTAAAATATATTTCTAGGCTTTTCCAATGTGAACCGCGTTGAGCGATATGCCCCCGACACAAATCGTGTATATAGTTGGTATATATGGCTGAAGGCTCTGTGCGTCTCCCTAATCTCGTATCCTCAGACATATTATGTCACTCACGCGTGCTTTTTTCACACATTTGGAATAAGGAAATCCCAAGCTAGAAAAAGGCGTGGAAGGAAATCCATCTGCATCATCTATTCGCCTCTCATATTGTGTGTTCACGGACGCGGGCCTCTCGAGGAGCTTTGTCTTAGATGATCGCTTGGGGAGTGCTCCCGGTGGTCTGGATTTGGGATATTTTAGGGATGACGCTTGACTCGGACAAGGCCTCCTGGATGGTCCCAACTTCATCTCAATGGAAGCCACCACAACAGGGATGGAAAGAGGAATAACGAACTCTAATTTGTCCGCGGGGTGGAAGTTGACAAATATATTCAGGGTAGCTCTGTGCTCTGCAGTCTGTAGGTAGCAAAATGTCTAATTCACCAAAGACGCCATTAATTACGCCTAATGTTAGGATATCGGTTCCTGGATGGCGATCCCCTGAATCGCAAGAGCAGCCCCCGGGCAGGATGCCGAAAGCGTCCCGCTCTGGAACATATTTATCAATGGACTCGATTTGGCTGGGCCGAACGTCGATTGAGAATCTATTTCAATCGGCACGCAGTCTCGTCCATCGTTCCGTCGATACTGGCTTTGATTCTGGAATTTCACCGTACTTCGTCTCAGCGCAACCTTTATTTGTGAAGGCTCAAAATGGACTCTTCTGGTCCTCTGCTTCCGGACACCAATCTAGCTCCCGTATATTTGATCCCGTGCGGCATACTCACAGTGATTGGTGTTGGCCTTTGCGTCGCCCGGGTTATCACCCGTCTTTACCCCTCTCCCCACGTGTACCGGGACGACTATATGATAATAATTGCAACGGTATCTCACCCCTCAAATTTTTGAAGAATTGTTTTCGAAGCATTCGTACTAACGCTCGAGCAGATATTCTCCGTCTTTGGATACATTATTTCGTGTATCGCTGCAGCACACGGATGGGGTCACCTCTCACCCTATGTTTCTCAAACAAATCAAATAATAGCTTTCAAATTCTTATTCGCCGGACAGGTGCTCTGGATATTTGCAACAGCCCTGGTCAGAATATCTGTGGCGTGCTCTCTGCTTCGATTAGGCAAGTGTATTGGAGATGCTGAGAGGCTTTGGAAATGGTGCTTGTTGGGCCTGATAGGGGTTCAGTTTCTCGCATCGACAGGATGGCTGGTGCTCCTGCTCTTCGGTTGCCACCCATTGCGCGGAATGTGGAAGCCAGTACCAAAGATGACATGCTGGGCTCGTAAGTACTCGGTCATTTACGGCTGGGTAGGTAATGGTAAGTCCTACAGAGAGCTCGCTCTCCGCAGACCACTAACATGGACCAGTCATCGCCATCCTAGTGGATTTTATCCTTGCCACAATGCCGATTCAACTTATTCGAACATTACACCGATCTCTTCGTGAGAAGATATTAATCAATTGCTTGATGGCAATGGGACTTTTTGCGACGGGCATTGCCGCTTATAAGATTACTTTCTCGCTACGGACAAATACAGGTGATCCACTTTCGACGACAGTCGAAGTGTCTCTTTGGTGCAAGCTAGAGGAGCAAGTGGGTATTATCGCAGCTTGTTTGCCATGTGTTAAGGCTCCAATGGAGCGACTGCTTTATCGGATTGGGATCCTTAAGAGCCGATTTGGTGGATTCTCTGCCTTTGCCGCATACTTGAACCATGTCTCGGGCCACTCCCCGAGCGCGTTTCCTCAGGATATCTCTATGCCGGGGATAGAGAATATAAATCGGAATAGTAGTGATGCTGGGTTATTCACAAATCCTGACCAGACGAATGGGACGATAGCTACTGCCAAGAGTACAGCTGCAAGTTCAAGAACTGCAGAATTTGGGTCTGAGAACTAGGATGTTTGAATATGTTTGGCATTCTCGGATTTAGGATTTAGGATTGATAATTGATATTGGAAAATTGTACAGTACTTGTCTATTCAATACCTCCTCTTCACAGCTCCCCCGATAGAATGTTGCGGGAATATATCTTCACATCATAGTTATTTGTGAAGATGCGGGATAGATAGTCAGATTAAGACTATAATGCACTGTGTGCGTACGCATGCCCCTGTTTAGGCAAATCCCGATTTCCATACAGGAAGCTGGTGGGCGGGAATTTCGTGCAAAGCAATCCCCGTGATTCTTGGCGCAAGCAGCCGGAGGTTTGTGCATGAGCGTGCGCACAAGCTGCGGCAATATAAATCTAATACTTACTCGAATTGATATGGGCCCCCCGTTAAGTGAAACCAAATATCGAAATGTTTAGTAGTAGCCTTCACGACCAAAAGGCTAAGGTGAGCCATTCGCCCCCATTATTGCGTATTTTGGTTGATCATTCATACAGAAACAGCCTCAGGGTATCAAGAAGGAACGACTATAAATATCTTATAAAACTGCTTGCCAAAAAGAGAAACAACCCCGCTTAGAACAAACTACATCAAACATGCGTGCTATTCGGCTCCTGCTACGTTTCAAAGCCAACTCGAATCAAACTTCCACAAGTTGAGGATTGAAAACAAAAACGATCGCGAGTACGCGGAGGTCTACCTAACCCCGCCTCAGGCGAGCCCTTTTAAAACGACGGCGGACATTTCTTGCAGGCGCTGCTGTGAAAGACAGACGTGATCAAGAGGCGACCGGTACGCTTTCATCATCGATACTCAGCAACTGATGAGGCCACTCGTCCGAGATTTCAAGATACTCTTTTCTAAAAGGGGTTTCAATTGAGACATCAAAATTGCGCTACTTCCTCCCCACTCTCAGCATTCGTGCAGTTAAATGCTTGTAGATTCAAGTTCAGTGTACCAACCTCCATCTCTGCTTCAGGATTTCACGTCCACAGAGTCGCCGATCACAGAAATATTATTTTTTAAGTCACTAGACACAAGCTCTTTGCTGCTCGTGATTTGTTCAACATCTGTTCTCTCTCCCATCGCTGTCAAGGCCATCGGACCTAGACATTTATATCCTCGGAATTTCCGGGGTGGAAGACGGGCTTCGAACTAATGTTCCAGCTTTCATTAGCATAAAAAGAGGCAATGAAAGGTAAAACGGCATACCATCTCGTCAATTTCCTCAAAAGTGCGGTCTTTGGCCTCGGGTAAGAATGTCCAAATCCATATTGCACCTATTAAACAGCTTCCTGCCCATATATATCCATATTTAGGACCTATGCAATCTTAGAGACATGTTTTAGTCTTTCAAAACAGGGGAAATTACCCCAGTTCAGAGAATCGGGGTTGATGAAGTAAGGTGCCGTGAATGAAACAAGCCATCCTAAGAGATAACCCATGGATGTCGCAATGCCAAGTGTATAAGAGCGGAAGCGCTGAGATGGAAACTCTCCACCACAGAGCAAGGCGTAGGTTGATATCAGCCCGTTGTAGCTTGTGAGATTGAAAATCGTGCAGCCCACAATAATCTAATCAAATTGATCAGCTTCTTAGTAAACTCAATTTCGAGAAAGCACTTTACTTTTCCAGTCAAGATCGTCCCTGGATGGGCAGTATACACAGCAGCCATAATCAGTTGCGATAAGCCGCACAACACCATTCCCCAGCTAAGGAACACTCTGCGTAGTCCATATTTCGTGATTATTAAACTGTTTACTATTAGAACGAATGAACCGACACCTGACATGATACAGGTATTTTGGAACGGAGAACCGATGCCAGCCATTTCGAAGAAGTAGGTGCTGTAGACTACTACCATCAGCTACACGGCCTTGTAAGGTCTCCAACTTTTCGCTTACTGATGATATAACTAGCTCCAGAAGCTGGTTGAAGACAAATAGCGCCAATTGAGAGAAGGGCGCGTCGACGATCAATTGGATTTCGCCAAAGATCAACAATCTCTGCGCTTCGTGCAAGTGCAGCCTCAGTATCAATAGCTACTTTCATGCTAGCTAGTTCTCCATCAACAAGTTCTAGATAAGGTCGCAGACGCTTTAAGGCGGTACGGGCTTCGTCTTCCTTGTTTGTTTGCAATAGCCACCTAGGAGACTCTGGTAAAAAGAAAAGGGCCGTAGCTATAATACCGGGCATAATCAATATGATTCCAAGAGGTATAATGTACGATTTCTTGCCACCGAGGGGAACAGTGAAATTGTCAACGATAGTGCCAATCAATGCTCCTAAACACGTAGAAAGATCAGTTGCTTGTTTCATGAAAAGTAAGTGGTATTTATCTGACCAAATGTGATCCAGTACGTAGCAGCTCCAATCATCATGCCCCTATACTTTGCTGGCGCACATTACTATAAGCTCATGAGTGAAAAGCCTCTAGTTATAGATGGACGGGAAGTGAACCTGGATGTAAAGTTGTCCAAATGTGTTAAAGAGGCCATTGGATAGACCCATAACCAACCGTCCAAGGTACAGCACTCCAATCTTTGAGGTAGTCATCATGAGAATATCGGCAATTAGACATAGAATACAAGCGATCCATAATGTTGCCTTACGCCCAATGAACTTCGAAATAAAACCTTCCACTAGTTAACAGCTTTTCTACCGAGATAAGTCTTGAATTGGATTAACTCGTACCTGCACTCGCTGCGGTGACAAAGGCACCAAGAACCATCAACGATGAAATCAATTGTTGGCGAACAGTTGAGATGTTATACCCGATAGGTGACGAGGGATCCTGATATCCAAAAACCTACGAGATAGCTTAGTACATGCTTTACATTCTTTCTTCTTCCGCTGAAACATTACCTTCAAAAAGCCCGGCATGGCCTGTAAACCACCAATGAGAGTAGAATCCAAGCCATATTGAAATTGACACATGGCAACAATCAAGCATGCGAGAAGAGACTTCCAATATAAGAGAAAGCTATCTCTCTTTGTATCCGACATTTTTAATCGCAGAGAAGAAACAAGAGGCAATATTGTGCATGAAATACGAGGTGAAGCTTTCTAATGCTATGATATCGAGGCAAAGAATTTGAATTTCAAATTTCGTATCACCGAATAATACTGAGAGGAACAGAAGGAAGATATACTTATGTTTCAGGGGATTCTTTTATCGATAAAGAACATTGGCCGACTCATGAGAACTGCCGGTCATACAGTTCATGCTCAAGAGCGGGGATGGGATACAGGTCGTACCTATACATATGCATATGTATTGCTTATCAATAAACCTAGCCTCTCCTCCAATCATTGCCTTCTCGCACATTGCATTCCAATAAACAAACTTGCTAAAGAGAGGGGCTGTCCCCAAAGCAAAGCCAATTGGAATCTGGAATCGCCCGACCGGCCAGGAATCAAGCAATTGGCAAGCGGCACATGAGCGCTACAAAAGATAAAACCACTTGAGCACAGAAGCCCTTTGGTAATGATGAATACAGGTAAATCAGACATGATCATGCACTGGTCAATTAACCCAATGCATAAATTGTCCAAATATTGATTTAACAAGCAGGGGATGGGACATTTCACCAAGCCTTCGATCTCTTTACATACATAAAGAGACCATTTGCTAGCGCGGTCTTCAGTTACTATACAATCTTTGACCTATTCTAGTTCCAAAGAAATATACATATGTTATAAATAAAATAACAAAATAAAAAAGTGAAATTGAATAATTAGCGAGTTTTTAATATTGAGTGGTCATTAGCAGCTGAGCGGCAGTCAACTAATTCCGTACAGATCCTCGGGACCACAAAGTAGCTCAGGCATATATGTGCTTAGCAAGGCAGGATAGATGGAGAACTACCGTGAAGATGAAGCAAGCAGTGGTATTTTAAGGTTCCTTATTAGGCTTATAAACCAGGCCAGGACAAAAAGTTGATTGTGTGGCCCTGACCTCGAAGCTTATAAACTACAAGTAGATGCGCGGGGAATACTAGTACTAGTAGCGGCCGGAAAATCAATTTCCCGTACTGTACTGTCGCAAACCTCCAACCCCACCTCCACCCCACCACCGGCTCGACTGTTCCTCTCTTTTCTCTCTCTGCTTGACTGGGAAAGTGTTCGCATCACCACCACCTTAATGCCGGAGGGCAGCTCAATCGTACCGGCAGACTCGGTCGCAGCTGCAATCAATGACGGCAAGGTGCACTTACTGTTGGCCGCGTGAGATCTCTCGTCTTCACCCCTACCTTGCTGTTCTGTACTAACCTCTTCCCACTGCAGGAGCGGCTCTGTTGCCACTATCAAATTGCCCCTTATCATTTCAGCATTACAACATCACCGAAATCTCGCGATTCGTGTCATCCTCACAAGATCTGCAGCTCATTTTCTCAACGGCCAGTCCCCAGAACAGCCCTCAATCGCAACGCTAGCCTCACTTCCGTCGGTTGAAGCTGTCTATCAAGATGAAGACGAGATGGCAGAGTCTTGGGTACGAGCTGCGGGGATTTTACATATCAACCTTAGAAAATGGGCCCATATTCTGGTTGTCGCGCCGCTCAGCGCAAATACATTAGCCAAAATTGTTAACGGAATATGCGATTCCCTGTTAACGAACCTTATACGCGCATGGGATACCTCTGGAATTATTGATGGGAAGCGGAAGAGAATTGTTGTTTTCCCGGCAATGAACGCTGCAATGTGGATGCAACCTATTACAGCAAAACAAATTCGCGTCTTAGAGGAGGATTGGGGCATCCATGTGGATGACGAGGATGTGAAAAAGCAAGATGAGCCAGCCTCGCAGGGCTGGTTTGAGGTCTTTAGGCCTATTGAGGTACGTGAGGCTATCCCTCTAATTTTTTTTTTTTTTTTTTTTTTGGCTTGGTAGCAAATTCCACAAAATATCCTTGCATCACAAGTCTTTGCTCTTGTTTAAAAGGCTCGTCCTTTATATTTTGAAGAGGTATAAATTAACTTTCTATTGTTTCTTTATAGAAAACGCTAGCTTGCGGAGATGTCGGGATTGGAGGTATGCGAGAATGGAATGATGTGGTTATGATTATTCAACAAAGACTGGGTCTCACTATATGAAGTCGCCGGTTCCTTGCTCAGAAAATCTGTGTTTTGTAAGATAGTAGCGTTTGCTTTAAGCTCTTATCATTTAGATAGAAGCTGGTTTTATCTAACTTCCAGTTTGCGCCTTGAAAGAGTGCTCCACGTTATTCCAAAACGTGCGAGGACGATGTTGGTATTTGTCATAACCTCACAAGTATGTCGAAACGTATAGGGTAAGGTATACCCAGGTATAAAAGAAAAGAATTGCTGGGACATGGTAAGAATAGTATGTAAACATGTTGGAAATTTACGCGCAAGGAGAAATAGTTTTGACTAGATGTGTCTTATCCTAATTATAAGATATCCAAACGCGGTGATGACTAATTAGGCACTAGAAGTCAGCTGTGGCTAAGGCTAGGAAAAAGTTTTTACTAAGGCTGACAGGCACAAGTTTTTGAATAGTCCAAGGAAATCAGCGACGCGGTTTGGCTTAGAATCTTAGGCTTCCATTACTCCAGAACATTCATCAAATTAGTATCTATCCAAACTCCCATCTAGCCCGCGGACTTACAAGAATAGCCTTAATCATGAAGCCTAATATTTCTACCAATCTGCCACCATCTGGCTTGGACAGATCTGACGCGCTCCATCCTTCATCTATCCTATCTAACGAGAAATTCCGAACATGTTCTCTAGAAGCAGTAAGACTTTCCACTAGGGACGAGAAAAATCCAGGAGATTTC
>Ga0182030_10016945_pt1 | contig 14118 bp, 10 predicted proteins | sample 812S3MmetaG_FD_121299 | JGI IMG/M metagenome (GOLD analysis project Ga0182030, IMG submission 121299) | Permafrost microbial communities from Stordalen Mire, Sweden - 812S3M metaG (Illumina Assembly) | ecosystem: Environmental > Terrestrial > Soil > Wetlands > Permafrost | place: Sweden...
CGTGGTGAGCAGCAGCGTGGTCCCCTCCGCCGCCAGGTCTCGCACGATGTCCCAGGTCATGGCGCGGGCGTTCGGATCCAGGCCGGTGGTCGGCTCGTCCAGGAACAGCACCGACGGATAGCCGATCAGGCTGGCGGCCAGGTCCAGCCGCCGTCGCATGCCGCCCGAGTAGGTCTTGACCGCGCGGGTGGCGGCCTCGGTGAGGCCGAACCGCTCGAGCATCTGATCCGCGCGCCGCCTGGCCGCGCTGGCGGTGAGCCTGCTGAGCTGGCCGATCATGATCAGGTTGGCGCGGCCGGTGAGGTATTCGTCCAGCGCCGCGTACTGCCCGGTCAGCCCGATCTGCCGCCGGATCTCGGCGGCCCCGGTCACCACGTCGTGCCCGAGAACCTGCGCCCGGCCCCCGTCCGGGCGTAGCAGCGTGGCGAAAACCCGGACGGCGGTGGTCTTCCCCGCGCCGTTGGGCCCGAGCAGCCCGTAGACCGTGCCCGGCGGCACCGCCAGGTCGAACCCGGCGAGCGCCTTGGTTTTCCCGTAGTTCTTGATTAGCCCTTCCGCCGCGATGGCGGGTATCCCACTCATGGCCACTCCCCGTTACTCGTACGCTGTACGTCTCTAGTACGATGTACCATAGCAGTACGGTGTACGAGAGAGCAAGATATTTCCCGAACGGGCGGGGGTCTGCCGCGCCATCATCGGGGTACGCATTCGCGGGCGGCAGGAGGAGCAGGCATGGACGTATCCGGCCAGCGCGGTGACCGCGCCGAGCGTGCCCCGGCCGTCGCGCGCCCCAAGCCCGGCAAGAGCAGCGTGCCCAAGCGCACCGACCCCGGCCAGGAGTCGTGGCCGTTCGGCCGGCCGCGGTACGTGTTCCCGCCTCCCGGCCGGGCCGTACGCGACGAAAAGCACGAGCAGCGCATCGCCGAGCAGATCCAGCGGCACACGGAGCGCGGCGCCCGGCCGCCCGGCCGCGGGTTGTCCCGCGACGAGATCGTCCGCACCGCCATCGCCGTGGCCGATGCCGAGGGCCCGGAAGCGATCAGCATGCGGCGGATCGCCCGGGAACTGCGGGCGGGGGCGATGTCGCTCTACTGGTACGTGGGCTCCAAGGAGGAACTGCTCGACCTGATGCTTGAGACGCTCGAGGCCGAGGTCGAGGCGCCCGAGCCGACCGGCGACTGGCGGGCTGACCTGCGGGCCTTTGCCAACCAGATGCGCGCGGCGCTGAACCGGCACCCGTGGGCGCTGGAGTTCATCGGCAGCCGCCCGCCGACCGGGCCGAACGATGCCCGCAACCTCGAGCGGCTGCTCGGCATCCTGGCCGGGCTGAACCTGGACGCCCGGCCGACCATGGACCTGCTGGGCGCGATCGCCACCTACGTGCTGGGCGCGGTCATCCGGGACGGGCAGGAGATCCGCGGCCAGCGCGAGCAGGAACAGGCCGAGGCCGCGCTGACCGAGCAAGAGCGGGACGCCGAGCGGGAGCGCTACCGGGACTGGTTCCGGGCTTCGGGCCAGTACCCGCAGATCGCCCGCCTGCTGGAATCCGGCATCGACCCGGACGACCCGGCGACCAGGGAAGAAAGGTTCGAGTTCGGCCTGGACGTCCTGCTGGACGGGATCGCGGCGCAGGTTCAGGGCTGGCCGTAGGCTGGCTGAGTGGCTGAACTAGCCGGCCCGGAGGCAGGGACCGCCCACGTCTGGTGGGCGCGAAGGCAGGATGCATCCGATCGCCATGCCGGGCTTCTCGACGACACCGAGCATCAGCGCTGGGCGGCCTACCGGCGCAGTGCGGACCGGGAGCGTTTCCTGGTCGGCTGCGCGCTCGCCAAGACCGTGCTGGCGGGGTACGCCGGCCAGCGCCCGGCCGGCCTCAGCTTCGACCGGACCTGCCGCCAGTGCGGCCAGCCGCACGGCAAGCCCGTGGTCAAGGGCAGTGAGTTCGAGCATTCCGTGACGCATTCGGGCGATCTGGTCGCCGTCGCCGTGGCGCGAACCCCGGTCGGCGTGGACGTGGAACAGCTTGACCGCCGCGCACGCCCGCTCGGCGGTGACGGAAACCCCGAAGCGCTCGCGCGTCTGGTGCTCGCCGACGTCGAGCAGGCCGCGCTGGACGCAGTCCCCCCCTCCGCCCGGGCCCGCGAGTTCCTGCTCGCGTGGACGCGGAAAGAGGCCGTCACCAAGGCGACCGGGGATGGCCTGCGCGCCTCCTTCCGCCAGGTTGTCACGGCCGGGGCGCGGGGGGCACCGCACTTGCTCGCCTGGCCCTATCCGCAGGCCCCGGAGAGCGTGTTCCTGGCGGACCTCGAGGTAGAGGTCGGGTACGAGGCCGCGCTCGCGGTCATCGGCCGCTGTGACACGGTGCGGATCCGGGACGGGTCAGCGCTGCTCGCCTCAGGCGCCTGAAAACCGGAACGGCCGCGGGGTCTATGCCCCGGTCGCGCGGGTCTTGTAGCGCTGGCTGGCGGAGGCGCCCGATGCGTATCGGCTTGTTCGTGACGTGTCTCACCGACACGCTGTTCCCCGGCACCGGCCAGGCCGTGGTCGCCGTGCTTGAGCGCCTGGGTCACCAGGTGGAGTTTCCCGCGGCCCAGACCTGCTGCGGCCAGATGCACTTCAACACCGGCTACCGGCGCGAGGCGACGCCGATGGCCCGCGGGTTCACCGCGGCGTTCGGCGGCTACGAGGCGGTCGTCACCCCGTCGGCTTCTTGCGCCTCGATGGTCCGCGAGTATTTCCCCGCGCTGGCCGCCGAGGCGGAAGACCCTGGCCTGGCCCGCGCCGTGGCGGAGATCGGGCCCCGGACCTGGGAGCTTTCCGTGTTCCTGGCCGACGTGCTCGGGGTGTCCGACGTGGGCGCCTACTTCCCGCACCGGGTGACCTACCACCCGAGCTGTCATTCGCTGCGCATGCTCCGCGTCGGCGATGCCCCGTTCCGCCTGCTGCGCGCCGTCCGCGGCCTGGACCTGGTCGACCTGCCTGACGCCGAGTCCTGCTGCGGGTTCGGCGGGACGTTCTCGGTGAAGAACGCCGACGTCTCGGCGGCGATCTGCGCCGACAAGGTGGCGGCGGTCCGCCAGACCGGCGCCGAGGTGCTGTGCGCCGCGGACAACTCCTGCCTGATGCACATCGGCGGCGCTCTCACCCGGCAGCGCTCCGGGGTGGCCACCATGCACCTGGCCGAGATCCTGGCGCGTACCGACGGCGACCCCGCGGCGGCACCGCGATGACCGCGCCTGAGATGAACGCGCCTGAGATGAACGCGCCGGAGATGAACGGGCCGCATCCGGCCATGCCGACCTACCTGGGCATGCCCCCGTTCCCGGTCGCGGCCGCCGCCGCGGTGGCCGATTCCCAGCTGCGCCGCAACCTCGCCCACGCCACCCACACGATCCGGGAGAAGCGAGCCGGCGCGGTCGCCGAACTCACCGACTGGCAGGCGCTGCGCGCCGCCGCCAAAGCGATCAAGGACCACACCCTGGCCCACCTGGACACCTACCTGCTCCGGCTGGAGGACAGCGTCACCAAGGCGGGCGGGCACGTCCACTGGGCCCAGGACGCGGCCGAGGCGAACGCGATCGTGGCCAGCCTGGTCCGCGCGGCGGGCGCGGACCAGGTGGTCAAGGTGAAGTCGATGGTCACCCAGGAGATCGGCCTGAACGAGGCACTGGCCGCCGAGGGCATCGCGGCGCTGGAAACCGACCTGGCCGAGTTGATCGTCCAGCTCGGCCACGACCGGCCCAGCCACATCCTGGTGCCGGCCATCCACAAGAACCGGGCCGAGATCCGGGAGATCTTCCGCCGCGAGATGCCGGACGCGCCGGCCGGCCTGACCGACGACCCGGCGGCGCTGGCGGCCGCCGCCCGCGCGCACCTGCGGCAGGCGTTCCTGTCCGCGCAGGTCGGCATCTCCGGCGCCAACTTCGCCATCGCCGACACCGGCTCGCTGGTCGTGGTGGAGTCCGAGGGCAACGGCCGGATGTGCGTGACGCTGCCGCGGACGCTCATCTCGGTGGTGGGGATCGAGAAGATCCTGCCGTCCTGGCGGGACCTGGAGGTGTTCCTCGCCCTGCTGCCCCGGTCCTCGACGGCCGAGCGGATGAACCCCTACACCTCGACCTGGACCGGGATCACGCCCGGGGACGGGCCGCAGGACTTCCATCTGGTGCTGCTGGACAACGGCCGGACGTCCGCGCTCGCCGACCACACCGGCAGGCAGGCGCTGCGCTGCATCAGGTGCTCGGCCTGCCTGAACGTGTGCCCGGTCTACGAGCGGACCGGCGGTCACGCCTACGGCTCGCCCTACCCCGGGCCGATCGGCGCGATCATTTCCCCGCTGCTGCGCGGCGTCACCTCCCCGGTCGACGCGTCGCTGCCGTTCGCGTCCACCCTGTGCGGCGCGTGCTATGACGTGTGCCCGGTCGCGATCAACATTCCCGAGGCGCTGGTGTATCTCCGCAGCGTGCCGGCTCCCTCGGCGGCAAGCTGATCGCCCGTTCGGGCCGGATCAGGCGGCTCCCGCCGCCGCTGAGCGGCTGGACCGAGACGCGTGACGCCCCGGCTCCGCCGCCGGAGTCGTTCCGCGCCTGGTGGGCGCGCACCCGCGGAGCCCGGCGCGCATGACATCGTGGCGCTGTTCGCCGAGCGCGTCGCCGACTACCGGGCCGTGGTCGAGCGCGTCCCCGAGTCCGGCCCCTCAGCCACCAGCGACATCGAGCTCATCAGAGCCGAGGGCGTACACGGCCCGCGGAACCTCCACGTCCTCCTCACCGCCCCCTGAGCACGCCCCGCAGCGCCCGCGCTACAAAAAGCGCCCGCCGCTGCCCCCCGCACGGCGGGCCGCGCACGCGGGCGGGGGTGATCGCTGCAGGCGAACGTGGGGGGGAATTTCGGCGGGCTCTTCTTTCTTGAGTGAGTATGACTCAAGCTTTGGAGGTCATTGATGAGTGAAACGCTCACGCTCCCGGTGCTGCCGCTGGACGACGAGGTGGTGCTGCCGGGGATGGTGGTGCCGCTGGAGACATCACAAGCGGAGGTTAGCGCTGCCATCGACGCGGCGCGGCTGCCGTCCCGGCAGGTTCCCGGCGTGCGTTCAGAAGTAAAGGCGCGGGTGCTGCTCGTGCCGCGGCTGCCGGACCGCGGGCTCGCGGGCGTGGGCACGCTGGCCGAGGTCGAGCAGGTCGGGCGCCTGCCCGGCGGACAGCCCGGCGCGGTGCTCCGCGGCACCGCCCGGGTCAAGATCGGCTCGGGTACCACCGGTGCCGGCGCGGCGCTGTGGGTCGAGGGCACCGTGATCGAGGAGACCAGTACCGGTCCGCGGGCCGACGAACTGGCCCAGCAGTACAAGTCGCTGGTCACCGGGATCCTGCAGCAGCGCGGTGCGTGGCAGGTCATCGACATGATCCAGCAGCTCGACGACGCGTCCGCGATCGCGGACCGGGCCGGCTACGCCAGCTACCTCACCTCGGGGCAGAAGCTGCAGCTGCTCGAGACCGCGGATCTGGTCGAGCGGCTGGAGCTCGTCATCGGCTGGACCAGGGAACACCTGGCCGAGCTGGAGGTGGCCGAGTCCATCCGCAAGGACGTTTCCGAGGGCATGGAAAAGCAGCAGCGGGAATTCCTGCTGCGCCAGCAGCTTGCCGCCGTGCGGAAGGAACTCGCCGGCCTGAACGGCGACGCGGCCACCGAGGAGGACGACTACCGGGCCCGGGTGGAAGCCGCGGACCTGCCGGAAGCGGTCAGGGACGCCGCGCTGAAGGAAGTCGGCAAGCTCGAGCGGACCCCGGACGCCTCGCCTGAGACCGGCTGGATCCGGACCTGGCTGGACACCGTCCTGGAGATGCCGTGGAACGAGCGGACCGAGGACGCCTACGACATCGGCGACGCGCGGCGCGTCCTGGATGAGGACCACACCGGGCTGGACGACGTCAAGGAGCGCATCATCGAGTACCTCGCGGTGCGCAAGCGCCGCGCGGACCGCGGCCTGGGCATCGTCGGCGGCCGGCGCTCCGGCGCCGTGCTCGCGCTGGTCGGCCCGCCCGGCGTCGGCAAGACGTCGCTGGGTGAATCGGTCGCGCGGGCCATGGACCGCAAGTTCGTCCGGGTCGCCCTGGGTGGCGTCAGGGACGAGGCGGAAATCCGCGGGCACCGGCGCACCTACGTCGGGGCGCTCCCCGGCCGGATCGTCCGTGCCATCCGCGAAGCAGGTTCGATGAACCCGGTCGTACTGCTCGACGAGGTGGACAAGATCGGCGCGGATTACCGCGGCGACCCCGCGTCGGCGCTGCTCGAGGTGCTTGACCCGGCGCAGAACCACACGTTCCGCGACCACTACCTCGAGGTCGAGCTCGACCTGTCCGACGTGGTCTTCCTGGCCACGGCGAACGTGCTCGACGCGATTCCAGGTCCGCTGCTTGACCGGATGGAACTGGTTCAGCTGGACGGGTACACCGAGGACGAGAAGGTCCTCATCGCCCGGGATCACCTGCTGCCCAGGCAGCTGTCCAGGGCCGGCCTGAACGCCGAGGAGGTGTCGGTCGACGACGGCGCGCTGCGGCTGATCGCGGCCGAATACACCCGGGAGGCGGGGGTGCGGTCGCTCGAGCGGTCCATCGCGCGCATCCTGCGCAAGGTCGCGGCGAAGGTGGCGCTGAGCGAGATCACGCTGCCCGTCACGGTCGGTGTGGCCGGGCTTCGCGACTACCTGGGCCGTCCCCGGTTCACGCCGGAGACGAGCCTGGCCGGGCCGGAGCGCAGGACCGCCGTGCCCGGTGTGGCGACGGGGCTCGCGGTGACCGGTGCGGGCGGGGATGTGCTCTTCATCGAGGCGTCCCTGGCCGGCCGCGAAACCGGCGAGACCGGGGTCACGCTCACCGGCCAGCTCGGCGACGTGATGAAGGAATCGGCCCGGATCGCGCTGTCCTACCTGCGTTCGCACGGGGTCGAGCTTGACCTTCCGGTCGGCGAGCTGAAGGACCGCGGCGTGCACGTGCACGTGCCGGCCGGCGCGGTGCCCAAGGACGGGCCGAGCGCAGGCGTCACGATGACGACCGCGCTCGCGTCGCTGCTCTCCGGGCGGCCGGTGCGGTCCGACGTGGCCATGACCGGTGAGGTCTCCCTCACCGGGCGGGTGCTGCCGATCGGTGGCGTCAAGCAGAAGCTGCTCGCCGCGCACCGGGCCGGGATCACCACGGTGCTGATCCCGCAGCGGAACGAGCCGGACCTCGATGATGTCCCGGCCGAGGTGCTCGAGAAGCTCGACGTGCACACGGTCGGTGATGTCCGTGAGGTGCTGCGGCTCGCACTCGAGCCCGCGGCGGGCGCCGCGGGTACCGGGCCGGCCAGCGCGCCGGCCATGTCCGACGCGGCCTGAACCCAGGCTGCCCCGGCGCTAGCTCCTGCTGGCGCCTGAACCTGAGCCGCTCCCGGCGTCAGCTCCCGCTGGCGCCGGGAGCGGTGTCGTCTGGGTCGTCCGGTGCTGGCGGGGCGACCGGGAAGACGTCCGTCGCGGCCAGGTCCCAGACGGAACCCGAAGCGGGCGCCGGATGGCCGACCGCCACCGGCGCCGTGGCGAAGTCCAGGCTCCGCCGGGTCGGCCTGTCCGGGCGGACCGCGGTCCCCGCGACGTCCGGGCCGTCGGCCACCCGCGTGGTGTCCGGGCCGTCGGCCACCTGCGTGGTGTCCGGGTCGGTGGCCGAGTCCGCGAAATCGGGGATGGCCGCCGGCCCCGCGAAGTCGGGGATGGCGGCGCGGCCGTCAAAGTCCGGCATCGGTGTCGGCCCTCGCCCGGCCGGGACGGCGCCCAGCGCAGCGGAAGCCGCGGGCGGCGGCTGGGCCGTGACGCCGAAGGGGGGCGGTGCGGTCATGTCCCCCGGCACCCGGATGCCTGGGCCCGGTGGCGGCGTGAACGAGCTCGCCGGCGCGACCGGGAGCGGGCCGGTCATGTCCCCGGGTTCCGGCGCGGACGCCCAGGGCGGGCCGCCGGACGCCCCGGCGCCGCCCGCTACCCGGCTGCCCCGAAGCGGAGTGACGGCCTCCGGGGCCGGGGCGATGACCGGACGGAACGGCGCGCCCGGGGGACGACCGATCTCGCCCGCGCTGCCGCCCGGCCAGCCGCCGGGAACCGGCCAGCCGGCCGCGGCGGGCGCACTGGGCGGAACCAGCTGGGGCCGGACGGTCCCGCCGGTCTCCTGGTCCGGCCTGTGGGCGCGGTCCGCCCGGCCCTGGTCCGGCTCCGGAGCGCGGTCCGCCCGGCGGTGCTCGTGCTGCCCCCGGGCCCCCTGGGCACGGGCCTGGCCGCGGTCCGCCGCGGCGTCCCGTTTCCGCCGGGAGCTGACGGCCAGGAGCAGCGCGACGAGCAGCACGATGAGCACGCCCAGGCCGGCCACGACGTCGCGGACCAGCGACCCGGCTATCGCGCTGGCGTCGGTCCGGCGAGGTGTCGCGTCCGGCCGCCGGGCGGGCCGGGGCCGCTGGCGTGGCTTGGCCGGAGGCGTAGCCGCGCGGGCCGCCCCAGCGGAGGTGATGCGGGCGGCCAGGTCGACCGCCCGTGCCGCGTTCACGGTGCCGTAGCCGGTCCCCGGCCCGGCCGCGCCGTCGGTGGCCGCGCCGTCGGCGGCGGCGGGCGTGCCGCCGGCCCTGACTGTGCTCTGGGTCAGGGCCCGGGTGACCTGGGCCACGGTGAGATGCGGGAACCTGGCCAGCAGCAGGGCGGCGACCCCGGCCACGATTCCGCTGGCCGTGCTCGTGCTGCTGATCGGCGCGTAGCCGTCGGGCGGGACCGGGGCTATCAGGTCCGTCCCGGGGGCGGTCAGGGACACGTATGAGCGCCTGCTGCTGAACGGGGCGAGATGGCCGCTGCGGCTGATCGCGCCGACCGCGATGACGCCGCCGTAGGCGGCCGGGTAGTTCACCAGGCCGGGGCCTTCACCGTCATCCCCGGCGGGGGCCACGAGCACGACGCTCTTGCGCAGTGCGTAGGCGACCGCCGCCCGCTCGGCGGGGCTGCCGCCGGCCGCGGCCGGATCCCCGTGCCCGGTCAGTCCGAACGTCCCCGGATCGAGCGGCAGGTCGATGACCCGCGCCCCGTGGTCGACCGCGTAGGTAATGCCAGCGGCGATGGCACCGGGCAGCCGCCGGGTCACGGCCTGGTCCGAATTGAGCGGATCGTTGAACTCCAGGTTCACCCGGACCGACAGGATTCTCGCGGCGGGCGCGACCCCGGTAATGCCTGCCTGGCGGCCGGCGCCGTGCCCGTGGCCGGCGATGAGGCCCGCCACCGCCGTTCCGTCGACGCCCCAGTACGGTCCGCCGGGCTCGCGGCCGGAACCGGTGTCGTCGGGTCCGGTGACCACGTCGCCGGCCAGGTCCGGGTGGCTGGCGGCGACACCGGTGCCGAGCACGGCGACGGTGATGCCGGCGCCCCGCGTCGTCCGCCACGCCGTAGTGACGTTCAGGCTGGCCAGCCACCACTCCTGGGCGCGGGCCGGGTTACCCGCCAGCGCGCCGCCGGTCCGTGCGCCGGCGCCGAAAGCGGGCGCGGACCCGGCGACGCCCACGCCTGCGATGACGCCGAGAACGGCGACGACCGCAACTAGCCCGGTGGCGAGCGGCGCCAGGGTGCTGCGGAGCGATCGGTGTGACACTTGGTCAGCTATCTCCTCCGGGGCTGGCTGAGCTGGCCTGCGCAGCGATGTTCCGACCCGCCTATGCCATCGTGCCATGTGCCCGCCCCGTAGGTACACCCCTGGCGGTCAGGGTACGGTCGGCAGTAGCCGAGCCAGCGAGCCGGGAGGAGGGCCGGATGTCCGGGTTGACCGAGCAGGACATGCGCATCCTGGCGTTTGAGCGGCGCGGATGGCGGTCACCCGGCGTGAAGGAGCAGGCCATCGCCGAGGTGCTTGACATGCCGGCCACCCGGTACTACCAGCTGCTGAACGAGCTGATCGACCGCCCGGAGGCGCTCGCGTTCGACCCGGTGCTGGTCAAGCGGCTCAGGGCGCAGCGGACTCGCCGCCAGCGGATGCGCTCGCCCCGGCCGAGGAGCGCGAAGGGGGGACCCGGATGACCGGCCTGCCGCGGCCGGGCACCGCGGCGGGCCAGGCCGGCCTCGACGCGCTGCTCGCGAGCCCCGCCCATGCGCTGGTCGCCATGGACTTCGACGGCACGCTGTCGCCGATCGTGGACGACCCGGGCGAGGCCCGGGCCCACCCGGGTGCGGTGCCGGCCATGACCGCCCTGGCCAAGGCCGTCGGCACGGTCGCGGTCATCACCGGCAGGTCCCCGGCGGCGGCGGTCCGGCTGGGCGGCCTGGAGTCCGTCCCCGGCCTCATCGTGCTCGGCCATTACGGCTGGCAGCGCTGGCAGGACGGACAGCTGTCCGCGCCCGCGGCCCCGCCGGCGGTGCAGGCTGCCCGGGCCGCGCTGCCTGACCTGCTCCGCGAGGCGGGCGCCGCCGACGGCACCTGGATCGAGGACAAGACGCATGCGCTGGCCGTGCACACCCGCCGCGCGGCTGACCCGGAGGCCGCGCTGCGCGGTCTGGCCGGCCCCCTCGGCGAGCTCGCCGCCCGGCTGGGGCTGGCGGCGGAGCCGGGCCGGTTCGTCATCGAGCTGCGCCCGCCTGGCGTCGACAAGGGGGCCGCGCTGACCGGCCTGGTCCGGGAGCGAGCGGCGGGTTCGGTCCTGTTCTGCGGTGATGACCTCGGCGACCTGCCCGCCTTCGCCGCGGTGCGTGCCCTGCGCGTGGACGGCATACCCGGCTGCGCGGTCGCCAGTGCCAGCCCCGAGTCACCGCGGGTCGCGGCCGCCGCGGACCTGGTGGTGGACGGACCCGAGGGCGTCGTGGCGCTGCTCGCCGCGCTCGCCGCCGCGCTGGGCGGCTGACCGGGCCGGGGGCAGGTGGCACGGCCGTTCGGCGGAAGATCTCATTTTCCGAACGGGCCCGGGTATCACCTTCCGGATCCTCCTGACGCGGCGGGCGGGCTACGTCTCCAGCCGGGCGAGCTGGTCGCCGAGCCAGCGCGCGGGCCGGAACGCGGTGGCGGTGGCGGCGAGCGCGGCGCTGCGGCGCTGGCGCTCGGCGTCGGGCATGGAAAGCGCCTGATGAATGGCCTCGGCGGTCTCGCTGATGTCGTAGGGGTTGATCAGCAGCGCGTCGGGGGCGAGCGTGGCGGCGGCGCCCGCCTCCCGGGACAGCACCACGGCGCAGCCGCGTTCGGACAGCACCGGGCCTTCCTGGGCGACCAGGTTCATGCCGTCCCTGATCGGGTTCACCACCAGCACGTCGGCGAGAGCGCACGCCGCGAGCGACCGGGGGTAGTCGTCCTTTACCTCCAGGATCAGCGGGTTCCAGTCCGCCGTGCCGAACTCCTCGGTGATCTCCCGCGCCAGCTGCTGGACCCGCTCGGTGTAGGCGCGGTACTCGGGTACCGCCGGCCGGGACGGGTAGGCAAAGGCCAGGTGCATGACGCGCCCGCGCCACTGCGGCCGGGTGGCGAGCAGCTCGCGGTAGGCGGCCAGGCCCCGCACGATGTTCTTGGACAGCTCGGTCCGGTCGATCCTGACGATCAGCTTCCGGCCGCCCGCGATCCGGTTGAGCGTGCCGATGTGAGCGCGCACATCCTCGGCCCGCGCCCGGGCCCGCAGCCCGTCAGCGTCCACGCCCATCGGGTGCACGGCCACCTCGGTGACGTGGCCCCGGTAGCTGACCCGCCCGACGGTGCCGGCCACGTCCGTGCCTGCCGGTCCGGTGCCTGCGCTGCCCGTGCCCTCCGGGCCGGTGCCTGCGGTGCCCGTGCGGTCAACGTCCGCGCCCAGGATCGCCGTGCAGCAATCCAGGAACGCGACCGCCCACCGCGCGGCGTGAAACCCGGCGTGATCCGCGCCGAGAATGCCGTCAAGCACGGCCCGCCCCACCTCGAGGGGAAGTATCCGGTAGTAGTCCGGCGGCGCCCACGGGATATGGCAGAAATGGGCGATGCCGGCCTCGCGGGCCGTGCCGCCGAGCCTTTCCCGCAGCATCCGGGGCACCAGGCTCAGGTGGTAGTCTTGGACGAGCATGCGGACGTCGCCCGCGCACCGTTCCGGCCGGGCTTCTTGCGCCAGGGCATCGGCGAACGTCTCGTTGTAGGTGCGGTAGGACTGCCAGTCCCGCTGGAACTGGCGGCCGAACTGCGGCTGGTTCGGATTATCGAACAGCAGGTGGTGCAGGAACCACAGGGTCGAGTTGGCCACGTTGTTGTAGGCGCGGTCGAAGGTGTCCGGCGGGATGTCGAGCATCCGCACCGGTATGCCGCCCTGATCCCGGGTGCCCCCCTCTTGCTGGGCGACGGCGCGGTCCGCGTCACTGAGCGCCGCGCAGATCCAGGTCACGTCGGTCTGCGGCGCGACGGCCGCCAGCCCCGACGTCACGCCGGCGATCATGCCGCCGCCGCCGCGTCTGCCGGTCAACGAGCCATCGGTGGCGAACTCATACGAAATCGGCCCGCGGTTAGACGCCACCAGCACCCGTTGCTTCATAACCCGGCAGGCTAGTGCCCCCCGGGAGCCCGCCGGCCTTCCGGGGGGTGCGCACCCGAAGCGGGCCAGGGGCGCGGGGGCACGCCCCCAGGGGCCCCAGGGGCCCCAGGGAGCACGGGGAGCACGGGGGAAGCCCCCCCGTCCGGGGGGCCCGGGGGTACGGGGGGTGGAACCCCCCGTGAGCGGGGGGGTCTGGGGGGGTCGCCCCCCCGAGGTCACACTGCTAGAATTGATCCCGTTTGAGAACACAACTGAATAACGCTCATCCAGAGGGGTGGAGGGATCGGCCCTGCGAAGCCCCGGCAACCTTGCGCGCATGCATGCCCGTCGTGAACGGCGAGGCGCGTGACATGGTGCCAACTCCGGCCCGCGGTCAGGGTGACCGCTGGGAAAGATGGGGAAGGGAAGCCCTCGCCGGTGACGACAGCAACGACACGCACAGCTATCAGATCTTCCGGGTTCGGTTACGCTACCGGGCTGTCCTGCCGTGAGTGCGGCCGGGTTTACGAGCTCGGCCCGCACTACGCGTGCGAGGAGTGTTTCGGGCCACTCGAGGTCGGCTACGACTACCCGCGGATCACCCGGGACGACATCACTGCCGGGCCGCCGAATATGTGGCGGTACGCGCCGCTGCTGCCGGTGCCCGCCGACATCGCCGGACGGCCGACGCTTGAGCCCGGCTACACCCGGCTGATCCGCGCCGACAACCTCGCGCATGCGCTGGGCATGCGCAGGCTCTGGATTAAAGATGACCGGGGCAACCCGACGCATTCGTTCAAGGACCGGGTGGTCGCGGTGGCGCTGGCCGCCGCCACCGAGATGGGCTTCAAGGTGCTGGCCTGCCCGTCGACGGGCAACCTGGCCAACGCGGTCGCCGCCGCGGCGGCGCGGGCCGGCATTCGTTCGGTGGTGCTCGTCCCCGCGGACCTGGAGCTGCAGAAGATCATCACCACTGCGGTCTACGGGGGCACGTTCGTCACCGTCGACGGCACCTACGATGACGTGAACCGGCTGGCGTCCGAGCTCGCGGGCGATCACCCGGACTGGGCGTTCGTGAACGTGAACGTGCGGCCGTACTACGCCGAGGGGTCCAAGACGCTCGGCTTCGAGATCGCCGAGCAGCTCGGCTGGCGGCTGCCCCCGCAGGTCGTGGTGCCGATCGCCTCGGGCGCGCAGCTGGTGAAGGTGGACAAGGGCTTTACCGAGCTGGTTTCCCTCGGCCTGGTGGCCGACGCGCCCTGGCGGGTGTTCGGGGCCCAGGCGACCGGGTGCGCGCCGGTGTCCGCCGCGTTCGCCGCCGGGCATGACGTGGTGCGGCCGGTACGGCCGTCGACGATCGCCAAGTCGCTCGCCATCGGCAACCCGGCCGACGGGCCCTACGTGCTGGACGTGGTGCGGCGCACCGGCGGTGTGATCGCCGACGTCAGCGACGAGCAGGTGGTCGACTCGATCCGGCTGCTGGCCAGCTCCGAGGGTATCTTCGGGGAGACCGCGGGCGGCGTCACCCTGGGGGTGCTGCGCAAGCTGCTCGCCGCCGGCCAGCTCGATCCGGACGAAGAGACCGTGATCATCAACTCGGGCGACGGGCTGAAGACACTC
>Ga0182030_10016946_pt1 | contig 14117 bp, 12 predicted proteins | sample 812S3MmetaG_FD_121299 | JGI IMG/M metagenome (GOLD analysis project Ga0182030, IMG submission 121299) | Permafrost microbial communities from Stordalen Mire, Sweden - 812S3M metaG (Illumina Assembly) | ecosystem: Environmental > Terrestrial > Soil > Wetlands > Permafrost | place: Sweden...
GCCGATAAACGCCGCGCGGGTGCCTTGAACGTCTTGCACGGAGAGCTCCTTTAGATGTCCTTGAGAACGGCGCTGAACTTTTCGCGAACGCGGGCCAGCAGTTCCGGCGTCGCGCGCGCGACCCTGGGGAACGTTTTGAGCCGGTCGAACGGCCGGCAGGCGTCGATCACGGCCCGCGAATTACTGTACGTCTTCGCGCCGTGCCCGAGCATCGGGTCGAGCGGCGAACTCCACGAGTTGCGAATGAAATCGATATCCTCGATCGGATCGCAACGCGTGCACATCACCCATAGCACGTCGAACATGTCGGTGCAATCGACGTCGTCATCGACGACGACAACGAAGCGGCCGAGGTAGTTGCCGGACTGTACGTTCGCGGCGAGCATCGCGGCCTGTTTCGCATGACCAGCGTAGGCTTGTTTGATCGAGATGACGTTGAAGAGGCGGCCGATGCCGGCTTCGTGGCACCAGACGCCCGCAACCCCGGAGAGACCGGCCTTCTCCACTTCATCCCAGATCATCGCCGACTTGATGATGCACTTGCCGTATGAAATATCGGTCGGCGGCCGCATTGGGACGGCCATCGTGATGATCGGATCGTTGCGATAGTAGACGCGGCGAATCTTGACGATCGGCTGTTCGGCCTGCGGGTTCGCGTAGTAGCCGGTGAACTCGCCGAACGGCCCTTCGATCGCCTTCTTGTCGGGATACATCTCGCCCTCGAGCACGATCTCCGAATCGGCCGGCATCGGGAGCCCATGGAGTTCGCTCACGATCACGTCGATCGGCGAACCACGATGGCCGCCGGCATAGTCAAACTCGGAGACGCCGTACTTCACGTCGTGATTGGCCGCCAGCGTCAGCACCGGATGCTGGCCGCAGCTAATGAGGACCGGGCACGGCAAGCCGCGTTCGAAATACTTCTCGCGAATTTGCCGGCCGTGCTTGCCGGGCGAGATATAAATGCCCACGGTATCCTTGTCGTGGACTTGTACGCGATACGTTCCGGCGTTGACCCAATTACTGTCGGGATCGCGCAGGATGATGAGGTCGTGCGTTCCGATATACCGGCCGCCGTCTTCTTCATGCACCTGCGGAACCGGAAACTTGTAGAGATCGACGGCATCATCGCGGTCGACGTTCTCCAGAACCGGCCCGCTCTCGACCACGCGATGCGGGATCGGCGCATGCGTTTTCATCCGATCCCGATAGGCACGCACGAGTTCGATCGGGGATTTGGGTTCGGGCAGATTCATCGCCAAGGCGACGCGTTTCGAGGAGTTCGTTCCACCGGAGAGCACGCGGAAGCCCGGCGGGTAACCGGGGATGTTATCAAACAAGACGGCCGGCGCTTCCGAACGCGCGTGGTTGACGACCTCGGCGACACCGCCCATCTCGAGGTTCCAATCGACCCCATCAATTCGCAGAAGCTGACCGGCGCCGTCGACCTTAACCAGAAAATCTCGCAAGTCGGTCCGCGAGGCCGTCACCGGAGGTAAAGAACGATCGAGCGTTTCCAAGGGTGAACTCCTTACGTGGCGTTAGGTCTTCCAACTTTGCAGACGGCCCTCGAGCATGATGGCTAGCTGGGTCGTGATGATACCGATGATAACGAAGGTGACGAGCGGGACGAACACGTCGGCCGTTTTCAGGTGGGCAGCGTACACGGTCATGCGGAACCCGAGGCCGGCGTTCGAGCTGAACATTTCGCCGAGGACGACGCCGATGAGCGCGCGACTCAAACCGATGCGGAAGCCCGCCAGGACCAGCGGCAGCGACGCCGGCAAGACGGCCTTGAGGATCACGTCCGTGTTACTCCCGCCGAACACGCGCACGGCGCAGATAAGCGACGGATCGACCGACTTCACGCCCGAAAACGTGTTGACCGCGATGGGAATGACCGTGAGCATGAACGTTATAGCAATAACGGTCGCGAAACCAAAGCCGAGCCACACGACGATCAGCGGGTAGAGCGCAACCAACGGCGTCGAGTACAGGAACCAGACGAAAGGGTCGAGCGCGTATTCCGTAATGCGGTTCAAGCCCATCGCAATACCGACGGCCACTCCGATGACGGCCGAGAGCGCGAACCCGATCACGAGCTCCGCGACGCTAACGCCGAGGTCGCCGATGAACTGACCCGATTGCCATTGGCCGATAAACGCGACGGCGATGCGGCTCGGGCTGCTCAGAATGACGGGATTGAGCCAACCCACTTGCGCGGCAACTTCCCACAAGCCGAGAAACAGCACGATGCCGAGGATGCCCAGCATCGTCGCTTCGCTGCTCGAGCGAAACTTCGGCAGCGCAACCGGCTGCAGCTGCGCTACTCCAGATCCGACCGCCACGTCCCCATCCGATTCTCGACGCTCCGTAAGAGCGCGACACATACGTAACCGAACACCGCGATGACCACGACGAGCACGATGATCTCCGAAGCGCGCGCGGCGCTGCTGTACACCTGGATCATCCGGCCGATACCGGTGATCGACACGTACATCTCGGCCGCAATAAGTCCGACGATCGCGCGCCCGAGCCCCAACCGGATCCCCGCCATGATCGCCGGCATCGATCCGGGCAGAATCGCTTTCGTAACCACTTGCAGCTGACCGGCACCGAACGAACGGACGGCACGCAGCCACGGCTCGGCGATTTCCGAGACGCCGACGCGCGTATTGATCATGATCGGGAAAATCGCGCTGATGAACACGATGACGACTTTAGAAAACGTCCCCACGCCGAACCAAACGACGAAGATCGGGATGAACGCGATCGTCGGTGCGGTGTAGATCGCGGTCAGCAACGGGTCGAGCAACTCACGCAGCGGCTTCACCAGCGCCAGCACGACGCCGAAAATGATGCCGAAAACGATCGACGGCACAAAGCCCTCGACGAATTCTTGTAGCGTTACGGCGGCATTCGAGCCGAGTTCGCCCGTCGCCGTGAGGTGGATGAACGTGCCGAGGACCTCCGTCGGATAGGAGATTAGATCGGACCGCACGATCTCGCGTTGGCCGACGAATTGCCAGAGAATGAGAAATGCGACCACCGAGGCCGCGCCGACCACGAGCCGGCGCGAAAGCGTCACAATGCCGGTACCATGGGCGCGGCGTCGTCGCTAGCCTGCCAATTCAGGGACGAGCGGACCTCATCTTCGAGCAGGTTCCAAATGCGCTCGCGATAGGCGACGAAGCCCGGGTGATTGCGCAGCGTGAGCGGGCGCGGGCGCGGCAGATCGACCGGAATGATCTCGAGCACGCGGCCCGGCGAGGCGCTCATCACGATCACGCGATCGGCCAAGAACACTGCCTCATCGATATCGTGCGTGATGAAGACGATCGTCTTGCGATCGCGCTCCCAAATCTTGAGCAGCTCCACCGCCATCACCTGACGGATCTGCGCGTCGAGTGCGCCGAAGGGTTCGTCCATCAGCAACACTTCGGGCCCGACGCTCAGCGCGCGCGCGATGCCGACACGCTGACGCATTCCGCCCGAGAGCTGATGCGGAAAATGCCGTTCGAAGTCGCGCAGCCCGACCATTGCGATGTATTTCCGCGCGATCGCTCGCCGCTCGTCCGGCGCCATATGCCGCAGTTCGAGACCGAGCTCGACGTTCTGCAATACCGTGCGCCACGGCAACAACGCAAAATCTTGGAAGACGAGCGCCCGATCCGGGCCCGGCTTCGCGACCGGTTTGCCGTTCAGCCGCACGCTGCCGCCGGTCGGCTGCTGCAGCGCCGCGATAAGCATCAAAAGGCTGCTCTTGCCGCAACCGCTGGGACCGACGATCGTCACGAATTCGCCGCGCTCGACTCCCAGATCGATCGCATCGAGGGCCAGAAACGATGTCTTCTCGCGCGCATTCGGATACGCGAGACTGACGTGGTCGATCTCCAGATGCGCCATACGGCCGGTTACGGTGCCCAGGTCTTGAACGAGTTGATGAAGCGGTGGTCGAGGTATTTGTTCTCGTCCCACGCGCTCGTTACATCGCCGAGCGATATGGTGATGTCCCAAAACACCGGCATCGAACGCTCCGGCATCCCACCGCGTTCGTCGTAACCCGGCATCTCCACATCGTAGGCACGTTCGGCGTACGGCCGGGCAAGCTTCAGTTGATCGACCATCACGTCGACCGCGGCCTCGCGATCCTTACGCGCAAGGCGCAACGCGGCAACGTGGCCGCGCAGCACGGCTTCGATCGTATGCGGGTTGTCGGCGATGAATTTCGTTTTCGCGCTGTAGAGATGTTTGGGCCACGCATTCGAGACGTCTTTCTCCTGGGTTCCCAAGAGCGTGAGCCCCTCGTCCTGCGCTTGCCAGCTAAACGGCGGTGAAAGAATGCCCGCGGCGAGGCGGCCGCCTTTGATCGCCTGATACGTGCTCGCCGTGGTCCCGGCTTGCACGATCTGCACGTCCTTCTCGGGCTCGAGCTTATTCTTGCGCAGCGCGTACCGCGTGAGCGCGTCGGTAAGCGATCCATACGTGGCAACGCCGATCGCTTTTCCTTTGAGGTCCGACCAGCGCTTGATATTGCTTTGGGCGATCCACGAAAAATCGGCTTGATGGAAACCGGAGTAGAAACCCATCACCGGTTGGCCGGTCGATATCATGTTGATGACGCCGTTGAGCGAACCCACGCAAATGTCGATCGAACCGCCGACCAGCGCTTGCGAGATCTCCGCATCACCGCGAAACTGAAAGAGCTGCACGTCGAGTCCTTGCGCCTTCCAGGTCTTCGCCAACGCAACATACACGGGCAAGAACGACATCGCAGAAACGGCGGTCCCGACCTTGATGCTCGCCTGCTCGGGCGCGGGCCATGCGCCCAGTGCCGGCCGGCCGAGCGACGCCAATGCCGCGGCCGATAGGCCGGCGGCAAGAACGTCGCGGCGCGACACATGCAGGGGCGACGTCATTGCGGCTTACCTTGGTCCTTGTCGGCGCCGGAGTACGAGTTCCGGTAAATCGGCACGGTATCGCTACGCAACTGGTAGAGGTACTTGATGACGTCTTCGTTCGACATGAACTTCGACATCTCGTAGCGGTCCTGATGGACCATTTGCTCCAGCGGCCGGCGAACCCCCGGTTTGTGCGGCACGTCGGGATAACCGATCGGCATGATCAGGACCAGGTTCATCACGTCGGGGACCCCGAGAATGCGCTTGAACGGATCCTCGATGTGAATGGTCGTATGCTGGCTTCCCAAGCCCAGAGCGGCGGCAGCGAGGTGCATCAACATGCTGGCGTTCGAGAGGCCGTCGGTCAAATGCGATTGCGCACGTCCGAACGTGTGACCGCCTTGCACGGTCGCCCATTGGCGGCGGCCGTCGCCGACGAGCACGATCAAGGCCGGCGCGTTCGACCAGCCCACGCTCCGGCGCTGGCGCTCGACCACTTCTTCAGCCGTCATCTGATACGACGGGTGCCGCAACTTGAACTCGCGCTGCTGCTCCATCCAGTAGATGAAATCGCTGTTGATGTCGCGATACGCGGTGAACAGCTCGAGCTTGATCTTCGGATCTTTGACGACGATGAATTCCCACGGTTGCGCGTTCGCGCCCGACATCGCCCACCGGCCGGCTTCAAGAATTTTCTCAATCGCTTCGTCGGGGATCGGATCCGGTTTGAGCTTCCGGACGCTGACGCGGTTTTTCACTAGGTCCATCAGCATGTCGTACTCCGTGCCCACCAACTGATCTAACTGCGTCGTGCTCATGCTGATGCTCCTAGCGGCGCGAGGGCGCCGTTGCGTACGAGAATGGTCTTGCCTGCGACGGCCCCTAAACCGCCCCCGTGCAGAACGACGTGCAGCGAGAGCGCGCCGTCGGCGGGGATCGTTTCGGCGGAGTCGAGTGCGATCGTCGGCGGTTCGTGCGCGTCGAGGCCGATGCCCGAACCAAGCCCGTATGACCGGGCGATCGCAAAGAGTTCATCGCCAAGCACGGTCTGGGCTGCGGCTGCGACGGTCGCGACACGCGCGCCGCCCTTCACCGCCGACTCCATTGCTGCAAGCGCTGCATCGGCGCGTTCGGTCAGGGCGCGTTGCGCGTCCGAAACGGGCCCCAGCACGAACGTGCGCGACGCCTGCGACCAGTAGCGCTGCACTTCCAACTGGATGTGGAGCAACACGGTGTCGCCGGGGTTCAGGCGGCGCTCGTCGGGCGGTCGCAACCCCACGCCCGCGCCGGCGCCGCTCGCGATGAGAATCCGGATATCTTCTGCCGCCGCGAAGCGCAGCACACGATCGATCTGCGCCGTGGCCTCGCGAACGGTTCGGCCGGGTCGCAGCGCCTGCTCCGCCTCGCGCATCGCGGCAGCGACGGCATTGGCCGAGCGGCGCAGCGCACCGTCTTCGGCTACATCTTTCGTCCGTCGCACGGCGGCATATTGCGCATCGCGCTCCGCCCACACGACGTCGGGCAATTCCGCCGCGATCGCATCCCACTCCGCGATCGGCAGCGATACGCGCGTTCCAACCAGACCGATGCGCGCCGCGCTCAGGTTCCGATCGTTCACCAGCTTCACCGCTTCACCCGGGAGGCGCGTGTAGGGGCGCATCTCTTCAAACCAGGTGAGGATTTTTGACGCCGGGATATCGCGCGAACCGATGCTTGCGAGCAGATCGGGTTTGCCGGTCTTTGGGACGAGTACGAGCACCGAGCGCAAACGTGGAACGAAATGGCTTACGTAGGCGATATCGCCATAGCGTTGCGCGTCGCCGTAAATCAACCAGGCGTCGTCGCCCGATGCGGCAATCGCGGCCTGGACGCGCGCGTAGCGATCCGCGAACATCGACTGCGGCAGCAAGTCCCAATCGGAGAACAAGCCGCCGTGCTTGAGGACGGGATGAAGCGTTTGCACGCGGCTAGGCTCCTTTCCAGTACAGTTTCAGCGGCGTTTTGGTGAGCGCGCGCGCTCCATCGGCTTCGATGACGACCGTGTCGCCGCACATCATGTAGCCGGTCGACGGAACGTATTGGTTGGGGTGAATGACCATCGTCATGTTGCGTTCGAGCGTCGGCCCGGCACCGTCGGTTACGTCGTAGGGCACCACACCGCCAAGGCCGAGGCCGTGGCCGCGCGTGCGCATGTAGGGCGGCTTGCAAAATTCTTCATACCCGGCCGCACCGATCACGCTATTGATCGCGCGCGCGATGCCGGCGCTCGGCTGCCCGGGCTTGGCCGCGGTCATACCGTCTTCGAGGGCGGTCAACAACATGTCGTAGGTCGTGCGCTGCACGTCGGTCGGTTCGGCGAGCACGTAGGTACGGCAGAGTTGAGCGAGATAGCCGCGGTAACACGGCGTGATCTCGCCGATGATCACGTCACCGGCCTCGAGCCGCCGGTCGGTCGGCGGACGAATCGCGACGTTGTGTGAACCCGCGCCGATCAGGCCGAAGTTGTCCTCGGCCCCGGCCGCGTGCATGACCGCTTCGACTTCGGCGGCGAGTTCATACTCGCGCATGCCGACGCGCGCGGTCTCGCACAACGCCTGGAAGCCTAGGTCGGCGATCGTTGCAGCGTGCGCGACACGCTCCAGTTCGCCGGGCGTACGCGTCGCGCCGACGGTTGGAACGATCGTTTCGCCGTCGTGCAGCTCGGCCCCGAATGCGCGCGTGAATTCATCGTAGGCGGCGATCGGCATGACCGGCCGCCCGGCTAACGCGATGCGGCCGGACAATGTCTTCGCGGCTGCCGCGGCAGTCTGCAAGAGCCGGTCGGGCGTCACGGCAGTGACGCGCATTTGCGCGCTGGTTTCGTTGGCGCGTCCGGCATCCCACACCGGTGCCATGACGAGTTCGGGGATGCCTTCGAGCGGCACGATCAGGACGGCCGGTCCCAAGGTGCGATAGTCGGTCAGATACATGATCTGATCCATACGCAGCATGTTGTGCTGGCCGCCGTAGTAGATGATCAGCCCGTCGAGTTTGCCCTCGCGCATCGCGCTTTGGACGCGCGTGAGACGCAAGCTGAGATCGGCCGTAAGATCAACCATTGGTTGCTCGTGCTTTCACGCGCTGTGCGCGCAATACTTCCGTCGCTTTTTCGTCGACGGCATCGCCGGCGCCGAGCACGACGGCATAGTCTTCGCGTGCCGCAGCGCGCGAAATGAATTCCTCGAGCACGTCGCGCCGTACCAAGAGCGGATCGCGCTCGAGTGGATCGCCCCAGCCACCGCCGCCCGCCGTCTCGACGATGACGCTTGACCCCGCGGGGAGCAACGCGCGCACCGGATCGTCGTCGCGAAACGCCGTCTCGCCGGGACGCCGAACGCGATTGACCGACGCCATGCCGTGCAAGCCGCCCCAGAGCCCCCACGGCGGCAGCTTGCGCCGGCCGCTATTGCTCAAGCTCCAGCGGCCTTCGCTGAGATTCGTCATCTGCGTGATCATGCCGAGACCACCGCGGAACTTGCCGGCGCCGCCCGAACCCGGGCGCAACGCGCGCCGGTCGACGCGCACCGGCGTTTTCAGCTCGATCGTTTCGATCGGCGAGTTCCGGACGTCTCCCTGACACACGGAGACCGATGCCGATTCGCCATCTTCCCACGGCCGGGCACCCCAGCCGCCGCCTTCGATCGTCTGCAGCACGTAGTCGCGGTCTTGCGCGGGATCGTGACCGAACAGCGACATGCCGCCGCCGAGCGTGCCCATGTGCGCGGCCGGCATCTGTCCCGGTAAGGCGGGCGCGAGGGCTTTGATGATCGTGTCGACCACCGTCGGCAGCGCGCGGCTCCAGCCGGCCATCGGCGCGGGAAAGCGCGCCATCATCATGTTGCCTTCTTGGATGTCGACCTTCAGCGCGCGGAACGATCCTTCGTTGACCGGTTCGTTCGGGCCGGTGATGCCCTTGTAGGCGATGTACGCGCCGGCCAGCGTGCGCGCGTTGATCGCGCCGCGGCGCTGGAGCGAACATTTGGTGAGATCGATCGTCAAGTCGGTCCCACTGACGACGACGCGTACGCGAATCGGTACGGTCTGGTCGCGGTCGGCGCCATCGTGATCGAGATATGACTCCGCCTCGTAGGTTCCGTCCGGTATGCCGGCAACGACGAGGCGGCACTTTTCTTCCGTCTCATCGAAGATGCGTTCCAACGCACCGGAGATCGTCGCCGCACCGTAGCGTGCGTAGAGTTCCGTCATGCGCCGCTCGGCCAACTTACACGCCGCGATCTGCGAGCGCATATCTCCCATCGAAGAATCGGGGAAGCGGATGTTATCGCAGATGATCTGCAAGACTTTGTCGTCGACGACGCCGGCTTCGTAGATCTTGATCTGATCGAACTGCATCCCTTCCATCCAGGGATCGCTGATCATCGTCATCGCGCCGAAGCCGGTGCTCATACCGCCGACATCACCCCAGTGCGCGCGTACGATCGCGAACGCGGTGAGTTTGCCGTCGACGAAGAACGGCGTGAACACGCAAACGTTGTTGAGGTGCTGACCCCCGACGCGCTGATGATTCATCAGCAACACGTCGCCGGGAGCAAAGCCATCGGGACCGTAACGGGCGACCGCGTCTTTGATCACGACGCCGAGATCGGCCACGAAGTGCGAGACGCCGCCGATGTTCTGTGAGATCAACCTGCCGGTCGGATCCAGCAAGGCGCAGCAGTAATCGCGCACTTCGTAGATCATCATGTTGTACGAGGTGCGCTGCAGATCAATCGACATCTCATCGGCGATCGCCGGGAAGGCGTTGCGCAAGACTTCCAGCGTCACCGGGTCCATGCGTTTGAGCGGCTCTGCGATCACGTGGTCTGTCCTCCGATGCGGATGAGAAGCTCGCCGCTCTCGGCGACGGCGAGTTCGTCGCCGGCGAAGAGAACGGTGGTCGATGCATACTCCCAAATGATGGCCGGCCCGCTGACCGTTGCGCCGGCGCCGAGCCGCTCGCGATCGTAGATCGAACATTCGACCGGCGCGTTCGCGTCGTCGAGGACGACCTCGGAGCGGGCGATCAGTGCATCGCTTCCGGCCGGCGCAATGCTCGCGAAATGCGAGCGTTCGCGGCGGCCCGTGACCGTCACGCGCAGGTTCACGATCTCGATCGGCTCGTCGACTGCCTGGTGGCCATAGCGGCGATCGTGCAGTTCGTCGAACGACGCGCGCATGCTCGCGAGGTCGGCAGCTGCCACGACTTCGCTGCCGACCGGCGTTTGAATGGGGAACTCTTGGCCGATGTAGCGCAGATCGAGGAAGCGCTGCACGTGGATCGCCTCGGGAATCGTGCCTTCGTCGATCAGCAGTTGGCGGCCGCCGGCGATCATCTCTTCGAAGACGCGCGCGATCTCGGCAAAATCCGATGAAACGAGCGACTTGTAGTACGTACGGACGTAGTCGTGGCGCAAGTCGGCGAGCAGCATGCCCAGCGCCGAGAAATGCCCCGGAACGCGTGGGATAATGAGCGTCGGAATATGTAATTCGCGCGCGATCTCGGCCGCATGGAGCGGGCCGGCGCCGCCGAAGGCGAGCATTGCGAAGTCGCGCGGATCGAAACCGCGCGCAACCGAGACGCCGCGCACCGCGAGCGACATCTCGGCGATCGCGATCTTCACGATGCCGAGGGCCGCTTCGTTGACCGTCATACCGAGCGGCTCGGCGATCTTCACGCGAATGCTCTCGCGGGCTGCCTCGATATCGAGCGGCATCTCGCCGCCCAGGAAGCGCGACGCAACGACGCGGCCCAGCACGACGTTGGCATCGGTCACGGTCGGTTCGGTTCCACCCTGGCCGTAACAGACGGGTCCGGGATGCCCGCCGGCACTGCGCGGCCCGACCTTGAGCGCGCCGACGGCGTCGATCCAGGCGATGCTGCCGCCGCCGGCGCCGACTTCAATGATATCCACGACCGGCAGCATCACTGGATGGCCGCTGGCGGCACCGCCGATGAAGTAGCCCTGCGCGATGTCGGGCTCGCCGTTCTGAACGAGGCTGACTTTGGCCGTCGTGCCGCCCATGTCGAAGGCGATCACGTTGGAGAACGAAAGATCGGTGCCGACTTCGGCGGCGGCGATGATACCGCCGACCGGGCCCGACTCCATGGTTGCCACCGGAACGCGCTTCGCCGTCGCCGGCGACATCGTACCGCCGTTGGACTGCATGATGAGCAAGCGTCCCGTGAAGCGGAACGACTCGAGCAAACGTTCGAGATCCTCGAGGTAACGGTTGACGCGCGGGCCGACGTACGCGTTCAAGACCGTGGTCGACGTGCGCTCGTATTCGCGGTATTCGCGCAAGATCTCGTGCGACAGGGAGCGATACATGCCGGGCGCTTCATCCGCGAGGATGTTCCCGACGGCGATCTCGTGTTCGGGGTTGGCCCACGAGTGCAGAAAGCACACGGCGACGGCCTCGATGTCTTCGGCGTTCAACGCCGTCGCAATGTCGCGGGCTTGATCGCGCGCGAGCACCGTGACCACATCGCCCGCTGCGCTCAATCGCTCGGCAATCTCCCGCGTCCGCTGGCGCGGCACGTAGGGCGCCGGCCGCTTGAAGAACAGGTTGTAGGCCTCGGGTCGATTGCCGCGACCGATGCTGTAGACATCGCGCGTCCCTTCGGTCACGAGCAGCGCCGTGCGCGCTCCCGTGCGTTCGATCGCGGTGTTGATTGCGACGGTCGATCCGTGGATGAACGTCTCGGCAGCGTCGATCGGCAAACCGCTCTTACGCAGCGTCTCGCGGATACCGACCGACAGATCGTACGGCGTCGTCGAACTCTTGGCGTGATGAATGGTTCCGGCGGCAAGATCGAACGCAACGAGGTCGGTAAACGTGCCGCCGATATCCAGCGCTATGAGCAGAGGCAACAGACATTCTCCAAGACGGCAAGGCGCCGGCACCAATCTTCCTATCGTGCATCTAGGCACATCGCCGTGTCAACTATTGGTTTGCAGTTTCAACTATTGAACCGCTGCGCTTGAATTTTGCCCGGCGCCCAAGTGCGAGGACACGATCTTGCCGGCCTGGGCCACGCGCGGGCCGACGCCGCTCAAGAGATCGTCGAGGGTGCAAGCTTGGACCGGCAGCGCCACGGACAACCCGGCGATCGGCGTCCCATGATGATCGAAAATCGGACTCGCGACCGCCCGCAGACCGTCGATCATCTCTTGATCGGTCACGCCGAAGCCACGAACCCGCGTGCGGTCGAGGTCGGCCTCGAACTCAGCCCGTGAACCGATCGTACGCTCCGTCCATTTTGCATAGTCGATGCGATCGAGCAACCCGGCGAGCTGAGCCGGTGCCATGTACGCGAGGATGACTTTCCCCATTGCGGTGCAGTGTACGGGCAACCGGGCGCCGATGCCGACCGGCATACTCGCCTGCAAACCTTTCGGCGAAATGCGTTCCACGTAGACGATGTCGGTGTCGTCCAAGACCGAGAGCGTGATCGCGCCATCGTACTCGTCGTGCAAGCGGCGCATCTCCGGCAGCGCTTGCGTGCGCAGATCGAGTGACGCGAGATAGGCAAAGCCCAGATCGAGCACGTGCAGGCTCAGGCGGAACTTGCCGTCGTCGTCACGCACGAGATAGCCCAGCTCCACGAGCTTGCTCGCGAGGCGGTAGGTCGTCGCTTTGTCGAGTTGAGCCCGTTGCGCAAGGTCGGTCACGCCGATCGCACCGCGCGCGGCCGCAGCGCATGCGAGGACGTGGAGCCCGCGCGCGAGGGTGCCGATCGGGACGTCGTTCATTGGTGCGCGGCGTATCCGCGGAATGGGCGCCGCGTACCTCTGTCTAAGGCGCCAGGCTCGATGACAAGTACGCAAACAGTGGCGCGTTTTATCGCCGGCCTCGATACCAGCGCACTTCCTGCGGGCATTCTCGATGCGTTGCCCCGGCACGTGTTCGACAGTCTAGCGGCTGCGATCGCAGGTGCCGGTGTCGCCGAGACACGCGACGTTCGAGCGATCGTCGAGCAGCACTATGGCGCCGGGCCGGCGCTTGCGGCCGGGACCGGCGTTCGCACGAACCTTCCCGCCGCCGCGCTGCTGGGTTGCGTTTCCGCGCGCTGCAGCGAGGTCGACGACATCCATTTACGCTCGTGCATCACTCCAGGTTCGATCATCGTTCCGGCGGCGCTCGCCATGGTGAGTACGATGGGCGACGTCGATGCTGCAACATTCCTCGCCGCGGTCGCGGCGGGCTACGAAGTCCTGATGCGGTTCGGCCTCGCGATCGACGGTCCGCGGATTCTCTATCGCGGCATTTGGCCAACGTACGTCTGTGCCGGCTTCGGCGTTGCCGCCGTGCTCGGGCGCTTGCTGCGGTTGAACGAAGGCCAGATTGCGGATGCACTCGGCATCGCGGCAACCTTCGCGCTGGGCACGACCGGACGTCCGCCGGCACCAACCTCGCGCTGGCTCACGATGGGCTGCGCCGTGCAAAACGGAGTTTTGGCCGTTCTTGGGGCGCAGCAAGGTTTGCGTGGCGACACGGCATTGCTCGATGGTCAATGGAGCAAGATCACCGGCATCGCACTCGATCCGGAACGCCTCACTGCGGACCTCGGGCAAACGTTCCTCATCGATGAGCTCTGCTTCAAGCCGTGGTGCGCCGCAAAGCAGACGATCGCCGCTACGGATGCCTTTCGCGACATCCTGACAACGGCGAAACTGAACGCCAACGACATTACCGAAATTCGCATCGACGTCCCGCCGGCGTACGCAGCTATGATCGACCGTCAGGAACTTCCGAGCGCACGCCAAGAATCGTTCGCATCGGTGCAATATCAGCTGGCTCTCGCCGCGTTTGCTCCCGACCATGCCTATGATGTCGTGCGTGACCGGATCGTCAGCGACTCGCAGGTTACGCGCCTAATGAGCGTTACGCAAGTCGTGATCGACGAGACGCTGGGGGCAAGCTATCCGTCCGCGTGGCCCGCGCGCGTCCGCGTGCGTCTCGCCGGGGCCGAGCACACGCGTGAAGTCCAGCATCCGCTTGGCGATCCCGGAACGACGTTCGGATGGCCCGAACTCGAACGCAAATGCGCGCGCGTGACGAATCTCAGTGACGCGCGCGTTCGCGAACTCGCCGGCCACTGCCGCGCGCTTTCAAACGGCGGCAACCTCAACGGCCTCCTCCTGCCGTCATCCCGAGCGTAGTCGAGGGACCGCC
>Ga0182030_10016947_pt1 | contig 14117 bp, 14 predicted proteins | sample 812S3MmetaG_FD_121299 | JGI IMG/M metagenome (GOLD analysis project Ga0182030, IMG submission 121299) | Permafrost microbial communities from Stordalen Mire, Sweden - 812S3M metaG (Illumina Assembly) | ecosystem: Environmental > Terrestrial > Soil > Wetlands > Permafrost | place: Sweden...
CATCGTGCCGAGCGACGCGCCGCCGACCGGCGTCGGAGAGATTTGCACGCCGCCGATCGCTCCGGCCGTGGGAAACGCCGTTTTCCGGCTCACGGGAAGGCGCGTGCGCTCGCTGCCGTTCAGCGACGGTCGTGTTACGACGTGAGCAACAGCTCGGCGGCCGTTTCGAAGTCCAGTGTTTCGCCCTCCGCTCGCAGCGTCGCAAGCTCGTTGTCGGAAAGGCTCTCGCTCAACGAGCTGACGAGGGTGTTATAGCTGCGCCGGTCGATCTCGGGGACACTCGTGATGCCGGCCCTTCGATAGGTCGCGTCGACGAAGCCCCGTAACGTCGCCGCGAGGCGCGACTGCCGACGTTGGGCGGCGACTGCCGCGAGATGTTGAATCGTAAGCGCATCGATGAGCTCATCTGCCCTCGGGTGTGCGTTGCGCTGACTTCGGATTTGCGTCAACGCCAGTTTCCCAGACCGTTCGGCTTCGTCCAAGTTGCCACAGTCGAGCGCGTAGTTGATGAGATTGATTCGTGCGCCCAGTTCCGACGCGGAACCCAAAGAAGTGGTTCGATAAATTGCGAGGGCCCTGGTGCCAAGGTCGAACGCCAGCGCGCTATTGCCGGAAGCAAACTCGATCTCCGAACCGATGGTTAACATGTCGGCTTCCATATCCGGCGCAGTGCCGTTCAGCTTCACGCTGCGCCGTAACGAGGCGAACTCGGTGCGGGCTTTGGCAATCTCTCCCTGAGCGCAGAAAACCCAAATGGCGATCGTGACAAAGACGAAGTACGCCCGTCCTTTCCTACGCTCCTCACGTGCGTCGAAATAGCTCGCCGCCCGAGACAAGAGATCGTTCGCCCGAATGAAAGATCCGACTCTTGCTTCAGCCGAGGCCCCCTGCGCATTTATCATCGCAATCGACTCGAAGTCACCGACACGTTCGAAGAACGGCGTCGCCTGTTCGAGGACGCCGAAACCGAGTGTCCCTTGGGAGCTAACGCGGGCTCTCCAGAGCCGCGCGATGAGAGTATGATTCTCTTCGACGTCTTCGAGCTTTTCTAAGATCGCGGCTACGTAATGGTGGAGCTCAAAAGATCGACCCGATGAGGTCCACACGTGGCGCATACCGCCGGCGATGCGGGCAGCCAGAGAGACTTCGTCTTTCTTACCGGTTCCAAGACACCATTCGATCGTCGCTCTTGCATTATCCAGGTCGGGAAAGCAGTTCGAGATAGCGCGAACGGAGCTGCCTTCCAGCATGTCCGCTAGAGCGGCGAACCATTCCGCGCGGCGACGTGCGCTCGCGGTCAAATCGGCGCTTTTCTGCAACCGCTCGAGGCCAAATGCGCGAATAGATTCCAATTGGGTGTAGCGGGTTTGGTCGGCGACGCGAGTTATATTTACAAGCGATTTATCGACGAGGCGCATCAACAACCCGCCCGCGTCTTCCGGGGGAACGCCGGCGCCGGAAGAGACGGCTTCGGCTGCTTCGAGCGTGAAGCTGCCCGCGAAGACACTGATCCGTTCGAACACCCGGCGTTCGGCGTCGTTCAGCAGATCATAACTCCAGGAAATCGCAGCTGCCATGGTTTTCTGACGCGGCGGGAGATCGCGACCTCCGGGGACGGCGAGTGTGTCTTTGAAACGAGCGAGAACGTTCTCGAGTCCGGCGTTTCTCACTCGGGCCGCTGCCAGCTCGATGGCCAGTGGAATGCCGTCGAGCATGCGACAAATGCCGATCACGGCGGACATATCGTCAATGCCCAAAGACAATCGGGCATCGGCATGCTCCGCTCGCCCGACGAAGAGGGCCACGGCGGAATAGGATACGGCTTCTTCGAGAGTCGAAATGCGGGTCGTCGGAACTTGCAGCGACGGCAAGCGATAAACCACTTCATTCGACAGGCCTAGGAGTTCGCGGCTCGTCGCCAGGACGGCAACCGACGGACACCCTCGCAGTAGAGCGGTAACGGCCCGGGTGACATCGGCTAACACGTGTTCGCAGTTGTCCAGAACGAGCGACAGTTCGCGCGCTGCAAGGGCGGCGACAAGAGACGGGAGTGCATCGTCGCCCTGCGAGATTCTCGCCTCGAGGTTGGAGGCGATTTCGCTGACGACGAGATCGCCGTCTCGAATTGAAGAGAGATCGACGAACGTAACCGGCACGCCGGCTGCCGCTCTGCGAAACGACGCTTCGATTGCAGTGCGCGTCTTTCCGACGCCGCCGGACCCGGTAATCGTCACCAACCGGTGACGTTCGAGAAGGGCGGCGACCTCGTCGATTTCTTCGCGATCGATGAGGGGCGTCAGCGGGCGCGGCAGGTTGTTTGCGCCGGGATTAACCGCGGAAGGCGGCCGGCGCCGCACCCTTGCACGGGCGCGATCGGACGCGAGATCTAGCGTCTTTCGTTCGAACGGCGAGAGACCGAGCGCCGTAACCAGGAGTTCGGTTGTGTGGCGGTACGGCGCACGCCGTGTGCCTTGTTCGATTGCACCGATGGCCTTGGCGCTGATACCGGCACGCTCGGCGAGCGCCTCCTGTGACAATCCAGCACGCAGGCGATACGTCCGAAGAAGGTCGCCGAAAGATCTTACCGGCTGCGTGGCGTCGCCGTCGCCATGTCGCAGCCTCATGCCGGAGTTAATCCCACAATGAGCCGCTGCAAAAGTTGCCCAAGTGAAGCCCGATCGTCCGGCGAGAAGCCGGCAAGGAACTTCTCGACGAGCACCATGTGCACGTCGACGACGCGATGCGCCAATTCGAGGCCCTTCGGGGTAAGCGCAACCATTACGCCACGGCGGTCCTTCGCATCTCGCTTGCGCTCGACCAGACCGAGGCGCTCCGCGTTGTCGACGCGATAGGTCATCGCCCCCGAAGACGCCACCGGGAACGTCGACTCGGGGCCCAGCGCGCCCAAGTTCAATTCATACGGCGGGCCGTTGCGCAGCAGCGAGATGATGAGGTCCGAGACTTCCGGGGTTAGCCCAAGCTCGGCCAGTGTGTCCGACCGGAACGCCTCGAACGTCGGCGCGAGCCGGATTAAGCGTCCAAGGATCGCGATCCCCAGGGGGTCGATGTCCGCTCGGGCGGCTTGCCAAGCGGAAAGCCACGGTTCCCTCGCAGCCTGCTCGTTATCTGACAAATCTCTGTCCCTGTATATCTCAATGACTTAGATAGTCACCAGTATAGTCAGTTTGTGGGCTCGACGCAAGCCGTCGCCCGCTGGAATACGAACGGCTATGCACGCACCGAGGCGTACGTTCTAGACCATGGGCACGCAACGCGCTATCGTTTCGAGGTGAATTCAATCCCCCTCGGTCCGGTCGCGCACTTTAGCCTTGCGGTGCACGATCCGCGCGGCAGCGCCCAATGGTGGCTGAAGAACTTCGACCTTCAGGAACGGTTGGCTACCGACGAGCGGGTTCTACTGGGCAACGATGCCATCGTGTTCGCGTTGGTGCGCGGACGTCCCGATCCGGCAGTACTCACGCATTTGGCGTTTCACGCCGCTGATGTTTCGGCTCTGGAGTTCGCCCTCGCCCAGTTTCGCAAAAATGGCGTTTTCGTCGAGGATCCCGGCGACGAAATCGGACCAGTGGCTCTCCGATCTCGAAGCCTGGGCCTGTGGTTTCACGATCCGGACGGCTACCGCTGGGAGCTGTACGCGCAAAAAAAGACTAGTACTTCACCGTCGGCGTGCGGCGAGATCGATCACCGGAATCGATCGTACCGACTCAGAAAGTGCGCGCTCGATCATCCAACGAGCGTATGTCCAGGTCGAATCGTTGTCAACGCCCTCGTTCGGGGTAGTTGACGTAGTCCGGGTTGGTGACGGCGAGCCGCCGGCGGAGAAGCGCCGCCGCAGGTAACGATGCCGATGTTGCAGCGAACCTTGCGCCATCACTTAAGAAAATGATGCAACGTGCGCCGCAGGACGACTCCGCGCGATCTTACGTTGCGACTTGTGCATCGTGGATCGACACCTTGACCGCATATTTCAAACGCTTCAAGGCGAGCGAAAAGGATCCGCAGCTGCGAGCAATAGACGATGGACTCCAAGCGCTCCGCCTAAATCTGGCGACACGCTATCCGGCCGCAATCAGCCCGTAAACTCGGCGCAGGCATTTACCGGCCGATGGCCGATTTTGGCCCCGATGGGTTTTTTCACAGCTCCGGAACGCGCTCGGTTTGCGCTCCGGAACGTATCGGTACCGGCGTGTCTTACGACCGTGCCGGGCGATGGCGACCATGAGCTTGTCGGCATCGACCTCTTGATCGAAGATGGTCGCATCGCCGCGGTCGAACGCAGTGGCACGTTGCCGAGTTCACTTGGCCCGGATCTCGGCCGCTCAATGGTGCTGCCGGGGTTGCTCGACTGTCACGCTCATCTCGACAAGGGACATATCTGGCCGCGCTCGCCAAACCCGACCGGTGAATTCCCGGAGGCGGTGAGCGTGGCGGGCGAAGACCGCGTTGCGCGCTGGCACGCCGAGGATGTGCGGCGCCGTATGGAATTCGGGCTCATGGCGGCCTATGCGCACGGCGTTGTCGCGATTCGGACGCACCTCGATTCGCTTGGCCCCCAGGCGGCGATATCGTTTCCCGTATTTTGCGAGATGCGCGAGCGCTGGGCGGGTCGCATCGAGTTGCAGGCGTCGTCGAATATTCCGATCGACGTCTTCCTCACCGATGAAGCGCGTGTCCTCGCCGACCTCGTGGCAACATCCGGCGGGCAACTCGGCTGCGTGACGCGTTTTCGAACCCTGCCGAACGTTCCGTTGCCGGCCGAATTCGACGTCGCGATCGGCAACTTGTTCCGCCTCGCGCGGGAACGTGGACTCAACCTCGACTTGCATGTCGACGAGACGAACGATCCGGGTGCGCGCAGCCTCATCCGGGTCGCGCAGCTCGCTGCGCAGCACGCATTTCCGGGAACGATCCTGTGCGGCCACTGCAGCTCACTTGCCCTTCAAGATGACGACAGCATCGCGTTGACCCTCGATGCGTGTAAAGAGGCCGGCGTCGATGTCGTGACCCTGCCCACGGTCAACATGTACCTGCAGGGTCGCTCCGCGGGAACGACGCCGCGCTGGCGAGGCACCACGGCAGTGCACGAAATGAAGGCGCGCGGTCTGCGCGTGGCCGTTGCCGGCGACAACTGCCGCGACCCGTTCTACGCGTACGGCGACCATGACATGCTCGACACGTTCAGCATGGCGGTGAAGATCCTTCAACTCGATCATCCGTTCGGTGATTGGATCGCGGCGGCGACATCGACGCCGGCCGAAATCATGGGTGTACCTCAGTACGGAAGCCTGCGCATCGGCGCCCCGGCCGACGTTTTGGTCCTGCGGGCACGCACGTATTCCGAAATGCTGGCACGCAACCAAGCGGATCGGGTCGTGTTGCGGCGCGGGCGCGCGATCGACACGACCTTGCCCGATTACCGCATGCTGGATGACCTGATGGCGGAGGGTATCTAGCGCATCGCGAAGGGTCGATCATGTCAGATAACGCGACGGAGATTGCGATCTTTGTCGATGCGGCGGCGGTGACGCTGAATATGCCGCTTGATGCTCATCATCGCGCAGGCGTCATTGCTGCAATGACGCGTTTGGCAGCATTCGCGGCCGACGTCGCTACCGTAGAATTGTCGGACGACGTCGAAATTGCCGGCGCATTCGTTCCTTGACGGCCGCCGAGATCGCCGGAGCAGTGCGCGCCGGGTCCACGAGTGCTCGCGAAATCATTGTGAGCACGTTGGCTCGCATCGGCGCCGCTGAGCCGCACTTGAACGCGTTTACCGCTGTCTTTGCGCAACGTGCGCTGGCGCGCGCGGAGCTGATCGATGCCGCGATTGCGAGCGGCACGGATCTGGGCCCGTTGGCGGGCGTACCGTTTGCCGCTAAGAACTTGTTTGACGTCGCCGGATTCGTCACGCGTGCGGGCGCGAAAGTGACTGCGACGGACGCGCCGGCTGCCGCGGACGCAGATGCCGTCGCCGCCTTGGAACAGCACGGTGCCGTCCTCGTCGGCGCGACCAACATGGATGAATTTGCCTATGGTTTTACGACGGAGAACGCCCACGACGGTGCTACGCACAACCCTCACGATTACACGCGCATTGCCGGCGGATCGTCAGGCGGGTCGACGGCAGCCGTCGCGGCGGGCCTCGTGCCGATAGCGCTTGGAACCGATACGAACGGATCGATTCGCGTGCCTTCGGCCTTTTGCGGAATCTTCGGCATCCGTCCGACGCTTGGTCTCCTCTCCACCCGCGGTGCATTCCCGTTCGTGCATAGCCTCGACGTCGTCGGGCCGTTTGCGCGCACCGCACGCGATCTCTCGACAGCTTTTGGGGTACTCCGATCGTCGCACGCTGCGCAGCGGATCGACGTTGCGGCAATGCGTTGCGCCCGCTTGGGCGGGTATTTCGACGAAGGGCTACTTCCCGAAGCGCGTCACGGCGTCGACGTCGTTTGCGACGCGGTGGGCGCCGATAGCGTGGTGGAACTAGCGCACGCAAAGCAAGCCCGCGAAGCGGCGTTCCTGATCACCGCGGCGGAAGCCGGCGAACTGCATGCAGAACGGCTACGCCGTTTCAGCGCAGACTACGATCCAGCGACGTGCGACCGTCTGATCGCGGGAGCATTGGTGCCGGCCGCTTGGTACCTGCGCGCGCTGCGTTTCCGGACGTACTTTCAGGCCGAAATGGCCGCTGCATTTGCCACCTATGATGTCTTGATTGCAGCGGCAACGCCCTACGCAGCACCGGCGATCGGGCAGCGCACGATCGTCATCGACGGCCAAGAGGTGGAAGTGCGCGCAAACGTCGGCGTATTCACGCAGCCGATAACGCTGGCGGGCGTCCCCGTCGTATGCGTACCGATCGTCGAACGCGGCGTTTTGCCCGTCGGCGTGCAACTGATCGGCCGTCCGGGCAGCGAGAGTGCCCTGCTAGCACTCGCGGAAGCGCTCGAACTGCGCGCAATCGTCGGCGCCGCGCCGTTAGCGGCGGTTGCATGAGTACGGATGTCTACGCCGCGATTCACGCGGAGCTGACGAAGAAGTGCGGCGTGCGACTGGCCGCAACGCTACCCGACGACTGGGTCGCGCCGATCATCCGGAACCTCGAGGCGGATCCCGCAGTGCGGCACGTTCGCGTCGCGCGCGAAGCGGAAGCGGTTGCAGTTTGCAGCGGCGCGTTTTTCGGGGGAGTCCGCTCGGCCGTGGTGATGGGTGGCACCGGCCTGCTCACCTGCACGGGCGAGCTCGCGACGCTCAATCTGCGTCATCAGATCCCCGTCTTTTGCCTCGTCAGCCAGCGCGGATCGATCGACGATCACCGTGTCTATCAGGAAGTACAAGGTCGCCGCACGCGGGCAGTCCTGGAAGCGTACGACTTCCCCTATCACGTCATCGACCGGCCGGAAGAGATCGCATGTCTACCCGACGCATACGAAGCGTGCCGTTTGCAGAAGCGGCCGTTCATCGTCTTCCTTACGCGCCGGCTTCTCAAAGGGACAACGTCATGAAGACACGCGCGGCGATGGACGTGCTTGCCGCGGCCAGCAACGACGTGCTCGTCGTCTGCGCGTTGGGTATGGCCGCGAACGAGTGGTGGGCGGCCACGCACAGCGAGGAAGCGTTTTATATGCACGGCGCGATGGGTTTCGCGGCCAGCTTCGGACTCGGTCTGGCGCTTAGCCTGCCTGAAGCGCCGGTATGGATCCTCAACGCGGATGGGTCGTTGTGTATGAATCTTGGCTGCTTGCTCACGGAAGCGGCGCAAGATTGTCGCAATCTGAAACACTTCGTCGTCGACAATGGTGTTTACCAAACCGTCGGTGCGATGCCGATGGTGCAGCAAGGCGGCGCGGATTACGCTGCGATCGCATTGGGCGCGGGATTCCGTTCGGCGCGTTCGATCGACAACTGTGCTGCGCTCGCGGCCGAGCTGCCCGCGATCATCGCTGAACCCGGACCGTCACTGACGGTACTGCGGGTCGAAGCCGAGACGTCGTTCTTGGCGACGCCGCCCATGACATACGAAGGGCCGGAGATGAAATACCGCTTCGGAAGAGCAATCGAGCGCCGCTTCGGACGTGAGGTGTTCGGGCCGTCGGGCTACTAATGTACAAAGCGGAAAACCCGCCGATCATCGCTTAGCCAAATACACGGAGCCCCGGCAGCGGCGGAACCGAAAACAGAAAAGCTATGTTCTCTTGCGTTCGCCTAGCATGATCGAAACGGAAATAGCGATCCGCGGCGAAGCCGCAGGGCTCGAATGCGCAACCGTGCCCGTCATTACGCTCGAAGGCGCGGACAAAGTTTTCTCAAACGGCATGCGCGGCCTCGACCCGATCGACTTGCAAATCGCGCCGCGAGAATTCGTCAGTTTGATCGGCCCGTCAGGCTGCGGAAAAAGCACCTTGCTCAAGCTCTTCGCAAATTTGATCGAGCCGAGCGGTGGCCGCATGCAATGGTGGGGCGAGGATTTTCGCCGGGTGGGCAGCGCCGGGCGCCGGCTCGCTTTCGTGTTCCAGGATCCAACCCTTATGCCGTGGGCGCGCATCGAAGAGAACGTCGCCTTACCGCTCGATCTTGCCGGCGTGGCAACCGCCGAAATCGAGCAGCGTGTTGCGGGAGCACTCGAGCACGTTGGGCTGACGGCGTTCCGGCGGCACTATCCGCGTCAACTCTCCGGCGGCATGCGCATGCGCGCATCCATTGCGCGCGCCCTGGTGACCAACCCCGACCTGCTCCTCATGGACGAGCCGTTTGGGGCGCTCGATGAGTTCACGCGCAACAAACTCGATGCCGACTTGCTACAGCTTTCGTTCGAGCGGCATCTCACGACGGTCTTTGTGACGCACTCGTTGTATGAAGCGGTGTTTCTCTCGACCCGGATCATCGTTATGGCATCGCAGCCCGGTCGCGTCTTCGCGGAGTTCGTTGTGAACGAACCCGAACCGCGCACCGAGGAATTTCGCACGAGCGCGCGCTTTGCGGAGCAGTGCCGCGAACTTTCGGGAATTTTGACGCAAGCTGCCCGGGCAAGCGGTGTGGTGTGAGATTCAGCATGAAGCTCGATGACCCATTCGTGCGGACTGCCGCCCCATTCGTCGTCGGCGTCATTCTTGTGAGCGTGTGGGAGATCGTGTGCCGCGCTGCCGACATTCCGAAGTACTTGTTTCCGAAACCGAGTGAAATCGCCGTGAGCCTGTTCACGCAGGCGCCGATGTTGCTGCACGCACTCGAATCAACGCTGCTCGTAACGCTTGAGGCGTTCGCCATCTCGGTCGTCGTCGGCACCCTGATTTCGTTCGTGTTCGTGCAGAGCAAACTGCTCGAAGTCAGCCTCTTCCCGTATGCCGTACTGGCGCAGGTGACGCCGATCGTTGCTGTCGCCCCGTTAATTATCGTGCTGGTGAAGAATACGGCGATCTCGCTTACAATCTGCGCTACGGTCATCGCAATCTTTCCGATCATCTCGAATACGACGATCGGTTTGCGCAGCGTCGACCCGGGCCTGCTGAGCTATTTCAAGATGAACAAAGCCAGTCGCCTGAAAATGCTGCTGCGGCTGCGCATTCCGAGCGCGCTGCCGTACTTTCTCGCCGGACTGCGCATTTCGAGCGGGCTCGCTTTGATCGGTGCCGTCGTCGCCGAATTCGTCGCCGGCACGGGCGGCCGCAGCGCGGGTCTCGCCTTCCAAATACTACAAGCCGGATTTCAGCTTGATATCCCGCTGATGTTCGCCTCGCTCTTGCTCATTGCCGTGACGGGCGTCGTCTTGTACTTGGCCATGGTCGCGCTTACCAAAGCGTTGCTCGGCAACTGGCACGAAAGCGCGCTTACCGAAGAGCACTAGCAAAGACCTCGCCTTCGCCGTTTGCCCGCAGCATATCGAGCAGTCTCGTGCGCATGATGAGGCCGGGGCGATCGGAGGGCATGTGCTCTTCGATGCGGCGCGATACGTCGACGGCCGCGTCGGGGTCGACGCTCTCGAGCATGGCGCGATCTTCGCCTACCACTTGCGCATCCCACGCGTTGAGCAATTCCGCCGGGCAATCGGCTTCGGTATCGTTGCGATAGAGAAACTGAATCAACTGTAGCGCTCCGTCGTCGATCGGCGTCGCGAAGGTAAAGATGATGTGTCGAATGCCGCTTGGATATTCGATGTCGAGCCGGCGTGAAAACGGCAAATACCAGTTGTGGCGAAAGTGCCGCGTCGTCGTCGGATCAGTCGTGCCGGTAATGCGGTGAGCGGCAGGCGGATTCTGCACGGTAACGATCATCTCAGCGAGGAAACCGTCGGGCGTTTCTTCGATGGAGTAGTGGCTCGCCTTCGGCTGGGCAATGTTGCCGAACGTTCCCCGGTGGACGAACGCGAAGTGGGCGGAGTCGAACGAGTTTTCCATCAAGCGCAACGGCGAGGTCTGCCAACGTTCGTTAAATTGCGGGATGTAGCGATAGCCCGGATCGGCAGCCTCTAAAATCTCCGGGATCGGCGCAAGCGGTTCATCCAAGGCCACCCACGCGTAGCCGTAGCGCTCCGCGGCGTGGTAGGCGGGGGTGGCGTGCTGCGGCACGGTGGCGCCCTCGAGTTGCGGCATGGCGGTAACGCGGCCGTCGCGATTATACGTCCAGCCATGATAACCGCAGACGATCTCGCCCTCGACGCACCAACCCTTCGAGAGCTTGGCGGTGCGGTGACAGCAGCGGTCCTTGAGCGCTGCCGGGGTGCCGCGAGCATCGAGAAAGAGTACGATATCTTCGCCCATGAGCCGGAACGGCCGTGGACCGCCGGCCAGATCCGCCATCGGCATCACGGGGTACCAGAAGCGCCGCAATGTTGCTTGTTTTGATGTCAGCATACGGGGCGCTACGCAACGCCATAGGTCGTGAGTCGCCGTTGATGGATGTGCTCGCCGGCCGTGCACGGCTCATAGTGTGGCTGTTCGCCCGCTTGCACGCAGGTCGGAAAGCACGCAACGCGCGTGTGAAACGATGGACTATAGAAAAAGGCCATCGAATAGCGGTCTCGCTTGGCCCGGTTATTCATGACGCGGTGCAGAGTCGAATGATAGAGATCGTTGGTCCAGCGCTGCATCAAGTCACCGAGGTTGACGATGAAGGTGTCGGCAATGGGCTCCGCGCGCAGCCACGTGCCTTCCGCGGTCTTCACTTCCAGTCCGCCGGCATCGTCTTGATGCAGTAAGGTAATGCCGCCCCAGTCGGTGTGCGCGCCCGCACCCAACTGATTGAACGCCGCGCTGGCGGGCTGTGGCGGATACCGTAGGAGACGCAGGGTGGGATTCGCCAGGCGATACCCCTCGACGAAGAAATTCGGGGGCATGTCGAGCGAGGTCGCGATCAGCGATGCAACGTGGGCGGCCAACGTGGACAGCACGCCATGATAGGCGAGCATCGTCCCTCGGAAACCGGGCAGCGCGTTGGGCCAACGATTGGCGCTCGCATTCAGCGTCGAATCGCCGGCCGCTCCGTCGGCTGCCAGGGAGAACGATTCTTTCAAGTCGGCCGGCGAACCGTCGTCGAGCACTTGGAACTCCGCGTGCTCGTAGCCGCGCGGTTCGCCTTTGATCATCGTCAGCGCACGCTTCTCGGCCTCCGGCAGTGCGAAAAACTCGCGCGAAGCTTCGCATGCCCGGGCGATGAGGTCGCGTGAGACGGCGTGATTGGCGATGTAGAAGAAGCCGGTGTCGCGGCATGCCTTGTGAATTTCGTCGGCGACCGCACTGCGATCGCGTTCACTTCCCGAAAAACTGGGGGTTAGGTCCACGACCGGAACGCTCGAGGTTGCCGGCGGAGTGTAGAGCAGCATGGGAACGCTTTCCTATTCGGCGGCGAGCAATTGGGGCGTGAATTCCTCGGTGAAGGCGGAGCCGTATATTTCTTTTTCACCGTGAGCTTCGAGAAGTTCGAGCAAGCGTCGACGCATCACGATACCCGGACGATCCGACGGCATGTGGCCCTCCGCGCGCCGGGTAAGGTCGATCGCCGCATCGGGGTCGGTTGACTCGAGGATCTCGCGATCTTCGGCGATGATCTTCGCGTCCCAATCGATCAGAAGCTGTGCCGGGCAGTCGGCTTCGGTGTCGTTCCGATACAGCAGCTGCACGAGCTGAATCTGCCCATCGTCGATCGGCGTTGCGCAATTGATGATGATGTGGCGCACGCCGCTCGGATAGCTCATGTCCATGCGGCGGCAGAACGGCAGATACCAGTGGTTGCGCATGTCGCGAAAGGTCACCGGTTCGGTTGTGCCCGTCACGCGATGTGCGGCGGGCGGATTGAGGATCTCAACGAGCGTGGTCGCGCAGAAACCGTAATCGGTTTCCGTTAAATCGTATGAACTCGGCTTGGGCTGGGCCTTGTCGCCGAACGTCGATTTGTGAACGAAGGAGAAGTGCGCGTTGTCGAACGAGTTCTCCATCAAACGTAAGGGCGCGGTATTCCAGAGATCGTAGAATTGGAGGATACGCCGATAGCCCGGCGCACCGTCTTCGGGAATGTCGAATAGCGGCATCAACGGATCATCGAGCGCCACCCACGCATAGCCGTACCGCTCGACACAGTGATACGCCGGCGTGCTGTGCTTGGGGAGCTCGCGCGAAGGGTCGTGTTGCGGAATGCGAACCACCTCGCCGCTAGCGGCGTAGGTCCAGCCATGGTAACCGCACACCAATTGCCCCGCATCGCACCAGCCCTTCGAGAGTTTAGCGGTGCGATGGCAACAGCGATCGCGCAGCGCGGCGGGAGCGCCGTTCTGATCGAGAAAGACGACGATGTCTTCGCCCATCAGCCGAAACGGCTTGGGGCCGCCGGTCAGCTGGTGCATGGGAATCGTCGCATACCAGAAGCGACGCAAAGTTTGTTGTTTGGTCGTTAACACGTCGGTCTTTCTAGTGGTTGTTTTGGCAGAACTCGGTCGTGTAGGCCGACTTCCAATCGGTGCTCTCTTTGAGCAGTTGGGCGCGCACCAGGAAATCGCGCGTTTTCTGCCAGCGCGCATCAGTCATGATGCCGACCCCCAGTTTCGCGGCGTCGCCGCCGGTTATCGCCTTGCTCGCGCGAATCATGTCGACGCTGGCCGCAATCTGGTCGTCGCCCATTTTCGGGTTATCGGCCTTGATCAGCACGTTTGCGGGGGCCGGATTTTGCAAATAGCTTTTCCAGCCTTCGCTCGACGCGCGAACGAAGCGGGCGACGACGTCGTGGTTGTCCTTGACGAACGCGCGCGTTGTGATCGTCGGTGAGCCGTACGACGGATAGCCGTCCTTGGCGAGGAGAAAGAATTTGGCCGGAATGCCGGCTTTCTGCAGTGCGAACGTATCGTAGGTGATGTAGCCTTGCTGGGCAACGCTCGGATCGCTTTGGAAGCGTTGATAGGTGAAGTTGTAGGGTGCTGCTTGCGCGTCCGTAAACCCGAACCGCTCTTTGAGCCACGGCCACCACGTGGTGTGTGAGGACGTGGCGATGAGGATCGTATGCCCCTTGAGGTCCTCGATCGAGTTGACCGTGGGATGCGCGACCAATCCTTGCAAATCGAATTGAAATGACGACGCCACTGCAACCAACGGCACGCCGTTCTCCACGGCGGTCATCGTTTGGATGTCCCAGCCCATCATGAGGTCTGCGTCTCCACCGGTCAGCAACTGTGCGTTGTTCACCTGGGGACCGCCCTGGAGGATCGTCACGTCGAGGCCGGCTTTTTCGTAGATGCCGGTTGCCTTCGCCTGGTAGTAGCCACCATGCTCGGCTTGCGCGAACCAGCTCGTAAGATAGCGCACTTTGGTTGCAGCGCGGGCCGGGACGAGAATACCGATCGATGCCGCGGTGGCTGCGAAGCTTCCCAGCCCCGCGACCGCCTGCCGGCGCGTAATACGCGGAACGCTCATTGCTCGCGGGATATCCGTCTCTGAGCTGAAGTCGCGAAGATGTCCCGACGCATCGGTCATCTTCTCGCGTGTGGTAATCTTCGTCGACCCTCACATGTCCCTGCTGGCCGTTTGCGACATTATTGCGCGCCACGACGCCCTGTTTGGCTAGACGCGCTCGAGCCGCATTCGGCAAAGGATGTGAACCCGCTTCATCAGGAG
>Ga0182030_10016949_pt1 | contig 14114 bp, 9 predicted proteins | sample 812S3MmetaG_FD_121299 | JGI IMG/M metagenome (GOLD analysis project Ga0182030, IMG submission 121299) | Permafrost microbial communities from Stordalen Mire, Sweden - 812S3M metaG (Illumina Assembly) | ecosystem: Environmental > Terrestrial > Soil > Wetlands > Permafrost | place: Sweden...
AGCCATGCGAAGGCGCGAAACGCCAGCTTTTCGAGGCGATTCCGCTTCTCTCTCGCGTCGGCCTTCTTGACGTCCGACCGCAGTTCCAGCAGGATCCTGGGGATGTCGATCTTCACCGGGCAGACTTCCCCGCAAGCGCCGCACAAACTGGACGCGAACGGCAGCTCCGGCTCCTGCTGCACGCCCATGAATTGCGGCGTCAGGATGGCCCCGATCGGCCCCGAATAGACCCACGGGAAGCTATGGCCGCCGATCTTGCGGTACACCGGGCAGGTATTCAGGCACGCCCCGCAGCGGATGCAGTACAGCGATTGCCGTTTGGATTTGTCGGGCAGCAGCCGCGTGCGCCCGTTATCCAGCAGCACCACGTAGAATTCGTCCGGGCCGTCGATCTCTCCGGGGCGCCGCGGCCCGCTGAGGAACGAAGTGTAGACCGAGAGCAGTTGGCCGGTGGCGCTGCGCGCCAGCAATTTCAGGAACGTCGCCAGGTCCTGGGCGCGCGGGATGACTTTTTCGATGCCCGCGACGGCGATGTGAATTTTCGGCGCCGACGTGGTGAGGCGCGCGTTGCCTTCGTTCTCGACGATCACCACCGCGCCCGAATCGGCCACCAGAAAGTTGGCCCCGCTGATGCCCATATCGGCCGCCAGAAACTTCTGCCGCAGCACCGCGCGCGCCAGCGCCGTCTGCTTCTCGATCACCGTCTCGCGGGGCGCGTCGAGGCAGCGCTCGAACAGGTCGGCCACCTGGTAGCGCGTCAGGTGGAGCGCCGGCGCCACGATGTGGTACGGCCGTTCGTGCGCCAGTTGCAGGATGTACTCGCCCAGGTCGGTCTCCACCGATTCCAGGCCGTGGTGTTCGAGGCGCTCGTTGAGGTCCACTTCCTCGGTGGTCATGGACTTGGATTTCACAATCAGGTGGGCGGCGCGTTGCTTGGCCAGGTTCAGCACGAAATCGGAAACTTCCGTTCCGTCCTTGCAATACACCACCTTGCCGCCGTGGGCCGCGACGTTGCGCTCGAATTCCTCCAGGTAGTGGTCCAGGTTGTCGATGGTGTGCTTCTTGATGGCGTTGGCCTGGGTGCGCAGTTCCTGATAGTCGGGCAGCGCGGCGGACGAAACCACCTCGCTGCGCTTCTCCTTGAGCCGTGCGGTGGCCGTGTAGATGGCCAACTGGAGCTTGGCATCCACCAGCGTCTCGTGCGACTTTCGATCGAACTCGGTGGGCATAAATATCAGCGGCTGGCGAGGACCTCGGCCAGATGCATAGTGGCGATGTGCGACCCGGCCCGCGCGAGCGCGCCTTGAATCTGCATCAGGCAACTGGGATCGCCCGAAACCACGGCGGCCGCGCCGGTGCGCTCGATGGCGTCGATTTTGGTGCGCGCCATGGCGCCGGAAAGCTCGGCGAACTTGACCGCGAAAGTGCCGCCGAACCCGCAGCATTCCTCCGCCGGCTGCATCTCCCGCAGTTCCAGCCCGCGCACCTGGGCCAGCAGCCGCCGGGGAGCGTCTTTGACGCCCAACTCGCGCAGGCCGTGGCACCCGTCGTGATACGTCACCACCTGGTCGAGCCGCGCGCCTACGTCTTCCACGCCGGCCACCCGGGTGAGAAAAGTGGAGAACTCCCAGACGCGCTTTTCCAGGGCGTGCACGCGCGCCAGCGTCTCCGGCTCCTTGTGGAACAGCTCCGCAAAATGGTGGACGATCATGGCCGTGCACGAGCCCGACGGGACCACGATGGCCTCGCTGGTTTCGAAAGTGTCGAGGAAATGCCGCGCCACGGTGCGCGCCTCGGCGCGATATCCGCTGTTAAACGCCGGCTGCCCGCAGCAAGTCTGATTCTCCGGAAAATCCACCTGGCAGCCGACTCGCTCCAGAACGTCCGCCATGGCCATGCCAACCTTGGGGAAGAGCTGGTCGACCATGCAGGTAACAAACAGCGACACCCGTCTACCCATGCAGTGAAAGATTGTATCAACTTGCGCGGACTGGTATGGGGCGCTACCGATGGGCCCCAAAGTGCACTTGTGGCCGCGATGGCCGGAACTCGAGCGATGACAATCCTTGGCTTGCTCCCGCTGTTCCTGATGAATTTAGCCTCGGGGATGGCGCAGAGCGACACACTTCCCGCGGGAATCACCATCGACACGGTCGCCGGCGGCAGGATTCCTTCCGGCCTTCCGGCACAGAACGTGCTTCTCGAAAACCTCGGCGGAATCGCTTGGGATCCGGCCGGCAACCTGGTATTTTGCGACCCTCGCGACGTGATCCGGCGCGTTCGCACCGATGGAACGGTCGATACCATTGCGGGCACGGGCGTGACCGGCTTCGGCGGAGACGGCGGACCGGCCACCAGCGCGTTGCTCAACCAGCCTAAGATTTCGCGCTACGATTCCGCCGGCAACCTCTACTTCTTCGACTCGCAAAACTATCGCGTCCGGCGAGTCGACTCCCACGGGATCATCACCAGTGTGGCCGGCAATGGCATCCCTTTCGCCGCCGGCGAGGATCTCACCGGCGCTGCGCCGGCGCTCTCGCTGGCGACGGTTGCGGACCTGACCATCGACGGCGCGGGGAATCTCTACCTGGATGAGCCCGGCCTCAATGCCATCCGGCGCGTCACCCCGGCCGGCAATCTGGAAATCTTCGCAGGCATGGGGACGCCTACCTGTGCCGGGTGCTCCAACGGCGACGGCGGTCCCGCCACCGCGGCGACCCTGAACCTGCCCGACGGTGTGGTCGCCGATGCCGCGGGCAATATCTATATCTTGGATGGCGCACAAACAGGGAGCCAATTGGGGCTCAGCATACGACGCGTCTCCCCGAATGGCATCGTCTCCACGTTCCTGAAAGCGACCGTGATCGTGAATGAAGGGGTGACGATATACGACCTGCCCGGAGACCTGACGGCGGACCCCGAAGGCAACCTCTATGCCGTGTACGACAGCGCGATTGTCCGTCTGAATCCCGACGGCACAACCACGGCAATCGCCGGAGGAATTCGTTACGTGCTGTCATCTTCCCCGGATGGGCCGGCCCTGCCCTCGTCGATCAGCCCTACGGGCCTGACTGCGGACTCCCAGGGCAACGTGGCCTTCCTGGACGGGAGCGCCGGGGGCAACCCCGCTGAGATTCGCGAGGTGACGGCGCAATCCATGCTGAAAACGCTGGCGGGCGGCGCCCCACAGTCAGCTCCGGATGGCACGGCATTACGCGATGCCTGGTTCCTCAATCCCTGGTCGCTGGCCTTCGACCACAACGGCAATCTCTACATCGCGGAGTCGCAAACCTGCCTGATCCGCAAGATTGACACCAATGGCGTCCTCTCCACTTTCGCCGGCACGGGAAAGTGTGCTTATCCCGCGCCCGCGGGCACCGCCAAGGGCGATATCGCTCCCGTAGGAAGCCTCGCAATCGACAGCCAGAATCGGGTATGGGTGGCCGATCTGTACCTGAATCTCTACCGCATCAACCTGGATGGCACGATCACGTTCTATGCCACGCGAACGCCGGTAAGCGGCTTCACGGGACAGATCGCCATCGACAACAAAGACCGGCTTTACGTGCTGGGACTGAATTCGCTCTATCGGATTCTCGCCGACGGAACAACGTTGCAGGCGGTGGTCCTTCCGCCGGAATCCGGCGGCACGGGTCACCCATCCGATCTGCTCGGCCTGGGCGTGGATCCCGCGGGGAACATGTATTTCGGCAGCAACGACTCGGTCTACCGGGTGAACGACGATGCCACCTTCGCGCCAGTCTACACCGGCACAGGGTACTATAGCGGCGGAATAGGCGGCGGCTCCGTAGGCCACGGCTTCGCAGTCGACGCCGCGGGCGCCGTGTGGGCGGGGAACTGTTTCATCAAAGCGACGGCCTCCGGATGCCTGGGGGTGGCCGGCGGCTTCGCCGGCGATGGCGGCCTCGCGCAGGAAGCGCGGATCGGCGCCGGCCAGAGCCTGTTCGCGCCTAACGGAAACCTGTACATGCTGGCCGGGGACCGTGTCCGCGAGCTGATCGGCGTGGGCGCCGCTACCGCCGCGCCCACGATCTCCGCCGGTGGGATAGTCAATGCCTTCAGCTACACCGGTGGCGCGGCCGCGCCGGGCGAGGTGATTTCGATTTTCGGAAGCAACTTCGGATCGAGTGGCGCAAACGCAGCGGTCAATAATGCCATACCCGCAACGCTGGGCCGCACCAAGGTCGTCATCTATGGTTCGTTGGCCATCCCGATCCTGGCGATGACGGCGAATCAGATTAACGCGCTTCTCCCTGGCAACCTGGCATCGGCCGGCTCCGTGCCGCTCGCCGTACAGGTGGATGGCGCGCTGTCAGCGACGGTCACGGTGCAACTCGCCGCGGCGGCGCCGGCGCTGGCGACGGCGAATTCCAGCGGCATGGGTCAGGGCGCCATTCTGAACCAGGACGCCTCCATCAACTCCGCCACAAACCCCGCGCTACGCGGCTCGGTGATTTCGCTGTTCGGGACCGGCTCGGGCGCGGCCACGCCGCAGATCGCGACCGGGGCGCTGATGCTCACAACGCCCTATCCGGCGCCTCAGAACAACGTGACAGTCACCATCGGAGGCCAGCCGGCGCAGATTCTCTATGCCGGAGCCGCACCGACGCTACCCAACGGAGTCTTCCAGATCAACGTCCGCGTTCCCGCCAATATCGCGGCCGGCGATGCCGCCGCGATCGTGACGGTTGGCGGGATATCGACGTCCCAAGTGGTTACCGTGCCGGTACGTTAGCGGATCCCGGGCGTCGCGGTCAGCCGCTACTTCGCCGCCCGCATGGCGCGGGCGCGATGGCCTCGCTGGTTTCGAAAGTGTCGAGGAAATGCCGCGCCACGGTGCGCGCTTCGGCGCGATATCCGCTGTTAAACGCCGGCTGCCCGCAGCACGTCCGGGTCTCCGGAAAGTCCACCTGCCAGCCGACTCGCTCCAGAACGTCCGCCATGGCCGTGCCAACCTTGGGGAAGAGCTGGTCGACCATGCAGGTAACAAACAGCGACACCCGTCTACCCATGCGGTGAAAGGTTGTATCAACTTGCGCGGCTGGCGACGGGGAACCCGAATGCAGCGTGCGAATTCACACTTCCGCGGCTGGCCGATGGCTTTTCGGCAGTCCGGTTGAAGCGCGGGACGAAGTAGAATAGCGAGATGCCTTCCTGTTCGAAACCCATCGCGATCGCCGCCCTGGCGCTCGGTCTTCTGCCTGGCGCGAGCGCCGGGACCATCGACGCGATCTTCGCCTTCGGCGACAGCTTGTCCGACGCCGGCAACGTATTCGCCGCGAGCGGGGGAACCATTCCACCGGCTCCTTACTTCGACGGCCAGTTCAGTAACGGTCCGGTGTGGCTGCAGACCCTGGCAACCGGGCTGGGCCTCGCTCCTTTGACGCCGAGCCTCAAGGGCGGCACGGACTACGCCTATGGCAGCGGGGAAATCGGCAATCTGTCCTTCGATACAGCGAACGCGCAGACGGATCTTCTGGGACCGACTGGACAACTGGCGCAGTTCCTGGCAGTTAACCCGGTCGCCGATCCGAATGCGCTGTACACCATCTGGATCGGCTCCAACGACTTGAGCGACATTCCGCCGGGTTCCACGCCGGCGCAGATCGCCGCGGACATCGGCGCAATGGCCGCAAATGTCGATGCCTTCATCGGCGCGCTGGCGGCGGATGGCGCCAGGAATTTTCTGGTGGTCACCGTGCCCGACCTCGGCAAGACGCCCGCGGCGATCGCCGGCGGACCGGCCGTAGAGGCTGCCGCGTCGGCACTGGCGGCAGGCTTCGATACCACTCTGGTCAACGGGTCGGGTCCCATCCCTTCGCTGTCGTCGCTGGCGGCCTTGGACGGCCTGAATCTGCAAGTGCTGAACGCGTATGGACTGCTCGATGCGGTGGTGGCGAACCCGTTGCCCTACGGTTTCACCGATGTCACCGACCCCTGCCTGGTGGGCGTCACGGTCTGCGCCACGCCCAATCAGTATCTGTTTTGGGACGGCCAGCACCCCACGGCGGCGGGCCACGCGTTAGTGGGCGACGCGGCGCTGCAACTGGAGGCTCCCGAGCCGGTCACGCTGCCGCTCGTAGGCACGGGATTGCTCGCGCTGATTTTGCTGCGCCGCCGCGCCCAGGCATAGTAACCGATTTCGCAAACGGCTTCTCACCATTGCACGCCAACGGGCGGTCGATTATGCGCGAGAGCGGGGACTGAAGGTAACTCGCGCGCCGAGCATTTATTTTGGGGTCTTCGGGAGAATTCGTGGGTAACTTCACCCCAGATAACCGGGGGACTCAGGACAAGATGAGGACGAAACCAGACCGAGTCCTCACAGTGTCTCAACAGGCTGCGGAAAAAAGGCCAAGAAATGGCGAGCCGCCGATGAACGCCGACGGAAAACAAGTGCCTTATCCGCGTTCATCGGCGTTTATCGGCGGCCTGAAATGGCTGTTTCCGGACGCTTTCCTCATCCTGCTCTAACGGCCTTCCGGCGGGATCGGGCCTGAAAAGAACAAGGACGCCACGGGCCCTAGAGGAATCCTGGCGCGCCATCCGGGATGCGGCACGAGCGGAAAAGAAACTGCCTCCGAAAAAGAACCATATTCCGATGAACCTGCACCACCTCCGAACCCTCGATCTATCAGCGGCTTGGCGAAGTTTCGGGCATCATCCTGGTCCAAAAGTTACCCACAGATTCCTCGGACGAGGCTTACTTTGAAGCCAGCCTGCGTGGATGGCTCCCAAGCCTTCCGGAGAAGCTGGATGCCTTACGCAAGAAGGGTTTCCGGATGCCGGAACGCCATTACCGGCTGATTTTGCAGGAGCTCGGCGAATCGTAGCCCGTAGTGCCCTGGTGCCCGCCACGCTAGACGCCACTCCGCGAAACATGCTACACCGATGGTGTCTCGGCGCCGAACAATTGGGGCGGCGCCGACCCCGCAAAGGAGCGTTCGAATGCAAGACAATCGTTTTTCCCGGCGATATTTCTTTTATGGGTCCCTGTTGGCGGGCGCCGTTCCGTCCGGAGGGTTCGGCAGCACACCCTCGCTGCCCGCTTTGGGTTACAAGTCGTTCAACGAAAAGCTGAACATCGCCGCCATTGGCTTGGGCACCCGCGGGCCGACGATCCTGGAGGGAGTTGCCCCGACGGAGAACATCGTGGCGCTGTGCGACGTCGACGACGCCCGTGCCGCGTCGTCCTACCGGACTTATCCCAAGGCGGCCAAGTACAAAGACTACCGCAAGATGCTCGCCACGGAGGGCAAGAACATCGATGCCGTCATGATCGCCACGCCCGATCATCTGCACGCCCCCATCGCGCTGCTGTGCATGCAACACGGCAAGCACGTCTACTGCGAAAAGCCGCTGACCCGCACGCCGTGGGAAACGCGGCTGCTGGCCGACGCCGCGGTCAAATACAAGGTGGCCACCCAGATGGGCAACCAGGGGTTCAACCACGAGGCTCTGAAGACGGCCTGCGAGATCGTCTGGTCCGGCGACATCGGCGAGGTGCGCGAAGTGCACGCCTTCACCGGCGCCATCTATGGCGGCCAGCCGAACCTGCCCGAAACCGGACCGGAAGCGCAGCCCGTGCCCGATACGCTCGATTGGGACCTCTGGCTGGGTCCGGCGGCAACCCGGTCGTTCAACCCCCTGATCAACGGCCACTGGCGCGCCTTCCAGGACTTCTCCACGGGCGGCTCTTTGGGCGACTGGCTGGTCCATTGTCTTGGCCCGGCGCACCTCGCGCTCTGGCTCGACAGGGCCTCGCCGATCAGCGTGGAATGCGTCAAAGTGGAGGGCACCAACCAGTGGCTTTGGCCAGTGCGCGCGCATACGGTCTTCGAGTTTCCAGCTCGCGGCACCATGCCCCCGGTGACCATCCACGCTTACCAGAACATGCGCGGCGACTTCCAGAATCCTCCCGGGATGGCGCCAGACGACCGCCTCTTCCCGCCCATGGACAATCTGGCCGCCGATAAGAACCGGCCCTTCGTGGAAAGCGGAGACGGCACCCTGCTGGTGGGCGACCAACTGACCGTTGATGGCAAGCCGGCGTCCCGGGCGGGGAGCGGCGGACCCCCGCCGGCAGCCCGCGGCGGCCGCGAAGGTGCGCGCGGAGGGGCGGCGGGACGCGGCGCGGAGGGACGCGGCGGACGCGCCCCCGGCGGGCCGGCCGGAGATCCCGCGCTGCGCGCCCCGGGCAACGGATCGGTGTTCGTCGGCTCCAAGGGTTACATGGCCACCACCTCTCGTGGCGAGGGCGTTTGGCTGCTCCCGGCATCCAGGTGGGCCGACTACCGGCTCCCTCCGCAGTTGCTGCAGCGGGGAGTCAATCACCAGCAGGATTGGGTCCGCTCCTGCAAGGGCGGCGCGCCCGGAGTCTCGCAATTCTCCGTGGCCAGCAAGTACATCGAATGGCTGGCTCTTGGGACCATCGCCCTGCGCGTGCCCGGCAAGCTGATGTGGGATGCGAAGAACCTGCGCTTCAGCAATAGCCCGGAGGCCAATAAGTACCTCAAACCGTTCCTCCGCAAAGGCTGGGAGTTGAAGATATGAGAAACCGCGCGGCCGGATGGTTGCTGACGGCGGTCCTGGCGTGCGCGGTCCCCGTACGGGCCGCGTCCCCGATCCGCGTCATGTTGCTCGACGGAGAGCAGGCCGGCCCGTACCACGCCTGGCAGGAGACCTCGCCGTACCTGAAGCGCATGCTGGGCGACGCCGGTATCTTTCAAGTGGACGTGGTGACCGGGCCGCCGAAAGGCGGCGATTTCACCGCCTTCAAGCCCGACTGGAGCAAGTACCAGGTGGTGGTGTTGAATTACGACGCGCCCGACGAACGCTGGCCCGACAGCCTGAAGGCATCGTTCGAACAGTATGTCCGCAACGGCGGCGGACTGGTGGTGTACCATGCTGCCGATAATGCCTTCCCCCATTGGAAGGAGTTCAACCTCATGATCGGGGTGGGCGGCTGGCGCGGCCGCAATGAGCAGGCAGGGCCGCATTTCTATTATCAGGACGGGAAACCGGTGGCCGACACCGCTCCCGGAAATGCTGGAAGCCACGGCCAGCGCCTTCCCTTCCTGGTTGTCAACCAGGTGACCGATCACCCGATTACCGCGGGGCTCCCCAAGGCATGGATGCACGTGGCCGACGAGTTGTACGCCAACCTGCGCGGACCGGGGCAGAATATGACCATCCTGTCCACGGCGTGGTCCGACCCCGCCAACCGCGGCACCAACCACGACGAGCCGATGCTCCTGGTAATCGCGTACGGCAAAGGACGCGTCTTTCACACCACGATGGGGCACGATTTGGCCGCGCTTAGTGGCGTCGGCTTCATCGCCACCTTCCAGCGCGGGACGGAATGGGCGGCCACCGGCAAGGTCACGCAGAAAGTGCCCGCCGACTTTCCGACGGCCACCGAGACCCGCACCCGCGCGGAGTACAATCCGCCAGCCGGCTGGAACTCTCCGGGCGGCGGGCGGCGCGGCCCTGCCCCGCCGGGCAAGTAAGCGGCCAAGCAAGCATCTGCTGCCGGGGAAATTAACGCTCCTGCACACTTTCGGCGAGTCTTGTGAGGCTTTCATGCGTTTTTTGCCGTTATAATGAGCCTGAGGCCGCTCATGCTGCTGCGATTTCGATTTTCCAACTTTAGATCGTTTCGGACCGAGCAAGAGCTTTCCCTGATGGCTGGAGCGTTCCGCGATCGGGGCGAAAACGTCCTGCACCCATCGGGGGTTGACGGCGGTGTGCTGCCGGTGGCCGCGATGTATGGAGCAAACGCTTCCGGGAAGACGAACGTGATTCTGGCGATCCAATTCATGCGGAATGCGGTCCGGGACTCGCACGCCCGTTGGGAGCCGGATACGCCCATCCAGCTTGAGCCCTTTGCGGGAGAGCCGGATTCACCGAGCACCTTTGCAGTCGATTTCCTCCTGGCCAGTGTCCGCTATCAGTATGGGTTCTCCTTGGGCCCGGAAGCGGTGCTTGAAGAATGGCTATACGCCTACCCGTCAGGCAAGAAGCAGACTTGGTTCGCCCGAGAGAGGAACAAACCTATCTCGTTCAGCGCCAAGTTGCAGGGCGACAACCGCACCATCGAACGACTAACTCGTCCGAACAGTCTCTTTCTGTCCGCCGCCGCCCAGAATAATCACGAGGCGCTCTCGCCGGTTTATCGCTGGTTCTCAGGTTCGCTAGCCATCGTTGCCGGCTCGCGGTCCATGACGTTTCAAGGCAGGCGGACGATGCTGGACAGTGCCGAGCTACGAAGAGAATTCGCACGGCTGCTTGCGAGCGCGGACTTGGGTATAACAGCTCTGAATGTAGAGGAGGTACGAACGCCAGAACTGTCTACGGGTTTCGTTGCTAAGATGGCTTCCCTTATCGAAACGGAATTTCCCCAAGCTGATCTCCGGCGGAGGATTCAATTCCTGCACCGGGTCGGCGATGCGACTCTGCCGCTTAGTGAGATTCAGGAGTCGCAGGGTACGCTCGCGTACTTATGTTTACTGGAGCCGGTTCTTGAATCCCTAGGCGCTGGAGGAGTGGTATGTGTGGACGAATTGGACCAAAGCCTTCATCCGCTTCTGGCTATCCAGTTGATTCGCCAATTCTCTGAAACCAAGAACAATCCGGCTTCCGCGCAGATGATATTCAACACGCATGACACCAATCTGCTGAGCGGCGGTGCGCTCAGGCGCGATCAGATCTGGTTCACGGAAAAGCGGCGGGATGGAGAAAGCCAACTTTACCCGCTGACGGACTTCAAGCCGCGCCGGCAAGAGAATCTCGAGAACGGGTACCTGCAGGGCCGGTACGGTGCGATTCCGTTCCTGAACGCCGACTGGGTTTTCAAGGACGGCAATGAAGAAAGACGCTAGCCTGCGCCGGCGCAGGAGCTTCCGGGAACCTCGCGCCCGGTTCCTGATTGTGTGCGAGGGAGAGGTAACGGAACCTGCCTACTTCAATGACGTTCGTCTTCACGAGCGCGGCATAATCGACCTGGAAGTCGTCCATGGCGGCGTTCCCAAAACTGTCGTGGAGCGGGCTGTTGAGATGAAGAAACAGTCCGAGCGCGAGGCGAAGCGTCTGAAGGACGAGAATCGCAGGTTTGACCGTATTTGGTGCGTATTCGACGTCGACGTCCACCCTTTTGTGGCCGAGGCCAGGCAGCGGGCACAGGCACATGCAATCGACCTGGCAGTTTCCAATCCATGTTTTGAGCTGTGGTTTCTGCTCCACTTTCAGTCCCAGACTGCACATTTAGAGCGGCAGAGAGTGCAGCGCCTTTGCCGCGAGTACATGCCGGGCTACGAAAAGGCGCCTCCCTGCGATGTTTTGCGGCCACACCAGACCGCGGCGATGGAGAGAGCCGCTCAACTCGAGAACTGGCAGGAACAACGCGATAACGCCGGTGCAAACCCATCGACTGGCGTTCACCGCCTGGTTCGGGAGATCCAGACGGCGTGTCGATCTTGAAGCCTGCCGGCGCCGTATTACTCGCCTGCCTGATGGCCATGGCCAGCGCGCAAGACCGGCGGCATTCCGTTCGAACCTTGACCTTGTCACCGTTACCTGTACCGTGGTTGACGCACACGGGGTTCCGGTGGCCGACCCGCACGCGACGAATTCGACGTCTACGACAACGGCGTACGGAGGATCATCGAGAATCTCTCGTTTGATACCAGCGCGGCGCTGACGCTCGGCGACATCATCAGTGCCAGCGACAGCCAGCGCGAGCAGATCGACGAGCACCGCTAGCGGGAGTTTACTGCGAACGGCCCCACCCAAATAACACAGAAGCTGGCAGGTCCCGCCCGGCCAGCAGCATAGCCCTGTGGAATAATCGCCCCGACGCGTATTACCCCATTTTGGGTAGGCAATAGGACATAAGTCGCAGCAGGTGATAGAAGACAAAGGATCGGCAGTGGTGTTGTTGCAGCGTTCGCAGTAAACTCCCGCTAGACGGTGCCGGCGCTACTGGAATGAATCCTGCCGCAGGACGTGCCGGTCCTCACGACGAAGCCTGGACCTAGAAGCGAGATTCCTGTCGCAGGGGAAGCCGTCGATCACCTCGCAGCGGAGAACAATTTTGGTTCTTCGCTGTTTGGAGTGGGTAGGTGGTCAAATCGACGGATCGGTCGGGAAGGTCGGAGAGGAGCAACGCCACGCGCGCGGGAAATAAATGAGGAATCCGGCTTGTCAAGCTCGGGGACTCTGTCCCCGAACCCCTGGGATTTATCGCTTTGGGCCAGAGTGGCCCTCCCTTAGGCATCGTTTGCCCAGAGGGGGCCGCCACGATACCAAATGGCTTGTTATCAGGACGATACTGGCGATCTAGCTGGCCGACGGGGAACGTCTCGCCTCCGGCTCCTGCCTTCAGAGGCAGCCAATTGCGGGAAATCCGAACGGCGTCTTTCCTGTCGCCGGCCCCCGGTCAACACCCGAGCAGGGATTCCATCCTCCGAATCGCTACCCACACCAAACAGCGAGGAGGCACAATTTTGCGAGCCGGCAGGCAGCAAAGGTCGGAGAAGAGCCGAAGACAAAGCCACGAATGCAGAGGACAGGGCGCAATCAACGGTTCACAACGCCAAGGCGACTCCCGGAAACCAGCCAGAGGTTCTACAGGGCCGCCGACGACCTACGTGCCCCGCTGGGCGAGTTGCGGAAACGGGAACCGGACGCTCTGGAAGTCGTTGGCCTTCAGAAAGTGGCGGAAAAAAGAAGCATCACGCCGCACAAACTGTTCAAGCAGCCCCTCGACGACTGGCGAGAAGGGCAGGCTAGCGACAGGCTATCGCAAGCGCGTCGCCCAGCCGGTTCTGCTCGCGACTGAAATTCCAGGGGACTCGGTGGACCCCGGCGATAGACTCACTCGCCCTAACACCGATCACGGATCCGGTGGGCGTTTCGCCAGTTCCGGTTAACGATTGAGGCAAGACCTGCCAAGATGGCGCAGACCGGCCGATGGGCGGGGGATACGTGCCTGCCGTAAACGTCACGGGCCAAAATCGCGGTCTCAACAGAGGTGCGACTCATAAGCACGATTAATATGTTGCTGGACAAACCTCACGTCTACCAGAACAGCCGAAAGCGCTTTTTCGGCTCCGGCCTCTCGGATTCTAGGCCGGCCAGCTTTATGGACAGCCTGGAAATTTCGCGGCCTAGGCGAGACCTTCCATCCAGCATCCGACCCTCCGCATATGTTTCATACAGCTCCGGATAGTCGTTCGGGATCAAACAAAAGACAGGCACACCCAACATGCGTTCTATTTCGACGGGCGTCATGTCCAGTCGTCTGGGTGATCGATTGAGGATCAACCGAAGACGGTCGAGCGTATAACCCCGACCCTGCAGGTTCTGAATAATCTCCTTCGACTGGTGCATCGCTGGCACGTCTAGTGTCGTGACCAGATAAACTTCATCAATCTCATTCAGAGCAGCTACCGCGATCTCACTTAGACCATGGCCAAGATCCAGCATAATCCAGTCATATAGTGGCCTAGCGAAGGCTAGAATACGCCGAACTTCGTCCTTCGTCGGCCGAGGTTGGCTAGCCAACTCTACCGGCGAGGCAATTATGTGAACGTCCGTCTCAAATTGGGAAACGAAAGCTCTCCACACATGGATATCAAGCCGGTGTAGATTCTTGACAATATCCAAGACAGAGTAGACCGACTTTGTCTTCGTGATAAACCCTATCATGCCCGCGTCAAAGTCCAGGTCAGTTAACAAAACCTTACGATTCCGACGTCCAAGATCTGCCGCAACGTGGGAAATAAGCGTCGTCGCACCGCATCCTCCTTTGGCAGAGACGAACGCAATTACGCGCCCGCGCCCCTGTCGGCGCCGACAATAAGTAGCACGCCCCAGAAGTGTTTCTTTCAGAGACTCATGCAACGGCGGATATAAGTACTCATCGACACCCGCCCGAAGGGCCGCCAGAATGGGTTCTGCGTCCGCCTTGGTATTCAGGGCGATAACCATGGCGTTAGCGGTAGCTTCCCTTATGGAAGCGACAAAGGATTTGAGTTCCACCTTACCGCTACTAATATCGACTAGTATGACGTCGGGGCGTAGGTTTCTCGCGG
>Ga0182030_10016951_pt1 | contig 14113 bp, 11 predicted proteins | sample 812S3MmetaG_FD_121299 | JGI IMG/M metagenome (GOLD analysis project Ga0182030, IMG submission 121299) | Permafrost microbial communities from Stordalen Mire, Sweden - 812S3M metaG (Illumina Assembly) | ecosystem: Environmental > Terrestrial > Soil > Wetlands > Permafrost | place: Sweden...
ATTGCGATTATAGTCGTTCAACTCAATGTATCTGTTGCGAGCTTTCCCAATGAAATTATTGCGGTGTGCTAAATATGAAGGATCAAAATGCACCACGTGATTGATCTTATCTTTCTGTTTGTACAAAGAATCAATGATCACCTTAGCGTCAGGCATCTGCTCAATACTGTGTACTGTAAACACCGTAGAGTTTGGCTTTATGAAATTATAATCCGACTCATTATAGTAGTTAAATTCCACGAGGTCATGGCTGAGCCTTTTGCCTAATTCCACCGCATACTTGGAATATTCACCACCGTAGTTGTTGCCTTCGATGAGGTCAAGATTGAAACCATATCCGCAGCCGAGCTCGCAGTTATTTTCCGATAAATATGGCTTTATCATGTCTACAAAGATATTGTAAGCAATCAGCCTTGCTCTTTTGAGCGACATCTTAAAAAGTTCATCCTTGAAAGACATTTTCACATCCTGGTCCTGTTTCAGCCCTGCATTTTCAAACTCCCTGACCTTATATGCCTCCATATCCGGAAGGCTCACGTCAAACAATGACTTGTATTTGTCCAAATTATATTCCCGCTCGATCTGGCCTATATCGCGTTTCTTTGAAAAATCCTTGACTCCCAGAATGCGATCAGTCCATGGATTGTCCTGATTAAAAAACTCATTGAGCGATAGTGATACCATACTTATTTTTATTTATTGATTTGATCTAAGATAACCATTTGTGATACCAGAGCTCCGTGCTGAAGGTCCTGAAACCGGCAGATTGATACAGCCTTTGCGCCATATAGTTCCGGCCCTGAGTCACCACAAATATTTTTTTGATATTCTTTCCCGCGCTTTCGTTGATGACGTGATTGATCAGTTTTTTGCCAAGCCCGAGACCTTGAAAATCTTCAGAGAACCCCACCAATCCTATATTGGCTGCTTCCTGCTTAGTATACTTCAAGGTGCAAAAACCCACAGGCCGGTCTTCTTTCAAGATACAGTAGCACACATCATCAAAAGTCCCTAGGACGGCTTTTTCTACCCAACCTCTATAGAAATCATTTATCTTTTGATAATCAAAATGGCCGTCAAAGTAATACCTGCTGTCCTTATATATATTGCTGCCTACACGTTTTAATTCTTCAATATGATGTGGCTTAGCAAGGCCATAACTAAACCCTTCCGGCAATTCCTCAAGCTCTATTGATTTTGTTTTGACCTCAAATGTCAGACGTATATCAACGAAGTGGAAACCTTGGCGCTCTGCCACCTGTACACTCTCACGGTCATGACAATTGCATAGATACTGAAGTACCTTTATGTCGTTTGAATGTGAGAATGTATGGATCTTTTTGTAAATGTTTTCTGTCAGGTTTCTTGAACTCACCAGCCCCACTCCCACTCCAAAAAAATCCGTGTCCCATGCGAGCTTTTTCGCCAGATTAGCTATCTCGTTAAAATTGAAATTCGGATTGTCAAACAAAGAAAAATCTGAAGTCCCAAAGTTACTGATCTGGTTATTTGCTTTGTGATCTATGACTATATCAGCCAGCGATACAAAATCATCCAGCACATCAAAAACTATAGATACACATCCAAGTCCCTTTAGCGTATAATGCCACTCGGGGCTGAGGCCGTTTGAAATTAAAACATCTATACCTCGCTCCTGCAATAAACTAAGCTTTAACTGATCGATATAGATAAAGTCAGTTTTAGCATCCTGCGATTTAGATTTCTCCAAAGCATACAGAAGCTCTTTACCGTAGTCATCCATCCGGCTTTTATCTATTACAAATAGCTTTTGCATACTATTGTTTGTGTCTTCTATATACTTCTGTGCCCTTTTGTGCAGCGGTCGAGTGTACCACACCATCTCCCATAATGCGTTCAACCCTTCTTATTTCTTCCACCATCTTTTTGGTCTGAGTAGTAGATATAGAAACAGGATTGTCTATGCAGTCATCCTGCCCGTCTAGCTTGAAATGCTTCTCAATGATCTGCGCTCCTGCAGCCACTGCATATAGCGGCACCAATATATCAGCAGTATGATCTGACTGGCCCACCACACAGTCAAATTCTTTCTGTAGTGAATGGACTGCAGCCAGGTTTGCATCTTCTTCTTTAGTAGGATAGGCAGAGATACAATGCAGCAGGGCGATTTTATTGGTACTCTCGCGAAGTGTATCATAGGCTGTCCTGATCTCGCTCAAGTCACTCATGCCGACAGAGAGTATGACTGGTTTGCCAGTTTTAGCCACTTTCTTTAGAAAAGGAATATTAACTACGTCGAATGAGGCCACTTTATACAAGTCACACCCTATCGAATTGAGATAGTCGACACTTTCATCATCAAATGGCGTAGAGAAGAAATCGGCTTTTTTTTCTTTACTGTATTCCTTCAGTTCTTTGAATGCTTCAAAAGGTAATTCGCATTTCTTGAGTATGTCAAAAATAGGTGAACCGGGAAATGTCCTTTTCTCAGTCAGGTATGTCTGAAATTTCACTGCATCCACTCCGGCAGATACTGCCGCGTCTATCATCTTCTTTGCCAATGCCAGATCACCGCCGTGATTCAATCCTATCTCAGCGATCACATATGTGCGATGTGAGGTATTAATACCAAAGTCTTTCAAGTTTTTCATTTTGTTATATTTTTTTGATCTTATACTTATTCATTCCAAAATCCACATTGCAATTATACTGCTAGGAATTTTTTTGCTCTGTTGCGTATTCCTTCATTTAATGGCTCTTCTATAAAACGCCACAAAAGATATGCAGTTATAACCAACGATATAAACAGTAAAATTATATTTTCTGATATAAACTTATTGATAATACTATGGACAATCCCGAAATGTATCAAATAAAATGAGTAAGAACTTTTTCCCAACACCTGAAATATTTCTGTCGAAAACAGTCGGGATACCCATGTTCGCTCATGAATAAGTCCCCATATCAAAGCCCCGACAAACGGAACTCCCACAAAATGATATACTAATAGCCCCTTCCACGTAAATAAGTTTTCTGATCCGTGGAGCGTAACATTATTAAGCTGTGACAAAAGAAGCAATACTATAAACACCCCGACAAACCCGATAAGTGTCAGGTATTTAAATTTAATTTCCGGATACCTGTTATTCAGGATACCTATCAAAATACCTACAATAAAAGAAAATGAATTACCAAAAAATGTATGTATAACCATAAACTTATGGTTGTGCCAGAAATATCCATTCAGTAAATCGACTGAAATAAATGACAACACCCATCCGAAAGTAAAAAGCCCGATGAAGATCAGCAGGAATTTTCTAATACTATCTCCTCCCAGTATGAAAAGCAATGGCGCTATTAAATAAAATACTTCTTCTACTGTAAGGCTCCATCCCGGAATGATAAGTGTGGGGAGGTATTTGTCAGAAAAACCTCTTAGAAAAGTAATATTCAAAAAATAAACCTTCATCCAGTATGGGGTAAAGGCCGCGCCTTTATAATTAAAAAAAAGTGTAGCTGTTGTCACCAGAAAATATACCGGATAGATCCGCGCTACCCGGTTTACCATATATTTTTTATAAAAGGAAGAAGTAACCTCAAATGTGTTGTACCTGGTATAAATAAGAAATCCGCTGAGTACAAAAAAGAGTGGAACACCAATACCAAAACCTGCAAAAAAGGCATGAATGAAGGTGCCTTTTTCAAAGGGATTGAAATGAACCATAAATACCATGTACGCCGCCATAGCCCTATAGCCCGTCAGAGGTTTATAATAATCACTTTTACTCATTTCTATTTTTTAGGTTATTTATATTCGCATCAGTAAAAAATCACCAACAAGTCATCCCCCCATCTACCACTATGTTCTGCCCGGTGGTATATGTAGCCGCATCACCCGCCAGATATAATACCGCTCCGATCATCTCGTCGTCGTTTGCCATTCTTTTCATAGGGCATCGGAATGAATAATGCTTCAAAAATTCAGGCCCTTGAGGGCTGGCAGGGTTATATATACCACCTGGAGATATCGCATTGACGCGGATATTCCTCTCTGCCAGATGCACACCGAAATATTTTGTCATCTGTATGACGCCCGCTTTGGTAGCGCCGTATATCTCGGAGTTCTTTCGTGGAGTGTCTGTATATATCCTGAAATCGGGAGATACCACACCATAGAATGAGCCGACATTGACTATGGCTCCTTTCTTTAACTGATGCTTATCAAATAAATTGACGAATGACTGAATGCAAAAGAAAGTTCCCTTGACATTCACATCCATGACCCAGTCCAGATCTTTTTCCTCACGCTCCTCAAAAGGCGCGAAAGTACTGACGCCTGCATTATTGACGAGGATGTCCAGCGATCCGTGTTTAGTGATTATCTGCCCAAATACATCCAGCACCGATTGCTTATTTACAATATCTACCTCATAGTATATCGCCCCTTCTACTTTGTTAGCATCATTCACTTTTACGTCCAAACCGATGGCTGTACATCCTGTCTGAACAAATGCATTTGTTATTTTCTTGCCCAGCTGGCCGGTAGCACCGGTGACGACTGCCACCTTGCCTGTGAGGTTATAGAGATTATCAAGAAAGCTCATATTGCATATTTTTTAAGTATTGCAGAGATTGGATCAATCCGTCAGTCTCTTTGTAATATTCCACGGTCACATATTTCACATCACTCTGCTGAAGCACTTTTCTCAGTTCCCCATAGATCATTTCGTCGGGTGCATAGTGTGCGTCAAAAGCCTCAGTCTCGCTGCGCATACCAAACTTGCAGATATGTACTTGCCGGGTCCTCATTATTGGCAGGCCTCCATAGTATTCTGCAAAGCTGATGCCCATATTGACAGCAGATATATGGGCGTGAGCGATATCATACAGAAAGTAAATATCGTTTCTGGTCACTATGTCATTCAGAAAACGCGCCTCTATGACATATTTGTAAGCAGGTGATCTCAGGTAGTTATTATTCTCCACACAGATCATCATACCGGCCGGCATGAAGGATTTGATCCGTGCTATATTTCGTGCTGCTGTCTCCTGCAGTTCATCATATGTATACTCAGTGCCGCCAATATAGAACACACCATCTATCAGCACAGGTTTGTCACAGCATGATGCCACATGAAAACTGGCCAGCTTCAGATTTGGCTTGGAGCGAAATGTGTCTTCTATATACTTAAATCCATCATCTGTGATATGGTGAATGATCTGCATTTCGAAATGAAAGAGCTCATGTAGCTGAATATTCTCTTCACGAGGTGAATGATCGCGGCACTCCAGGCAGTCAGAATTTGAAGTGATCAGCCGGGCATCAGCTTCATTTTTGTATAGATGCGAAATGGGAGTGGCTATTTTAAACATTGAAAAACGCTTCTATCTTATCACAAATGAAATTGACCTGATCAATGGTCAGATCGTAATACATAGGCAGTCGGAGCAGCGTATCAGTCCACATATCCGAATTGGGCAGTTCTCCGCCATCATATTTTGGCGCATAAAATGCCGATTTGTGCAAAGACAAATAATGAAATACTGCGTTGATGTTATTTTGCTTCAAATAAGCTGTCAGCTCAGTACGTTGAGTAAGTGACTCGCAACCGATATAATACATATGGGCATTATTGGTCGCATATTCAGGTATCACCGGTAGTTTCAATCTGTGCTGCAGGCTTTGCAAACGAGCATGATAGGCTTCCCAGATAGCTATGCGTTTCTTTTGAATAATATCAATGCTTTCGAGCTGTGCCAGCAGATAGGCAGCTATGAGCTCCGAAGGCAGGAAAGAAGAGCCCACATCCACCCATCCGTATTTATCTATCTCGCCTCTGAAAAACCTGCTGCGGTTAGTTCCTTTTTCGCGGATGATCTCTGCACGCTCTTTGTATTTTTCATCATTGACCACAGTCATGCCACCTTCGCCGGAGATAATATTCTTGGTCTCATGAAAAGAAAAAGCGGAAAAATGCCCCAAAGAACCAAGCGGTTTGCCTTTATAATATGAATCGATCCCCTGAGCAGCATCCTCCACCAGGAGCAGGTTATGCTTCCTGGCAATAGCAATGATATTATCCATATCACAGGCTATTCCCGCGTAATAAACTACTACAATAGCCTTAGTCCTCGGAGTGATCAGCGCCTCGATCGCATCGGCATCTATATTCGGGTTCATATCAGTGCTATCACAAAAAACCAGCTTCGCACCGCGCATTACAAAAGGATTAGCTGTAGATACGAATGTATAGGATGGCATGATGACCTCATCTCCCTGCTCCAGATCACATAGCAGGGCACACATCTCCAATGCATCGGTACATGAGGTAGTCAGAAAGCCCTTATGAAAGCCATATCTCTTTTCAAAAAGCTCAGAGCATTTCTTAGTAAAGGGGCCATCACCTGAAAGCTTATGATTGTTAATAGCTTCCTGTATGTATTTCATTTCGTTCCCGATCACGACAGGAAGGTTGAAAGGAATTGGATTCATTACGGATTTTTTCTGAACAACGTTGATCATATTATTTGTTAAATATCTTCCCCATTTCTCTGCGAAACACCCAAGTAATTAATAACAAGTGACTTATCTTTCCATATCTATCAGAGATATCACTAATTCCAAGCAAATCGTTCACTTATTCCCAGGCAAAATAACTGTAGTATCACAGGCCTAAAAGGCTGTCACAATTATATTGAATATAAATTGAAAATAGATAAAGTCCTGAATTTTTAATAACCTGTTTAATTCAATAGTCCTAAGGCTTATGTCCTTAAATCAAGTCAAATTTAGATCATTTTTAACTTGATCGATATATTATACACTGAAAAGGACATTTAAGATAATTTTAATCCCTAAAAATAGTGAGACCATCATTATTTATAGTTATTTGAGCATCTAAATATAAAGCTCTCACTTTGCCCGAGCCTATATTAGTGTGGTTAAACAATTAAAAAACTATTTTTACCTAACTTTATCCATACACAACCAAGATAATGGCCGTAAAAAATTTTGCATTAATAGGAGCTGCCGGATATATCGCCTCACGACATCTCAAAGCCATCAAAGATACCGGAAATAATCTCATCGCCGCATTGGATAAATTTGACAGTGTAGGGATCATTGACAGCTATTTCCCTGATGCTGACTTCTTTGTGGAGTTTGAGCGTTTTGACAGGTATATTGACAAACTGATCAGGGGCAATGTATCCATTGATTATGTCTCCGTATGTACCCCAAACTATTTGCATGATGCGCATATACGATTCGGCATGAAAAACGGGGCTGATGTGATCTGTGAGAAGCCGCTGGTCCTCAATCCCTGGAATATAGACGGCCTCAAAGAGATGGAGACCGAGATGGGAAAGAAGGTTTATAATATCCTCCAACTCAGGCTGCATCCTGCTATCATCGCGCTGAAAGAAGAAGTCGCCCGTGCTCCTAAAGACAAGGTTTACGAATTTGACCTGACATATATCACATCAAGAGGACACTGGTACTATACCAGTTGGAAAGGCGACCTGTCCAAATCAGGCGGTATAGCGACCAATATCGGCGTACACTTTTATGATATGCTATCCTGGATATTTGGCGAGGTCAAACAGAATACCGTTCATATCCACACCCACGACAGGGCAGCAGGATACCTGGAATTCGAAAGGGCCAGAGTACGCTGGTTCCTCAGTATCAATGCCGATACAATACCCGCCGAACTAAGGGCACAAGGCAAGAGGACATACAGGTCTATGAGTATCGAGGGCAGGGAAATAGAATTCAGCGATGGATTTGCAGACCTTCACACCAGAAGTTATGAAGAGATACTAAAAGGCAATGGATTTGGGCTGATGGAGGCCATGCCATCTATCTCAATAGTTCATGACATCAGGCATCAGACTCCCATCGGTCTAAAAGGCGACTATCATCCATTTGCTGCATTGGCGCAGGCACCGCATCCATTTCATAGTTAAAAAAGACAGCAAAAAAAATGTGCGGAATAGCAGGATTTTACTCTTTCAATAAAAAATTCTCAGATACGGATCTAAAAAGAATGACCGATCGCATCGCTCACAGAGGGCCGGATGCCGATGGTTTCTATATGGATACTGAGGCAGGGGTTGGGCTGGGCCATCGCAGGCTTAGTATATTAGACCTTAGTACAGCAGCCAATCAACCCATGCGGTCACACTGCGGCAGGTACTATATCTGCTTCAATGGTGAAGTATTCAACTACCGTGAGATAGCCGAGAAGCTTAATATCAAATGCCATACAACATCAGACACAGAAGTGATCCTGGAGGCATTTATCCTGAAAGGCGTTGACTTCGTACATTTGCTGAATGGCATGTTTGCTATCGTGATATATGACAGCCGCGATAAGGTCATTTATGTATTTCGCGACAGGCTCGGTATCAAACCTGTGATGTACTACTGGCAAAATAATGATTTTGTCTTTGCCTCTGAGATCAAAGCACTCCTGACACTGGGCGAAATAAACCGGACCAAAACCACAAAAAAAGAAAGTGTTTATACCTTCCTTAACTCCGGTTATATCCCCGAGCCTCATACGATCTATAGCAATATACATAAACTCCCGGCAGGCAGCTATGCGGTGATCAGCGGCAGCAAAATGGAGATAACCAGCTACTGGAAACCGGAAGAAAAGGTTACTGCTGAAAAAATTACAGATTTCGAATCAGCAAAGGCCCAGTTGAATGACTTGCTGCAAAGCTCAGTGCGCTACAGGATGATAAGTGATGTACCATTTGGCGTTTTTCTCAGTGGGGGTATTGACTCCAGCACCATAGCTGCCATTGCTCAGCATATATCGACCGATTCTATCAAAACTTTCTCGATAGGTGTCAAAGATCAGAAGCTCAATGAGTCTGAGTTTGCCCGAAATGTCTCAAAGTATCTGAAAACTGATCATTACGAGTTTATCGTCTCCGAGCAGGATTCTCTGGAAATGGTAGAAAGGATGATGACAGCTTATGATGAACCATATGCAGACTCTTCTGCCATTCCCACGATGCTGGTATCTAAACTGGCCCGCCAGCATGTCACCATGGCGCTCTCCGGCGATGGTGGTGATGAGCTTTTTATGGGTTATGGTGCATATGTCTGGGCAGAAAGATTTGAGAAAAACCCTCTCCTAAAAATACTCCGGTCACCGATCAGTAAAACTTTAAGTTTACTCAATAACAAGTATAAACGCGCAGCAAGCTTATTTGATTATACTGATGAGAGCAGATTAAAGAGCCACATCTTTTCGCAGGAGCAATATTTTTTCTCTGAGCGGGAACTGCATACCATGCTTCATGACAAGTACATTCTGCCCTTACAATTCAATGAAGACTTTCATAATCTGAAAAGAAAATTGTCTGCCAAAGAAGAACAGGCCCTATTTGATATTAAAAACTATCTCAAAGATGACCTGCTGGTCAAAGTAGACATCGCCAGTATGCAATTCTCTCTAGAGGCACGGACGCCTTTTCTCGATTACAGGCTGGTCGAGTTTGCTCTCAACCTCGACGAAAACCTGAAACTGCGTGACAACGTAAGCAAGTATCTGCTCAAAGAGGTGCTATATAGCTATATCCCCAAAGACTTATTTGCACGGCCTAAAAAGGGATTCTCGATCCCGCTGGCCAAGTGGCTTCATACGGACCTGAAATTTCTCATAGATAATTACCTCTCGAAAGAATGTATCGAAAATGCCGGATTTGTAAAATACGAAGAGGTCAGAAAAGTAGTAAGCCGTTTTGAAAAGGGAGAAGATTATCTGTTCAACAGGATATGGGCATTAGTACTCCTCCATAAATGGAATTTACAATGATCGAATTAATATTGACCAATGGATCAGGTAAATAAAAATATCCTCTACTTATCCTATGATGGCATGACCGATCCACTGGGGCAATCGCAGGTCATTCCATATCTCGCAGGTCTTTCTGAAAAAGGTTATTCAATAACGATATTGAGTTTTGAAAAGAAAGAAATGTTTCTCAAACATGCCGATGATATCTCCGGCATACTAGACGCCAATAACATTCGCTGGATACAGTTATTTTATACCAAAACACCCCCGATACTATCTACCCTATGGGATGTGTGGCGAATGACCTCAAAAGCTTCAAAGCTCCACCGCTCGAACAATTTTGGTTTGGTGCATTGCAGAAGCTACATCAGCGCATTGGCAGGTTTGAACCTGAAACAAAGATTTGGCATCAAATTCGTTTTTGATATGCGGGGCTTCTGGGCTGACGAGCGTGTAGATGGCAACATCTGGAAACTAAGTAACCCAGTCTATAAGACTATTTATTTATTTTTTAAGAAGAAGGAAAAGGAATTTCTAGAAAATGCTGATGAGGTCATTACGCTCACATATGCCGCAGAGCAGGAAATACACAGCTGGAAAAACATATCTAATAACCCTGTGCCTATCACTGTCATTCCGTGCTGTGTAGATATGGCAAAATTCTCACAGGATAGAATAGACCCTTCACTCAAACTGCAATTGAAAAAAGGCCTTAAGCTAAATGATGCTGACTATATCCTTACGTATTTAGGTTCACTCGGCACCTGGTATTTGCTTGAGGAAATGCTTGACTTTTTTAAAGTTTTACTTTCAAAAAGGAGCAACGCAAAACTACTGTTTGTAACAAACAACCCGCAGGAAGGTATAATAGCGGCATTGGCCAAAAGGGGCATTGATAGAAACTCGGTGATCATCACCCAGTCTTCGTTTGACAAGGTGCCCACCTATCTATCACTATCTGATGCATCTATTTTTTTTATCAAACCGGCATATTCAAAAAAGGGATCTTCTCCTATTAAACAAGGCGAACTAATGTCAATGGGGATACCTGTAGTATGCAATTCAAATGTGGGCGACACAGACTGGATAGTGAGAAAATATCAATCCGGCATAGTAGTGGACGGCCTCAATGACCTAAGTTATGAAAAGGCAGTCACTGAATTATTAAGTAGCCACTTTGATACATCTCAGATCATCACAGGTGCATCAGAGTACTTTTCACTTAGTATAGGTATAAATGCCTATCTGAATGTCTATGAAAAACTGCTCTCATGATACAAATCACGGGCTATTAAAGGGCTTTCAATTAACTTTGACAAATTGAATTCAGGCATTATGAAATATATAGATTTTGACAGTTTAAAAAATCGCTTGGAAAGCTTGAAGGGAGCATTTAATGATCCCAAGAAGCCATTCAGGTACATAATGCTTGAGGGGTTTTTTAAACCTGAGATGGTAGAACTGATACATGATAATTATCCTGCTCTCACCGATGGCGATTGGGGTGGTATAACATACTTAAATCAGAACAATAAATTTGCCAGATCAAAATTTGAAAAAGAAACTATTTTTGATGAGATCATGGCAGAAATGAACTCGGAAGAGTTTCGAAAATGGCTTGAAAACATCTCCGGGATAGAAGGGATACTCGGTGATGATGAGCTTTTAGGTGCCGGCCTGCATCAATCTGTCAATGGCGCTTTCCTCAATGTACACGTCGATTATAATGTCCACCCCACTACCAAATATCATCGCAGGATGAATGTACTGATCTATATGAATAAAGAGTGGAAAGACGAGTATGAGGGGCATCTGGAGCTATGGGACCTGACCGGCGGCAAGATGAATATGATAGAGAAAATTGCCCCTACATTGAACCGGTGTGTAATATTTGAAACTACCGAAATTTCTTTTCACGGTCATCCTAAACCGCTCAATACACCGCCGGGCATAAACAGAAAATCTATAGCCGCATATTACTATTCGGTGAGCCGGCCGGAAAATGAAGTTGCTGCTGCACATAACACTATATATGTGAATACGGAGGGCGCTGCAGGCAGTATCAAACGTTTGAATTCGGGTGTCAAGGCCTTTTTAGAGCGAATCAATATCAAAAAGGATTAACATTCGTAACTACAAAGAATCAGGAAAAAACTATATTACCGGAGTAAACCGGACATACAATATCATCTGAAATCAATGCTAACCAAAAAGAAAGCAAACCCGCTCTCTTGAAGAATGAAAAAGATCTACTTTTTAATGCCTTATCCGCTTGGTGAAGCTCCTTCGCAGAGGTTCCGGTTTGAGCAGTACCTGGATATCTTACAAAAAAATGGCTATCAATATCATCTGAGCTCCTTTCTTGATATTGATGCATGGAATATCCTATACAAGCCTGGCCGTCATATCCAAAAAGCTATCAAGATCCTTAGTGGATTTGTACGTCGGATCGGCGACCTTTTCAGTATGTCAGGATATGAATATGTATTCATACACCGAGAAGCCGCACCTATCGGGCCGCCTGTATTTGAATGGGCGATCGCAAAGGTCTTAAGAAAGAAGGTCATTTATGATTTTGACGATGCCATATGGCTTCCAAACACTTCAGACAATAACCGAATAGCGTCAAGTCTAAAATGGCACAGCAAAGTAAGTTCTATATGCAGATGGTCATACAAAGTGTCATGCGGCAATGCATATCTGGCAGACTATGCACATCAGTTCAATAAAAATGTGATAGTGAATCCTACAACTATTGATACGGGCAGTTATCATAACCGCATCAAAGATCAGCATACACCGACCCTGACCATAGGCTGGACAGGGACACACTCTACTATACAATATCTTGATATGATAGTTCCCGTTTTGGAGAAGCTGGAGCTGAAATACAATTTCGTCTTCATGGTTATATCTAATTCTCCTCCTTCATTTAAATTGAGATCGCTGCAATATATCAAATGGTCAAAAGATACAGAAGTAGATGACCTCCTGAAGTTCAACATTGGAATAATGCCACTGACAGATGACCCATGGGCAAAAGGCAAATGCGGGTTTAAGGCACTTCAGTATATGAGCCTGGGTATACCTGCTTTAGTATCACCAGTGGGGGTCAATGTATCTATAGTAGATGATGGAATGAATGGGATGATCTGTAATAATACCAATGATTGGGAACGGGCCATAGAATTACTAATAAACAGCAGAGAACTAAATATTAGTATGGGGATAGAAGCCAGAAAAAAAGTAGAAGCCAGCTACTCTGTATCATCAAATTCACAAAATTTCATCAGCCTTTTTCAATGACCATATCTCCCAGATAATAGATTTACTTATTGTGTGGTAAATTTTTTCTGAGCCACTTTCCTGATGTCCTCATCTTTATAGAAATTAACTATCACCAGCGTAAGCATAAAGAACGGAAGTGCAGGGATCTTATATCTGTCCAATGCGCCAAAGTTATAACTCGTAAACCCGGCTACAAATCCATAAAGTAAACTGAAAGAAAGGCTAAAAAGCATCAAGGGGTCAGTAGCCAAAATAAAGAATATTGAAAAGCCGCACCTCAATACCGTTCGGACCGTGTAATACAAGAAAAAGAGGCTCTGAAGTGCTGCTATAAGTTGGAAAAAGCTATGTGTCTCCCATAGATATGGCCTGAAAAAAGCAACATTGATGCCTAAAGGAATTGCTTTGATCAAACTACCTGTACTAAAATCTGTAATGCCCAGATCATAGGATGACCCACCCAAAGAACCATGCCATGATTGAAAACCAGCAGCCTTGTCTTTAAGGGTTTTTGTACTCAGCTCACCCTCCCCACTCATTGCACCCCTTATTCCATATGTAATAATAAAAAACATGACAAGCATCACCAATGGAAATGAAACGGTCTTTAAGAACCTGCTTTGAATGAGTTTATCTCTATACTCACCAAAAAACCATAGCATAAGACAGGGAATAAGAATGATCAAGTAAAATAACCGAATACTGACCATCAGATATAATCCGATCGCTATCCAGACAAAATTAGAGAATCTGATCTGCCGTCGAATAACTACAAAATAGACATACACTGTAAATAGATACAGGCCACTCATGGTAAGTGTGTCTTTAAAAACTCCACTGCCCCAAAAAACTACCGATGGTATATAAAAAATACAGTAAACAAACTTAGGCCTCAACTCAGGCTGGGGATATAACTGACAGATCAATGAGAAAAATTTCCAGCTCGCATACAATGAAAAAAGACTGAAATAAAGTGAGATCACAGGATATGAATCCAATGAAAAAATATCAAGAACCGCAATAAACCTCAC
>Ga0182030_10016952_pt1 | contig 14112 bp, 14 predicted proteins | sample 812S3MmetaG_FD_121299 | JGI IMG/M metagenome (GOLD analysis project Ga0182030, IMG submission 121299) | Permafrost microbial communities from Stordalen Mire, Sweden - 812S3M metaG (Illumina Assembly) | ecosystem: Environmental > Terrestrial > Soil > Wetlands > Permafrost | place: Sweden...
CAGACTTTTAGGCTTAGTTCCAAAGACACGAAAATCGCGGTAAGGTTGGGGTGCATGGTGGCCGGAGATTCTGGCTTGGCGGATGCTTTCGGCATTTTCCGCTCCTGAGTGCATGGTGTTGCAACCCCACTCTGACAGAGCGCCGGTCGCTGTCCAACCCTCCCCGTTGCATCTATCCGGTTGACGCGCACACCTGCTCACATGGGGACTTAGCGGCGAGCCAGATCGAGACGGCCTGATCGGCCGGGTTCGGCTCTTTGCTGACCTTCACGGCGAAGCCCGCGACGGTCTCTTCATGACCCTAAGGCGACGCCGCGAATTAATTGAATCGATTTGGCCCGAGGGATTCCTTGAGGTTAAGGACTGATTTATCACGGCGGCATGATTGATGAAACAGCGATTCGGCGGCGGTACCGAACTTGGCGAGGGCTGAAGCCAGCCAGCATCATGACGAGCAGCCCACCGATCACGTCATTCGGCAGTTTTCCGGTTGCGACGGCGATGGATGCGACCAGCGCTGTCGCCGCATAGACCGGCAAGGGCATGGGTCCGATCCGGACATTTCCGAGGCTTGAAACGAGCGAGTTCTGTGCGGGCGACTTCGCTCGCTCGGCCAGCGCTGTGGCTTCCATGACCATTCCTCCCGGTGTGTATTCATTATTTGGTGCAGTATGAGCGTCGCCTTCGAGCGGGCGACTGGCTCAAGCCGTGGCAAAAAACCAGGGATTGTCCGCCTTGTGGCGCGCCTCGAATACGCGGATGGCGTCCGCGCTTTGGAGTGTGGCGCCAATGGGGTCGAGGCCGCTCATCAAGGCGTCCTTGCGCGTCGCCTCGATATCGAAGGAGATCACGTCGCCGTTCGCCTCATGGGTGATCGTCTGGGCGCCGAGATCGACGGTCAAACGATTGGAGGAGGCGTCGCTGACCTTTTCGGCCAAGATATTCGCCACGTCGGGCGCGAGCTTGATCGTGAGAACGCCATTGTTGCGGCAATTGTCGTCGAATATGCCGGCAAAGCTCGACCCGATCAGCGCGCGGACGCCGAGTTGCTTGAGCCCCCAGACCGCATGTTCCCGGCTGGAGCCGCAGCCGAAATTCGGACCGACGATCATAAAGCGCGCGTTTTCATAGCCCGGTCGATTGAAGATGAAGCCCGGATTGGGCCGGCCATCCGTGAAGCGCAGCAGATTGAACGCGCCGATATCGAGTCCCTTGCGGTCGACGCCTTTCAAGAAGGTCTTCGGCATGATGACGTCGGTATCGACGTTGGGCGCAGTGAAGGGCGCGGCGCCGCCGCTGAAGCGGGTGAAAGGCTCCATGGATTATCTCCTGTCGTCAAAGGAGCGGACATCTGCAAGGCGACCCGCGACGGCGGCGGCGGCGACCATCGCGGGGCTCATCAAATGGGTGCGGGCGCCCGCGCCCTGGCGTCCCTCGAAATTGCGGTTGGTGGATGAGGCGCAGCGGTCGCCCGGCGCGAGGACATCGTCGTTCATGGCCAGGCACATCGAACAGCCGGACTGACGCCATTCGAAGCCGGCAGCCTCGAAGATCGCCGCAATGCCTTCGGCTTCCGCCTGCGCGCGCACGGCGGTCGAGCCGGGAACTACCAGCGCCCGAACGCCAGCGGCCACCTTGCGCCCCGCGAGCACGCGTGCAGCGTCGCGCAAGTCCTCGATGCGCGAATTGGTGCAGGAGCCGATGAATGCGTGGCTGATGGCGATGCTATCGAGCCGCGCGCCAGCCTGGAGGCCCATATAGGACAGGGCGCGGCTTGCCGCCTGGCGGCGCGATGGCTCGACCTCGGCCTCGGGATCGGGAACCCTGGCGGTGATCGTCGCGGCCTGATCGGGGCTGGTTCCCCACGTCACCATCGGCGCCACTTCGCCCACGTACATGGCGATGTCCCTGTCGAACACGGCGTCCGTATCGCTGCGCAGCTCCAGCCACGCTTCGCATGCCCGCGCCCAGAGCTGCCCCTTCGGCGCTCTCGGACGGCCTTCGATATAGGCCAACGTCTTGGCATCTGGCGCGATCGCGGTTCCGCGCGCCCCCGCCTCGACGCTCATGATCGACAGCGTCATCCGCGCTTCGACGCTCATCTGCGCAATGGCTTCGCCTGCGAACTCGACCGCATATCCCGTCGCGCCGTCGGCGCCGATGCGGCGGATCATTTCAAGGGCCACATCCTTGGCCGTCACCCCGAGCGGCATAACGCCGTTCAATGTGATCCGCATGGTCTTGAGGCGGCGGTAAACAACGGTTTGCGTCGCCAGATAGTGCTCGATGTCGGAAGTTCCTATGCCATAGCCCAGCGCACCAAGCGCTGCGTAGGCGGTGCTGTGGCTATCCCCGGCGGCAACGACCATGCCGGGCATGACCAGCCCTTGTTCGGGAGCGATGACGTGCTCGATGCCCTGGCGCGGGTCGAGAATGTCGAAAATCTCGATGCCGAAATCGCGCGCGTTTTCAGCAAAATACACGACCTGCCGCGCCGCGCCTGCGTCGGGCATGTCGCGGGTGCGCTGGGCGCTGGTCGGATTGACGTGATCGACCACCATCAACGCCGCCGACGGATTCCAGACCTTTCTTCCGGCGTCGCGCAGGCCGGAAAAAGCCTGCGGCGACGTGTATTCATTGAGGACGGTGCGATCGACGTAAAGGAGGATGAGGCCTTCGTCATCGAGCTTGCGCACGGTATGCGCGTCGATAATCTTGTCGTAGAGCGTGCGGGGTGTCGCCATTTTTCCCTCGGCGCATGGGTGAAGTGCTACGAGGACAATGCCGGGGCGGCTGAGGGATTCCCAATGCCGGTTTGACATAAGTTCATGCGCAATCGTGATCGCGGCCCTGCCGCCAGGGGAATGGGCATTGGAGATAGACTGGCTAGAGGACTTTCTGGCGGTGATCGCCTGCGGAGGCTTCTCACGCGCCGCCGAAGCCCGAAACGTGACCCAGCCCGCGCTGAGCCGCCGAATCCGCGCCCTGGAGGAATGGGTGGGTGCGCCGCTGATCCATCGGACCACGCATTCGATGATGCTGACGCCAGCCGGCGAAGCCTTTCGTCCGGTCAGCGAAGAGATCTTGCGCCGGCTCGAAAGTGGAAGGCTCGAAGCGCTGGAACAGGCGCGCGGCCAGTCGGAGCAGCTGAAGTTCGCCGCCACGAACGCCTTGTCGCTGACGTTCTTTCCTTACTGGCTCCGGCAGATAGAGAAGACCCTTCCCTTTGTCGCGAATATCCAGCTTGTGGCCAATCACATGGAAGCATGCGAAAGGCTCATGTTGCAAGGACAGGCGCAATTCTTACTCTGCCATCATCACCCGCTGGCGGAGACCCTGCTGGGCAGCAAGCAATTCCTTTCCTGCATCATCGGACGGGACGTTCTCATTCCCGTTGCCGCGCCGATGCAGCCCGGCAAGGCCGAGCCGATGTTCGCGTTGCCGGGAACCGCCGCCGCGCCGGTCCCCTTCCTGTCGTACAAGGAAGAATCCGGAATGGGCCGGATTGTCGCGGCGGTGCGCGCGAGCGAACCGAAAGCCGCGCGACTGAAGCCGACCTTCACTTCGCATCTCGCGAAGCTGCTGGTGACGATGGCGCTCGATGGGCGCGGTATGGCGTGGCTACCCGAAAGCCTGATCGCCGACGACCTTGCCGCGAAGCGTTTGGTGCGCGCCGGCGGAGAGACCTGGGACATTCCCATCGAGATCCATATCTTCCGTCCTCGCTCGCGGCTAACATCCGTCGCAGAGCAGTTCTGGACCAGCGTCATGGAGAAGCGCGTCTCCTGATTTCGTGCCTTACGCCGCGACCGAACAGACGACCACGTTGCGTAGCCGGCCGACCTTCTCGATTTCGACCTCGATCACGTCGTCAGCCTTCAGGAAAAGCGGCGGATTGCACTTTTGCCCGGCGTCGCCGGGCGAGCCGGTGATGATGACGTCGCCGGGCGACAGCTCGCTGAAGGTGCTGATATATTCGATCAGCTCGGGGATCTTGTGGACCATGTTCCCCGTGTTGTCCTTCTGCACGATCCGGCCGTTGAGGGTCGTCGTCAGCGACAGCGCGTGGGGATCAGGAATTTCGTCCGCTGTGACGAGGCAAGGGCCGAAGGCGCCGGTCTGCCGCCAGTTCTTGCCCGCCGTGAACCAGCTGTGCTGCCAGTCGCGCACCGAGCCGTCCATGTGGCAGCTGTAGCCGGCGATGTGTTCGTAGGCGCGCGCGGCGGGAATGCACGAACCGCCCTTGCCGATGACGAGGGCCAGTTCGCCTTCATAGTCGAACGCCTCCGACTGGGACGGTTTCACCAGCGCGCAGCCGTGCCCCGTCTGGGAGTCCGGAAACCGGATGAAGAGCGTGGGCGCTTCGTTTGTCTGTTCGAATTCCCGACGTTTGTCGGTGTAGTTCATGCCCACGCAAATGATCTTGTTCGGTGCTCCGATCAGAGGCAGGAACGAGATATCGGCCTCGTCATAGTCGACGGGCGCGTCGATATGGTGCAACGCCGCGTCGAGCAGGCCATTGGCGATCAAGGATTTCAAATCGCTAGCTTGCTGTCCGAGATGCTTTTGCAGATCGATGACGCCACCTTTGACCCACAAGCCGCAGCTCTTGCGTGATCCAATGGAAAAGCTGATCAACTTCATGTCTAACCTCGATGGTGTTCGAAGGGGCGCCGCGACGAGAACTCCCGTCGCGGCGTCTTGGCTCAACCGGCTTATTCGGCCAGTTCGCGCATGACCTTGATCAGATCGGACTTGCCTTCGAAGCCGATGCCCGGCAGCTCCGGCATGACGATATGGCCGTTCTCGACCTTCACCCCGTCGGGGAAGCCGCCATAGGGCTGGAACAGATCGGGATAGCTCTCGTTGCCGCCCAGGCCCAACCCGGCCGCAATATTGAGCGACATCTGGTGGCCGCCATGCGGGATGCAGCGTGACGGCGACCAGCCGAATTGCGCGAGAACATCCAGGGTGCGCAGATATTCGACAAGTCCGTAGGACAAGGCGCAATCGAACTGAAGGTAGTCGCGGTCGGGCCGCATGCCGCCATAGCGCAGCAGATTGCGCGCGTCCTGATGCGAGAACAGGTTCTCGCCGGTTGCCATAGGTCCGGGATAAAATTCGGACAGCGCCGCCTGCAAGGCATAGTCGAGAGGGTCGCCGACCTCTTCGTACCAGAACAGCGGGTATTGGCGCAGCATCTTGGCATAGGCGATGCCGGTCTCAAGGTCGAACCGGCCGTTCACGTCTACGGCAAGTTGGGCTTGGCTGCCGATTTCGGCGAGGACCGCCTCGATGCGGCGCTGATCTTCAGCGATCGGCGCGCCGCCAATCTTCATCTTGACAACATTATAGCCGCGGTCGAGATAGCCGCGCATTTCGGCGCGCAGGGCGGTATCATCCTTGCCGGGATAGTAGTAGCCGCCCGCCGCATAGACGAAGACGCGCGGGTTGGCTTCGCGGCCCTTCTGCTCGGCGAGCATGCGGAACAACGGCTTTCCCGCGATCTTCGCCGTGGCGTCCCAGATCGCCATGTCGAGCGTACCGACCGCGACCGAGCGCTCGCCATGACCGCCGGGCTTCTCGTTAGTCATCATCGCCGCCCAGATCTTGTGCTGGTCGAGATTATCGCCGGCCTCATTGAGCAGGCTGTTGGGCTCCGCTTCCAGGATGCGATTGCGGAAACGCTCGCGGATGAGGCCGCCCTGGCCATAGCGTCCGTTGGAGTTGAAGCCGTAGCCGACCACCCGGCGACCATCCTTGACCACGTCGGTGACGACGGCGACGAGGCTCGCGGTCATTTTCGAGAAGTCGATATAGGCGTTGCGGATGGGGGATGAGATTGGCTTGGTGATTTCGCAGACGTCGACGATACGCATGTTGGTCTCCTTTGGATTTTAAGTTGGATTGCGGGGCGGCAGGAGGGGCCCGCTGGCTTCAGTGGTCGAGGTTGATCCCTTCAAGCGCGGGCAAAGGCTCGCCTCGATAGACCGCTTCGGCGCGGGCGCGGTCGAAAACGCCTTCCCATTTGGCGATGGCTATCGTGGCGATGCCGTTGCCGATGAGGTTCACGACAGCGCGCGGCTGGTTCATAAGACGATCAACACCCAGCAGGAGAACGAGCCCGGTAACCGGCACGGTGTGGATGCTGGAGAGGGTCGCCGCGAGGGTGACGAACCCCGCGCCGGCGACGCCAGCGGACCCTTTTGACGTCAGCAGCAGTATGCCGAGCACCAGGAGCTGGTCGCCCCATGAAAGCGGCGTGTTGGTCGCCTGCGCGACGAAGATCGCGGCCATCGTCAGGTAGATGCAGGTGCCGTCAGCATTGAATGTGTAGCCGGTCGGAAGCACGAGCCCGACGACCGACTTGTCACAGCCGAGCCGCTCAAGCTTGACCATCATCTGCGGCATAACGGCCTCGGTCGAACAGGTGCCGAAGGTGATGAGGATCTCGTCCTTGAAGGTGCTGATGAACTTCAGGAGCGAAAAACCCGACCAGGCGGCGACCGCGCCGAGCACCAGCACGACGAACAGGATCGACGTCAGGTAGACGCTGGCCATGAGCCAGGCGAGCGACGACAGGGAGCCGATGCCGTATTTTCCGATGGTGAAGGCGACGCCAGCGCCGGCGCCAAGGGGCGCCAGCCGCATGACCATTCCCACGACCCGGAACAGCACGTTCAGCGCGGAATCCATGACCTCGACGAACGGACGTCCCTTGGGGCCGATCTGCACGGCGGCGAGACCAAGCAGAACCGAGAGAAGGATGATCTGCAACATCGCGCCCTTCGCAAAGGCGTCGACGATCGTCGTCGGGATGATGTCCATCAGGAAGCCAACTAAGCCCGGCTGCGCCTCCGCCACTCTTGCGTAGCCTGAGATCGCTTTGGCATCGAGCTGCGCGGGATCGATGTTCATTCCCGCGCCTGGACGCACGACATTGACCACGATGAGGCCGAGCGCGAGGGCGAAGGTCGAGGCAACCTCAAAATAGATCAAGGCGCGCGCGCCGATGCGGCCGACTTCCTTGAGATTACCCATCTTGGCAATGCCGGTGATCACCGTCCCGAAAATGATCGGGGCGAGCAGCATCTTGATCAGCTTGATGAATCCGTCAGCCAGAGGCTGTAACTGCGTCCCGAAATTTGGAAAGACGAAGCCAATCAGGCCGCCAAGAATGATCCCAATAAAAACTTGTATGTATAGCTTGCCGAGCCACAGTCTCACGGTCGATCTCCTCCGATACGAACTCCTCGTCCGGGAGCTTGGGGATCAGTTAAATCTGGACACTCCTTCGCGGCCAATGCCATGTTCGGTTCGGGTTATGCGCGAACGGCATGGGTATGGAACTCGACTGGCTCAAGGATTTTCTGGCTTTGGCGGAGCTGCGGAACTTTTCCCGCGCCGCCGACGCTCGCAATGTGACGCAACCGGCCTTCAGCCGGCGCATTCGCGCGCTTGAGGACTGGATCGGCGCGCCATTATTCGTGCGCGGCGCGCAAGGGGCCGTCCCGACGCCGGCGGGGCTCCATTTCCAGCCGCTTGCCGCCGACCTGTTGCGCAATTTAAACCGGATCAGGCGCGACACCCGCGCCGTGGGCGAGCGGGATACGCTTGCTCTATCGATCGCCGCGACCCATGCGCTCTCGTTCACGTTCTTTCCGGGTTGGATCCGCAAGCACATGCGCTTCGAGGCCTTCGGCGCCCTCAACCTAGTCTCCGACAGCATGGAAGCATGCGAAGAGATCATGCTCGGCGGCGAGGTCCATTTCCTGCTATGCCACGCGCACCGCGATGCGCCGACGCGTTTCGACGCCGTACGCTTTCCAAGCATTCAAGTTGGCGACGACGTGCTCGTCCCGGTGTGCGCGCCCGACACGGATGGCAAGCCGACGTGGCCTTTACCCGGAACGCCGGAGCGGCCGACGCGTCGCCTCGCCTATAGCCACGCCTCTGGCCTCGGCCGAATCCTTGCGGCGCATCCTGCCGGGAAAAACGCAATCCTGCACGTTGAAACGGGTTTCACCTCTCATCTCGCCGCCGCCTTGATGACGATGGCGCGCGAGGGGCACGGCATCGCCTGGCTGCCTCAAACCCTCGCGAACGATGATTTAGCGCGCTGTCGCCTCGTCCGCGCCGGCTCTGAACAATTCGACATTCCCATCGAAATCCGGCTATTTCGGTCGCTCGAATGTCGCAACCGCGCCGCCGACGATTTGTGGAAAAGTATCGGCGGCGACTGACATTTGGAGCACCCGCTTCGCGCCCATCTTGAGACCTACAGGTCGGCAAGATCGTTGCCTTTTTTGCGTCGAGGCCGGACTCCGGACCGGCCATCCATGTATTCCCCCTTATGGCGCGTCGAGCCGTCGTACATTGGCGCCAACGACCGGCTGCTTCGGCCCGATTGCAGCCGATCGGTCGACCGCCGGCTTGAGACGAGTTGCGGCCTTTCCCGAATGGGTAATTTTGACGCCGGGCTGCCATTAGTCACATTTTCCGGGCGCGCCACTCGACGTTTCGAAGCGGAGCATCCATCCACGAATGGCGACTCAAGTTGGGGGGAGAGTATTGCGATGTAATTGGCTCAAGGGTTTTGGCTAAATACGATGTTTCTGCGCTAAAAAACATCGCAAAACGGATTCGTCAAATCAATTGAGGGCTTAAGGCTGCCTTAAGCTTCGAAGACCATTTGCCGGGAAAGCGCGGGTTTGACGAGAACGGTCTCGCATTATGACAGCCGCCAGCGGAGAGATTCATGACCGGACGTTTCGGTTCCGATATATCGACGCGGCGCCGTTTTCTTGGTGCCGCGGCTTTGGGCGGTCTAGGCTTGCTTTCCAAACCGGCATGGGGCGAAACGATCGACCTGCGGGCAAAGGGTGGTTCCGGCGTCAGGCCCCTGACGACGTCCTTCCCCGAAAAAGGCCGCATGATTTTACAGCGGACGCGGCCGCCGTGGCTGGAGACGCCGTTCGATGTCTTCGACAAGGGCGTCTTTACGCCGAACGACCAGCATTTCGTCAGCTGGCACTGGGCGACCTTTCCGACCTCGGTCGACGTCGATAAATTCGCCCTGCGCGTCCGCGGCAGCGTCAACAACGAAATATCGCTCTCCCTGAACGACCTGTTGCATGGCCTGCCCAGGGTGGAAATAGCCGCCGTCAGCCAGTGCGCGGGGAATTCGCGGCTTTATGCCGAGCCGCGCGTAGCCGGGGCGCAATGGGCAAATGGGTCGATGAGCAATGCGCGCTGGACTGGCGTGCGCCTCAAGGACGTGCTCGATCGCGCGGGCGTAAAACCGGGGGCCAGAATGGTGCGCTTCGGCGGGCTTGACGAGGCCATCCTTCCCGATGCGCCGAAATTCCTGAAATCGATCGACATCGATCATGCCCGCGATGGCGAGGTCATGATCGCCTTCGCCATGAACGGCGAGCAAATTCCGATGCTGAACGGCTTTCCGATCAAGCTGATCGTGCCGGGCTGGTGCGCGGTCTATTGGATCAAGGCGCTCAATGACATCGAAGTGCTCGATGGACCCGATTTGAATTTCTGGACGACAACCGCCTATCGCGTTCCCAACACGCCAAATTATACGGTCCATCCGGGTGAAAAAAATCTCGATCTGATCCCGATCACCTATAACGTGCCGCGCTCTTTCATCACCAACCTGAGTTCCGGCGACATCGTGCCGCTCGGCGCTCCGCGTCTTGCGCGCGGCATAGCCTTCGGCGGCGACAGAGGCGTGAAAAGCGTTGATTTCTCGGCCGATGGCGGCGTAAATTGGACTCCCGCGCGCCTTGGCGAGGACCATGGCAAATATAGTTTCAGGCAATGGCAGGCCGATTTTTCGCTGACGGCGCCGGGAGCCCATACTCTCATGGTGCGCTGCGCCAATACCGATGGCCTGACCCAGCCGGCAACGCCGGTCTGGAACCCTTCGGGCTATATGGGCAATACGATCGAATCCACCAATGTCCTGGCGGCCTGAGGATCACCCCATGAACAGACCGCTTTTTTCTCTTCTCGCATGGACATTGTTCGCATCGTCGTCCGCCGCCGCGGGGCCGGGGCCCGAAAAGCTGGTCTCGCCGCCGGAGGTGGACCTGCCTTTCGGCGATGCGGATTTTCCCAAAGGACCGGGCTCGCAGGCCATCAGCGACAATTGCGTCGCCTGTCATTCCGCCGATCACGTCCTGAACCAGCCATCCTTATCCAAGGAAAACTGGAAGGAGGTGGTCCATAAAATGGTCCGCAGCTACAAGGCGCCAATAAGCGCGGAGGAACAGGAAAAAATCGTCGATTACCTGGCTTCGACCAAAGGACGCGAATAGGAAGGCGGCGACGCAAAACCATTCCGCCGCGAAACACTCGTTTTCGTCTAAACTCCTGCCGACCGCCCGGACTCCCGCCGGTCGGTCGGCGTCCACGGAGAACGAACAGAATGCGCATTCTCGTGGTGGAGGACGATCCAATCCTGCTGGATGGCCTCAAGACCGGCCTGTCCCTGCATGGCATGACCGCCGATGGCGTCGAAACCTGCGAGGACGCCTATGCCGCGCTCGCGACGACGACCTTCAGCGCCATCGTCCTCGATCTCATGCTCCCCGATGGTTCGGGTTTCGATGTGCTGCGATATTTGCGGCGCAGAAACAACCTGACTCCAGTGCTGTTATTGACGGCGCGGGATCAGGTTGAAGACCGCGTTACCGGCCTGGACGAAGGCGCCGACGATTATCTGGGCAAGCCCTTCGATCTCAGCGAAGTTGCAGCGCGGCTTCGCGCTCTCGATCGTCGGGCCCTTGGCCGAGCGTCGCCGAAGCTCGTCTTTCAAGACCTCGTCCTCGACCCCGTATCTTTGGACGTTACGTTGAAGGGCGAGGCCGTGAACCTGTCCCGCCGCGAATTCGCGGTTTTGCGCGCGCTCATGCAAAGGCCGGGGGCCGTGTGTTCGCGGGCGCAATTGGAGGAACAGCTTTACGGCTGGCAAGAAGATGTCGGCAGCAATGCCGTCGAAGTGCATATCCACAATCTCAGGGCCAAGATCGGCCCTCAATATATCCAAACCCTGCGAGGGCTGGGCTATCGCATGAGGATCGAGACGCCATGATGTCGTTGCGCGCGCGGCTCCTGCTTGTTCTGATCGCTTCGACGAGTGCGATCTGGATCTGCGGGTTCGCCTGGATTTATGTCAACAGTCGCCAAGAGATCCAGCATCTGCTCGATCGTCGCCTGATGGAGGCTGCGCGCATGGTGCTTTCGCTTTCGGCGCCCACCTCCACGGCTGACAGCCAAAAACTGTCTATGATGGTGAGCCGCACGGAGCCGGCCGCAGGCGCAAACTATGAGCACAGGTTGAGCTGCCAAGTCTGGTCCTTCGATGGGCAACTGGTCGGACGCTCCGAAAATGCGCCGTCTTCGAAGTTGACCGATTTGACCATTGGCTTTTCCGAGCCCGTTGTTGATGGCGAAGTCTATCGTGTCTACGCCGCCGAAGATCCTGAAAAGAAGGTTCGCGTGCTCGTCGGGGACAATCTCGGCCAGCGGCGGGGATTGGTGCGCGATCTGCTCAGCGGCCTGCTTGTGCCGGCGGTGATCATCCTGCCGCTCCTGGCCATCCTGATTTGGGTGAGCGTCAGGCGCGGCCTGGAGCCTTTGCGGCGCGCCACGGATTCCTTGTCCGCCCGCGACGCCGAAAATCTGACGCCGGTCGACGTCGGACGATCGCCATCCGAGATCCGTCCTCTGATCGGCGCACTCAATGGCTTGTTCCTTAGGGTTGACGCCGCTCGCGCGCATGAACGCAGTTTCGTGGCTTATGCCGCGCATGAATTGCGCACCCCGCTTGCCGGCCTCAAGACCCAGGTGCAAATCGCGGCGCAGGCGACTGACGGGAAAATGCGGAACGCCGCCCTGGGCCAGGCTCTCAAAGCGGTGGACCGGACCACGAGACTGGTGAAACAATTACTCGACATCTCCTGGCTCGACGCGAGCGCAGCGCGGCCCGCCGACCATTGGATCGATCTCGAAACGGCTTTAAGCGAAGTCAAAAGCAATATCGGCCATGAACTCGGACCGGAGCGCATAGCGATGAGCCCCTCGCTTCGAGGTCAAAGCCTCGCAATCGATCGTGCGCTGTTTGACCTCGCCGCGCGCAACCTCGTCGAAAATGCGCTGCAACTCAGCCCCGAAAACGGGACCGTGAGATTGTTCGTGATCGAGAGCGGAGAAGAAGCGAAAATCTGTATCGAGGATGACGGACCCGGGATTCCGCCGAATGAGGAACAACTCGTCCTTCAACGTTTCTTCCGAGGGCGGCACAAGTCTGAGAAAGGCAGCGGGCTGGGCCTGCCCATCGTCACCGCCGCGCTGGAGCGCGCCGGCGCCGAGTTGCGCCTTTGCCGGCCGGATGGCGGCCGGGGCTTGCGGGCGGAAATCGTCATCGCCGCGAGCCGCCTGCGATTTTCCAAGGCGGCGTAATCGCTCCTATCGTTCCGGAATTGGCTCATTGGCTTGAGCGCTGATGGATTGAACGACGACAACGCGCGTTCCGACCGGCACACGCCGAAAAAGATCGATGACATCCTGATTCATGAGCCGAATGCATCCGCTGGATATGGCATGGCCGATTGTGTCGGGCTCGTTGGTGCCATGGATACGGAACAGCGTGTCCCTGTCGCCCTGGTAGAGGTACATGGCCCTGGCCCCGAGCGGGTTTCCGAGACCGCCATCGAGACCCTGCGTATAGGATCCGTATCGCTTGGGATCACGCGTGATCATGTCGGGAGTTGGGGTCCAATGCGGCCACTGAGCCTTCCGGTTGATGGTGGCGCCGCCCTGAAACGCCAGGCCCGCCTTGCCCACGCCGACCCCGTAACGAAGCGCCTTGCCATGTTCCTGCACGAGATAAAGGTGTCGTGCGGCGGTGTCGATGACGATTGTCCCGACGGGCTCAGCCGACCGGTAATCCACGACCTGCCTGAGCATTTCAGGATTAATTCCTTTGAGATCAATGGCGGGCACTGGAAAGGATTCGTCAGCCAAGGCTGAATAGGCGCGCGCCATTTCTGGATCGACCAAAGCCGCAGTGGCGACGGTAGAGGGCGGCGCCCCAGCGCATCCGGCCAGCGCGGCCGGGAGGGCTAAAGTCAGAGCGCGCAGCAGCCTCATGGAAGTTGGGAGGATCGACAAAGCCAGGCCTTCTTGAAAACGGGTCAGACGCGGTGAGGCGGCGACTTGAAGCGGACCGGCGCGCCGATCGCGCCGGTCGTCCTCGATCATTAAATTGGCCGCCAACCTTAAGGCAGCCTTATGCCCGATTGCCGCTCCGCTTCTCTTTTGAACCTGCGCCTTTTCGTCAATCCAGATGAGCTTGGCCGAACTCCGGCCGATCGTTGCGCGGATGTGCAATCGCCGGTCGTCATCGTGATGGAATACGACAAGGGTGATTTCTTGTTAAGCTGAAATGAAATCGACACGAAGTCTCTGGCGGCGACCGCGGATTTATCGGCTGCTTTCCGGCGAAAACGTCGACTGGTTCAGCCGACCTCGAAATCCCGCTCATGGCGCCAAGCCGGCTTTCCGCGAATGACGGGAATACCTTCAACCTGACTTCGGGAAGCCACGAACGAACCCGAAATAATGACGCCAGGGAGACCGTCGCGGCTCGCCGGAAAAGAGAGAAGCTTCTTCTTGCCGCCATCACGCCAAATAGCGCGCCCGCAAATGAACCTCGAACGCATCGGCGCTCAGCGGCGCACCAGTGGCCTGACGCAGCAAGTCATTGAAGCCATAGCGGCTGCCCAATGCATGCACCTTACGCGTGAGCCAATCCTGCAACGGGTCCATGCTCCCCTCGGCCAACGCCGCATCGATCGCCGGCGTCTCGCGCCGGGCGGCGGCGATCAGTTGCGCCGCGGACATCGCGCCAAGCGTGTAGCTGGGGAAATAGCCGAATGCGCCGTCGTACCAATGAATATCCTGCAAACAGCCCTCACATGAGGGCTTCGATCGTCAAGTGCTTTTTGCGTTGATCCCATTTGTTTTTCCTGAATCGAACGAGAGGCGTCAACGCGGACATACATATGCGAACGGTATGCTTCGCTCTCGCGG
>Ga0182030_10016953_pt1 | contig 14112 bp, 9 predicted proteins | sample 812S3MmetaG_FD_121299 | JGI IMG/M metagenome (GOLD analysis project Ga0182030, IMG submission 121299) | Permafrost microbial communities from Stordalen Mire, Sweden - 812S3M metaG (Illumina Assembly) | ecosystem: Environmental > Terrestrial > Soil > Wetlands > Permafrost | place: Sweden...
ACGGATCCGGTGGTGTTAGCGGCGGATATGGATCTGGTGGTGATAACAGCGGCTATGGAGCCCGTGGTGTTGGGGGCGCAGCTGACGAAAATTTGGCTGGTAATCGAGCTCAAAACCGCTTGCGCAATAATTCAGCCTCTGGCTCAAGTGTTCTTGCGCGATTGCAATCTAAAATGAGTTCTCCTGTTCTGGCAATAGGGTGCTTGCTTTCCTCGTTGATGCTCGCCGCAGGCGTTTATCTCGTTCTCGGCTCAATGCAGCATCCGTCCCCACGATCGAGTTCGTCCGCTAACAAAACTGCCATATCAAAACAAGCTTCCAATTCGCCCACGCCTAACAAAAATGACCCGGGCAGTGCAAACTCCATCACGGTAAAAAATGATTCTGGTACTGCGAATTCCACAGCTTCAACTGCGAATTCCACAGCACAAAAAAGTTCCAGTAACATTGATGCTGAAGATGCTGCGAAAAAGACTGATACTACTAGCGGTGCAAAGGAATCCAATCTAGTTCGCGAAGTTTCAGCAACTAATGACCAAAAATCGGCTGGTCAGAAACACAAACATCACAAGTCAAACAACAATCTAGCCGAAAATCATTCGCACAGGCATGGTTCAAATCAAAATCAATTGGCGGGCGAATCGACGGTTGCTGATAGCCCGACGAACGAGTCGGAGTCTACTTCGTATTCACATAAGCGCTCTCATGATTGGCAAGACTTTAGTTACGGCGTGGAACAAAAGGATTCATACGCGCATTCCTGGTCGGTTCCAATGGCTGGATCGAAACGAAAATACTGAGCAGTCGGTCGTTCTTGATTGTGTCGCCAAGAGCGGAGGTTGCATGGCTTAGGCGCGATGACATCATTTCAGCGCTTCAAAACCGAAAATATTAGTCTTAAATTTGCAGCTCAAATCGTGCGCTGTAAATGAAATGGCGTTCTTTTGACCGTGACGCTTTACAAACGGACTTCAGGCTAAGCCTGCGTGATTCAATATGGATCGCGCCTGAGTGCTGTGTACAACCCGCAAATCGCTAGCACTTAACAAGCAACCCTGGATATTCTGGAGGCACCGGATATGGCAAGCTTCGTCGAGCCGAAGAAACGTTTTTGTAGTCTGGTTTTGTCTTCGCTCATTTGTCTTAGCATCTTTCCTCTCTCTGCGATACCAGGACGCGCGGCAATCGCTGCGCAACCTGCCCTCACTTTCGTCAAAGGCGATGCGGCTAGCGGGCTCAAGGAATATCGACTCAAGAGCAATGGCTTGAAAATTCTTTTGCAAGAAAAACACAATTCTCCTGCAGTGACAGTGATGGTCACTTATAAAGTTGGCTCGCGCAATGAAGCCGTTGGCTATACAGGTTCAACACACTTTCTCGAACATATGATGTTTAAAGGCACTCCTAAGCATGATCCCCAGAAAGGGACCGGGCTCGATGATATTTTGAAGCCGATGGGTGGAGTCAATAACGCATCCACGTCATATGATCGCACTGATTATTACGAGGTCGTTCCTTCAAATGGACTGGCGGCTTGTCTCGACCTCGAAGCTGACCGTATGCGCCACGCCCTATTGCGCAATAGTGATAGAACATCGGAAATGACAGTCGTGCGCAACGAGCTTGAACGTGGAGAAAACACTGCGATCAATAAACTGGATCAGCTCGTTTTTTCTACGGCGTTTCGTGAGCATCCTTATCACCATCCGACAATCGGTTGGCGCTCTGATGTAGAGGGTGTACCGACCGAGCGCTTGCGACAGTTCTACAATGATTTTTACTATCCGAATAATGCGACATTATTTGTAATTGGAGATTTCAAAACTCCTGCAACGTTGAAACTTATCGAAGAGTATTTTGCAAAGGTGCCGGCGTCACCTAAGCCTTTCCCAAAGGTGTACACTACTGAACCGGCGCAAGAGGGTGAGCGTCGTTTTGTGGTTCATCGCGGTGACGAACTAGCAAAAGTGATGCTGGGTTATCACATACCTAATGCAGTGAGCAAAGATACGTTTCCGCTTGAAGTGATCGCTTCTTTGCTTGGTGATCAAAAGCAGCAGTCTTCGCGATTGTATAAACAGCTGGTGGATGCGGGGCTTGCTTCGCAAGTCGGAGCTATCAACTTGTCGATGCGCGATCCGGGTTTGTTTACGATTGTTGCTTCTGCCAGCACTGGGACAAAAGCTGAAACAATTGAAAAAACTATCGAGAGTGAATTAGCAAGACTGGCGAAAGAGCCCGTTCCTGAAAAAGAATTGGAGCGAGCGAAGAAATCAGTCTGGAAAAAGATGAAGTTGGAAGCCGATGATCCTGCCGAATTCGCTCAGCAATTGTCGGACGCTGAGGCTGTTGCCGATTGGACCTGGCTCATTAATGTTGAACCCAAGGTCAAAGCTGTAACCGCGGCGCAGGTGCAGGAAGCAGCCAAAAAATACTTTACGGAAGACAATAAAACGGTTGGATATTATTTGCCTAAGGCCGGCAGCGAAAACAGCAAGGAAAAGAACGCGGCGTCCATTCAAGATTCTGTTAAAGGTGAGGCGTCGATAAAAGATAAAGATGCAATAAAAGATTCTAACGCCGAGAAAGCAAAAGAAGGCAATAACGGCGAAGAGCATATGGATACGAAGGAAAAAGATTCTGGCGTAGTGCAGTATGTGTCTGCTGAACCTTCGGAGACAGAAAGTCCTCGTTATATTTCGTCTCAGATCCCGCCTGGCGCGGGGGCGATTCGCATTGCCAGTAAGGGCACTGCCGCTGGTGCAGATAGGGTGGACAATGCCAATTCCGAGTCTGCGGATGCTAAGAAAGGCATGATCGCATCTAAGACTAAAAAGAAAGTTCTCGCAAATGGACTTACGGTTTATGTATTACCTGTTAGAGGCAACGGCATTGTGGCTGTGTCCGCCAAAATTAAAGGCTGTGGCGAGAATGGTGCAGCGCTAGACAAAACCGCACTGCCGGGTCTCGTTGGAGAAATGCTAAATAAAGGTTCGGTCAAGTTTTCCAAAGAACAACTAGCCGATGCACTCGAGAATATGGGCAGCAGTTTCGACCCACAGGTAGAGCCGTTTTGGGCTGCCATCGAGTCTGAAGTTGTCACAGAAGATTTGGACGAACTATGCTCTGTGTTCTCCGATTCATTGCGTACGCCACTCTTTCAGAGTGATGAACTTGAGAAATTGAAGAAGCAAAAAGAATCTGAATTGAAAGATGCCAAAGTAGAAACAGCGGAATTGGCCGCTAACAAGTTGCTCGGTGTCCTATACAAGCCCAGTTGCGTTTATTTTCAACGACCATATGAAGAACAAATTGACGAACTCAAAAATGTGACGGTCGACGATCTTAAAGCGTTTCACAAAAATCACTACGTTGCAGACAACGTGACCCTTTCGATTGTGGGTGATTTGAGCGTCGAGCAAGGTTTCGCTCTTGCTGAGAAGTATTTCGGCAGCTGGGAAAAAGGCGCCCCGGCAGATATGTCCACAAAAAACTGCGCTTGCTCTGGCAATTTCCCTGTTAAGGAGATTGTGAGTCAGTTGCCTGATAAATCTAACGTCGATATTTTTATGGGTTATCCTGCCGACGTCAGTATCAGCAGCAAAGATTTCTGCGCTGCGCAACTAGCAAATGCGGCGCTTGGGCACGACACTTTGTCTTCCCGTCTGGCTGAGGTCAGAGAGAAATACGGTTATAGTTATGATATTCACTCGATGTTTTCAGAGAATGCCGAATCCTGGTCTCCGTGGGTTATACAGCTCTCCGTAAATCCTGAAAATACAAATAAATCAATGGCGCTAGTGCGCAAAATTGTTTCCGAATATGTCGAGAAGGGCATTACGCCAAGTGAATTGGCTATGGAAAAGCAACGGGTGGCCGGGGAGTATATTGTTTATCGAATGCGCACGCCCAAACAACTTGCTGATGCTCTTACAAAATACGGGGCGCTTGGGCTTGGACCCGAGTTTATGGACCGGTATCCTTCCATGCTTTCTGCCGTTACGCTAAAGGAAGCAAACGAAGCGATTAAGAAATACATGCAGCCCGATAAGCTTGTAACAAGTCTGGCAGGCAGCGTGCCGCAGAAGACGAAAAACAAGTGATTTAATCGTAGCGGCGTTCTAAGCCGGGTTAGAGCGGGTAGAATTCATAAGGCTAAGTAGTTTCACACAGGCAAAAGCGAGAAATGACAAACAATCAATCGGGCGGTTCTGGTGACGAACAGAAGAAAAAAAATGTCGGCATCAATGACATGATTTTGAGTTCGATGAAAAGTCGCAGCGGTAGAGAAACCACCAAGTGGATCAACAACCTTACAAGAGAAGGTATGAAAGAGATCGAAGAGTCGGTGAAAACGCCTTCGACTAATTCTCAAGGTGGTTTGCCGGCGCAATTTGCTCATCCATCTATCGCCCAAACTCAAGTGAAGTGGGTAGACCGGTTATTTGATATTTTTCAGCAGTACGAAGTGGAATTTAATCGCGCTTGCCAAATTCCCGATTTGCGAGTGACCGCTGAGCGCCCCGTGCTTACACCTGATCTAATTGCGCGTTTGCAAAGCAACGACCAATATCACTACACGGGAAGACTGCACACCCGCTATTGGACTTTGGCTATTAGAGGTAATTTAAGCCATATTGAGGCTTATATGATTCCGTCCGATCATTTTATCGGCTTTGAAAACAACACGCAAAATTACAATCGCTGCTTCGAATTTGTACCGATGTTTGATGGTGAGTTGCGCTGGAGCTTTGAGCGAGGATCCATTTCGAGCGCACAGTTGCCATCGATGGCGAAGCTTATTTTTGGACATCTGATTAATGTCGCAAAAGGTGATATCGAAAGTATTGAACCCTTTAACTACGGATTAGGCCCGACAACTCCGGCACCTGCAAAACCGGGTAGTTGGAGTGCAAGCACTAATCCAACCGATTATCTGGCTCAACATAGTGGCGTATTTGAGGATGATAAACCTGTACAGACTGAGGCGGCGCCGAGCCCAGGTCGAGTTAGTAATCAACGGATCAGTGTTGAGCCGCCAGCAAAGAACGAGCCCTCTGAATCTGCAAGTTCTAGCGCGATGGCTCCAGCAGAGGAGACCCCGAAAGAACGCCGACCGGGCGCGACCTCAGGGCAATTTCAAAGTCTCGTTTCACCTGCCGCGCCTGCGTTGGCAAAACCCGCAGGAGCCGCCAACTCCGATGATTTGACTATTGCTGCAGCGTGCGACTTGCTTGGACGATCAATTCTTCGGGAATTAGAATCGTTGTCAAAGGCAGGTGCAAAAGCCTTTGAAGACCACAATTTTTCTGAAGTTGAACGTCTTATGAAGCGGACAACAAAACTCAAAACCATGCAGGAAAAGATGCTGGCAACCGTCAATGATTGGAAGCGCATGCTCTCAGAGGAGTAGCTACTCGCCGCTGCTCTGTTCTCGTTGTTTGATGTCGAGCATTTGTTGCACGGCGTCGCCTGGGCGTTTCTTTAGATAAACATGTTCGAGAAATGCCTCGTCGGTATCGCTGGCGGTGCCAGATACGGCTGAGCGCTTTTGCACCGAACGCTGTTTGTGGGCTTGTCCGCTTTTCACTGAGTTGACCTGGCTTTCTGGTCGGTGAATATTAACATTCAATTTCGTCTTAGTTGAACTTTGATTATCTGGAGCGGGTGTTGAGTCCTTCGGCTCTGGAGTGATGTTGCTTTGCGTGTCTGGCGAGCCGTTATTTGTAGAATTGTGATTACTTAAAAAGACATTGGCAAGACTCGCGATTGAAACAAGTGCAATTACGATTGCCAAACCCGCAATTATCAGTGTGAGTCTTTGATTGCGTTTATCATCTGGATGTCTGCCCACGTCGGTGTGCGGAGCGTATGTTCCCGCGGGGATTTTGTGGGCGCCTGGCGAGAATTGGTTCGCATCTGGGGTGGCGCGAGTTGTGGCACTTTGCGACTCTGCGCGCTCTGCGAACTTAGCTCGAACAGTCGAGTCTTGGGCGCCTGAGCCGCTGCCTGAGTTTTCCCGAACTGTCTCGTCTTGCGCTGCTGCAGCCGCGCCAATATCGGCTCGAATTGTAGCGTCTTGTGAGCCGTTTGCCCTGCTGCCGTCAGCACCAAAGGATCTATCTTTTGCACCGGGACGAGAGTCCGCGCGTACCGTCCTATTTTGAACTCCGGCGCCTACGCCGAAATCGGCGCGCCTCATTGCGTCTTGAGCGCTGGATCGTGTGCCGAAATCAGACCTTTGCGGTGGCGTAGGTTTGGCTGGCGCCGCAGCTTGCGTCGCATCCTGTCCGGCCGCGGAAGAACCAAGATCCGCCCGTCGCGTCGCCTCTTGGCCAGCTGACGGAGAACTCAGATCCACTCGTGCCGTGCTATCTTTTCCCGTGGAGTAATTCGCTTGTATGGTCGTGTCCTGCCCTGCTGTCGCTGGATTTGAGGACGCTGGATTCGAGGACCTGGGCTTTTGCTGCACTGCCGAGTTTTTGAACACTTCAAAAGGATCTTGTTCAAAAGCATTGCCACCATTGCGTGTAACTGTTGACTCCGGCAATTTCAACCCATGTTTCTTCCCGAAATCATTTAAGGCCTGCCGCAGTTCATCCATGCTGGCATAACGATCAGCCGGTTTCTTCTGTATCGCCTTGAAAATAATGCGCTCGAGGCTATCGGGTATCATCAACCTCGGTACAACCGCACTGAATGTCGCCGGCATTTGACTTAACTGGCGGCTGATGATGGCACCAATGGCGCCACCACCTTTAAATGCGGGAAGACCTGCCAAAACCTCATACATAAGAAGGCCAAAAGAGTAAATATCCGAACGTCCGTCCAGTTCACTGCCCATACATTGTTCCGGGCTCATGTAAACAGGGCTTCCCCAGATCTCCCCTACCTTAGTTAGCTTCTGGGTCATCGATTGCGGTTGGGTTTGCTTCACGATGCCGAAGTCGACCAGTTTGACCAACTCGCTGCCATCTTCATCTCTGACGAGCATGATATTTGCCGGCTTCAGATCGCGATGAATTAGCCCTTTAGAGTGCGCATATGACATGCCGTCACAAATCTGGCAAAACATAGAAAGAGCACGAGGGATTGCTACTGCGCCAGTCTTGTCAATAAGACTTTCAAGCGAAATACCTTCGAGAAATTCCATCACAAAAAAGGGCAGTCCCTCTTCCGTGTTGCCAAGATCGTGGATGCTCAAAATATTTCGGTGACGTAGCGCTCCAACAGTTTTTGCTTCGCGGATAAAACGTTTTATATTTACCGGGTCTTTGGCAAATTCGTGATTGAGTACTTTGAGAGCAACCGTTCTTCCAATAGGCTCCTGCGTAGCCTTGTATACGGAAGACATTGCCCCCTTACCTATGCGTGACTCTATCCGATACTTACAAGACAGCACCACGCCATTTAGAGGGTCTCGAATATTGACCACTCGATAACTGATTGGCGAATATCTGCGCGAGCTTGAGGCTGGATATGGGTCGCCATTTATGGTACGTTGCAATGCGTGGAGGAAGTCCTCAACTGCGTTTGGCACTAGATATATCTCGACAACCTGATTACATTAAATCTGCCCAGTCCATTAGCTAGATAACCACAATTTTGATTCATTTAGTGCTGGAAAAGGTATGTGTACCTAGTAGTATGTATAGGGTGTCCGTTTTTTAGTAAGGGGTCGCATTGGGTTCTGGGAAGGGATATCCGGTGCTGCAAGTAGGCAAAAATGCCTGGCTGCTTCAACGGCGACAAAAATTTTTAAGAGTTCTTGTCGCTTCTACCTTGTCGATAGCGTTGTTTCAGGTGGGGGCCGCAGCGCAGCAAGGCGATAGCAAGAAGCCAAATCTTGATCCGGTCGCGGCGACATCGCCGTCGGCCAAGTCTGCTATGGGCGAATCGCCGAGCAGGCAAGCGGTCTCGGCGCAGAGCTTGCCAAAGCCCGAAACTGCGAAGGGTGGTCCTAAAAAAGACGTCCCGGCTAAGGCAGTGTCTGATACACCGGCGCCTGCAGCAGAAAAGTCTACACCTCCGGCGTTTCCACTGGTTGGCACCGACGCCTTGTCTACAGTGCCGGGGATTCAGGCGGCTAATGCCAAGTATTTTCCATCAGCGATAGATATACACGGAAGTACGGTAGGCGTGTTGATGCACGCTCGACCTGACACAAAGTACGATTTGTTGTCGCCACTTTCTGTGTGGCTTGAAGATGGTCCACTTCTTGTGTCTGTGCGGCATCCTTCCGAAATGGTTCTGGTTGCCACTAAGTTTGGTGATATATGTGTCACCTCCGGTGGTGATGCGCTTGTTGAGCGTTCATCGGATTACGACACTATGCGTATAGTCAACCTTTGCACCAATGGCGATACCGTTTATTTGAACATGCACGATAAACTCTGGACAGCTTCACCATGGTCTCATGGTGCTAAAGCTCCGCCGTCGGAAGAGCCGAAGTCTAAAAAGAAACATGGCAAAGGTTCTCGAACAAAAACTTATGAAGATATTGAAAGCGGAGCAATTGCTCTTGCTCCTGGCTATGAGCTGATGATCTCCGGTCATGCGCTTACAGCTGAAGAAGTTAAGCGTGAAGACTCGGTAGGTCGTCGTGATTTCAAAACCTTCGAGGGCGGCAAGTTTGTCATCAGCGAAATTTCGGTCGACAACTTGACGCAACTCCATGATTTGATCAAGGGATTGACCACTCATGGCGAAAGAGCTAGTGCGATCTTCAACGATATTATGAAGAGCGCCGGACTGATGAAATCGCGTCAGGGCGAGTCTGGATTCGAGAAGCATACTCCCGCTCCGAAGGTCGCGCCATCAAAACGCAAGCCACCGACTAAGGTGCCACCACCGCCCGCTAAGACTTCGACTCCGTCGTCGTCTAAGCCAGCTGTGCCGCCGCCATCGTCTAAACCTGCTGTTCCACCGCCGGCGCAGTCGAACTCTAAATCGAATTCGTCGTCGTCTAAGCCTGCGGTGCCGCCGCCTGCGAAACCATAGGGTTCATAAAAACCGCGCTGGCGAAACTACGCCTTGGTTTAGTTTTGGGGACGCTGTCTGCGCCACTGAGGCCCTCGATGTCGTGGGTGAGCCCGTGGCAACGCGCTAGACTGGCTGTCTTGCTTGATCGAATTTTGAAAATTTTCCCGATTACTAAAAGGACCTGCCATGCGAACTAAATTGTTGTGTTGTTTGTCATTTGCGGTTGGCTTGTTAGCTATGCTTTCTATTAATGTGATCGCCAAGAACCATCCGGCTGAACCATTCGGTGACAATATCTTCTGTTGGTACTCGGACGTTCCTAACAATGCGCATACAAACACCGTCGCCAACGCCTTAGCCAGAATCTCTGGCACTGGTGGCATTAAGGTAAACACTGTTCTTACTGGTGGCGGCAAATTCACGTTTGGCCATTACGAGGTTAGTATTGATGGTAGTGGCATCTCTTCAGGAATCAGTTCAGTAAATGTTGATCATGATTTCAATGCTGCTGTCGGTACTACATACTTCGTTTCGAAGCCTGCCCTATGCACTCTGCCTTCTGCTGCCAATGCCGCTGGGAAGGAAGTCTTAGTGTGGAACGCGTGTCCTGCTGGAGGAATTATCAGCTACGGATCTATTGCCGGGCAACTGATATCGGGTAAGCCGTCGTCCACACTTTCAAACTCCATACCTTATAAGCTTGATCGGTTTATGTCGGATGGCAGCAACTGGTTTCAAGAATAGGCAGTAAGTTGGTTCCATCGTGAAATCTCCCGTTCGGACTTGTGCGGCCTAATCAATTACAGCAGTAAGAGCTTCCGGGCGCGGCACCCAGCACGGGATAGCGGAATTATCGCCGAGCAAAAGAACGAACTTTGGCGCCGATCTTTCTATTTTCTTAATGGCGACGTTAGTATCCAAACTAGGCTAAACCCCTAAGAATTACGGCAAGCCATGATAGCTACGGTTTGCTTGGAGGTTTATTATGTGTGTATGTTCAGTTGAACAGCCTAATGGTTCAAAGCGAACTCCCTGATACCAGATGCGGTGCATTTATGCCGCTTGGTCTAGATTCACTTAATAGTTCAAAGGAAGGAACCCAAAATGAGCACCAGCGCTAGTTCTGCAAAAACAAATTATGCGAACCTCTCAGTAACAGACTTAGTAGTTCTGAGCCAGCGCAAAGACGAATTGGCTCTGACAGAATTGCTAAAACGCCACAGCGTATACATTAAGAACAGACTTTTCAAAATCGCTCCTGATTGGTCTGACCATTCAGACTTGATTCAAGAAATCCACATCAGAATCTGGAGATTCATTGGACAACTGCGCAATCCAGCATCGTTTCGCACTTGGTTGTCGCAGCTTATTACCAACGTATTCTACGGAGAATTGAGAAAGCGTCCGAGAGATTTTCATGTTGTATCATTGGATGAGCCTTACAGCAATGAATCCAGTGAAGACAACTCAACACGAGACATTGAAGACCACGCGCAGAAGCCGGAAGATGTTTTGTTGGCTAAAGAGTTAACAGGCATACTTCACCAAGCAATGGCTGAAGTGCCCTTGCAATTTAAGACAGCGCAATTGTTGCGCGACGTTGAAGGTCTGTCTTATCAGGAAATTGCTGTTATCACCCATTCCGAATTGGGCACCGTCAAGTCTCGCATCGCCCGCGCTCGTCTTAGAATTCAGGACAGAGTTTCATCGTATTTGGCCGCCGCTTAATTCGTTCGCCAGTATGATCGACAGACTTTTACAGTTTTAGGGACCAGGAACATGTTTCCTGGTTCCGTTTGTTATAGCCTAAATTTTGCGGGAAGCCCCGATAGGCAGACAAAAATCATCGAAGAAGTTTCATCGTATTTGGCAGCCGCTTAAGTGGGAAACATAAATTTCGCCGCTAATTCCGATCTTGCGGGCGAATCCGAATAGCACTGCTGACATTAATGCTGCCATCGATATTAACTCCACAACAGGAGTGTCACGAAGCAGAGTTTAGCTGCTGCTTCGCCAGCGTGTAGGCAGCCCATGCTGCCACGCCGTACCACAAGCACGAAAGGTAATATGAAGCAGAAATACCAAAATTTAAGGCGAACAGAACAGCCAGAACTGAGGAAAGAACAGAGGCCGCACCATTTATTGCCCATAACCAGGCCGTCAACTCGGGAGAACTGCTTGCTGCCATTTTCATGCCAGTCGGAAAGGCAATTCCCGCCACCAGTCCAAGCGGAGCCAGTGCTGCTATCGCTACAAGAATGCGCGTGGTTGTTTCAGCGGCCATGAAGGTTTTCACCAAATACGGTGTCAGCAGTCCGACAGCTACAATAACAACACAAATTAAAAGCATTCGAAAAGTTGCTGATGGAATGAGATTCCGTTTGTCCAGAAATGAACAAAGGACACTGCCCAATCCGGTAAAGGCCAGCATCGTGAAAAGCACCACTGACAGACCATAGCTGGGATTGCCAAGAAAGATTGAAAGACGCTGCATTTGCGAGATCTCAATGAACATAAATCCCATACCTATCGCCATAAAATAAAAGCAAAGCGGCAAGGAATCAGTCAATCGCACAGATGCGGCGCGGATTTTGAGCGGCAGAAAAACGCAAGTCAAAAGCATGATGCTCAAGACGAAAGATAGAAACACCAGAATGCATAATCCTTGCATATGGGAAACGTTGTCATCAAGGAATTGCAGCCAAACACCTAAATGTCCCATGTCCGGAGCCTTAGCCATCTGAAAGAAATAGGGACAATCGTCAGTCGGTGGAGCAATCAACGTAACAAAGTGAGAGGCAAGTTCGTCGTCTGAAAGCTTGCGCTCGGCAATTTGGACCAGGTTCTTGTCCTGGTCGGCGATGGGTGAAAGCATAATTTGAAAGTTAAGCGATGCGCACACGGTTTGCAGCTTTGTCAGCTGAGCCTGGCTCAGTGGCGATCGCGAAACAATGAGCGTACTTAAGCCAGGAGCCCCCTTCTGCTCAAACCTGACCAGTGCAAGATGTAAACGTGGGTTGGCTGCGCCATGTGCCTTGAGACTGCTTGAAGCCAGCGACAAAAGACGATAAATCTCCCCAGGGTTGTTTTTCGGATACCAGCGAGAAACAGAAAGTATTCCGTGATCACTCAGGTGATTGAGAAATGTATCCCACCCTTCCCTCGTATAAAGAGCATTCTCAGCAAGAGCAAAAGCTCCGGCTGCCGTTGCCGCCCAAGTGTCAACAAGTGAAATCTGAATCATGTCAAACTTCTCGGCGGAACGGCTGACAAAACTGCGAGCCTCATCGTTTACCAGGCGTACGTTTGGGAGCCTGTCCAGATGCCCGGAAAAGCCACCGAATGCCTGTGTAAGAGCTTCAAGAATGTGATTGTTGAGTTCGACTCCAAGCACTTCACGCTGTTTGAAAACGAGTGCTGAAAGGACATCACGACCGCCACCCACACCGATCACTAGAACCTTGGCATTATCCAGAAGATAGTGAGCTACATTTGTCACATCGGCTCTGAGATAATCAACTTCCTCAAGCTTTCCGCGAAACCCAGTAATTTGTGTAGAAGCATTGCTGTCAATATCTTCGTAGAGCTGTCCTGTGACAGGACCTCTGATTCGCGCCGGATCAAGCCCCCAACCAACCGGATAGAAGGGATGATTCGGATCTCCCAGCACGCGAACTGCAGAAAATGAATTCCATTTTTCAAATATTGGTTTAGGAGCGATTGCTCCCTTGATCCAGAGCAAGTGAAAAAATGGATCTTGCCCGCTACGCATCTGCATCATGTTTGCTGATGTGGCTAAGCCAAGGACAACGAAACTCAACAAAGCAGACTTCATCTCTCTGCTATCACGCTTGCCAAATGAAAAGCAGATGCCTGCAAGTGCCGCCAGAACTGCCGCCACAAGCAGAGTCGTGGGTCCATCCGCTTGATTTAGTTCGTAGGCAACAAGCAGACATGCCGAAGCCGCGCCAAGCAGATCAGCAGCGTACAGCTTTGCAACCTGATTTGGAAAGCGAGTTAGTGCAAGACAAACGCAAATGCCTGAGAACATGAATGGAATCGAAAGCACTAAGCAGTTTGAAAACACAACAAAGAAGCCAACTGCAGTAAAAATAAACCTCGGCTCCAGAACAATGGGCATCGAGGCATGCATCAGGTAAGCTAGAGGAGCAGACAAAGCTAAGAGCGTGGCAAACAAGCTCATTTGACGATCTGTTTCTTTTTGCGGAAACAATGCGGGCAGACAATAAATAGCCAACGCGCCAGTTGTCATCCCAAACATAGCTAAGGAAACAGCCAGAAAGGCGAAATGATACCAGACTGTCACGCTGAAAATTCGCGTGAGCACCAGCTCGTAGGCAAGTGTTGCTAATGCGGTTAAAAAGAGTCCAGAGTAAGTTGACTTGTCAGCCTTTGTCTCCATACTTAGCGCTACACCGTCTATATCAAGGGGATGCTGAAGTATACGCTTGTCGTCGGCATTGTTCAATCATGGCAGCCCTAAAAATCAGCAGGCCTCTGTTGCCTCGGCACACTCTCTACTGTTCGATTGATCTGCCCTGCAATCGATGATCGAGACGTTGAATCAGCCTTGCTTATAGTCATTTACGCGGCGCGTCCAACCCGGGAGCCATTTTTGCTCATTGCGCGCAGGGGGTGAATTGCGTACGCGACGCGCCAAAGCTTCCTTGGCTGAATCAGAAAAAGATTGAACTGCTGGGGTTTTCTCAGACATGCCTTGCAAAACTTGCAGCATGCCCCAGCCCTCGCCGTTGTATTTTTCGCTGTCGAGAATGCCCTCACCTTTGAAATTGACATAATCGATTAAGGCGAACGCGCCTGCGCTGCCGCTGTGAAGCACTCGTTCGAATTGCTTTTTAACGCGTTCACGATCACCTTCCGGTGCTTTGTCGAGTATCTTCGGTAGGGCGCCTTCTAAGCGCCGCACAATATAGTCCGTCTGCAAACCCACGGTTGAGCTGAGCAGGTCGCGCAATTGCTTCATGTGCTCGCCGCTTTGATCTTTTAAGAACTCTGCGCGTGACAGCCAGGGGCAAGGCATCGTCGGGCTCAGCCAGTCTGGTACTTTGGCACCATGCTCTTTTATAAAGCTAAGCATCTTTGGGAAAC
>Ga0182030_10016954_pt1 | contig 14111 bp, 19 predicted proteins | sample 812S3MmetaG_FD_121299 | JGI IMG/M metagenome (GOLD analysis project Ga0182030, IMG submission 121299) | Permafrost microbial communities from Stordalen Mire, Sweden - 812S3M metaG (Illumina Assembly) | ecosystem: Environmental > Terrestrial > Soil > Wetlands > Permafrost | place: Sweden...
AATACGCGAGTATTTTTTGTTTTTGGCGGGAGGAAGGCAATGAGATGATACCCGGGAGCATTCTTTTCAACTTTAGGAGTTAAACGTAGCGTATATTGATTATTGGGATTATCGTAGGACAATTATAAGAGGCAGGAGTGAGTGAAAGTTCAAAATCCGAATTAAACGCTCTGAACTGTAGGTTGATGGTTCAATGGCCGCGACGAGACTCCCATTCCTCTAGAGAATGAGAGGACGCCCTCTCTTAGACGACCTAAGCTTGCTATTGCGAAGCAGATATTTCAGTCATCAAATACTTTGTAAGCCGCTTGATTCCTAATCTTATGAAAACTATTTCTCAACAGTGGATTCGCTAACCTACCGTTACTTCGCAGTCGACTTGATTCTTCAAAACAGATCACCGCCAATCTTACTGATAGATCTATTACAAGGCTAGTACAGACACCAACGTTACTTTTGATATATACTGAGTTTTCCTTCAGTAACTAAATGTCATCATTTTCACTTCTCTAAGAATTTCAGCTTATCGCTTTTATCAAGGATAAAAATCGCCTTGTTCGCAAAGTGTTTGCAGTCCCAGGACTAGATCCAAGAGACCCGTCGATTGCAATTCCTGGTGGAGGACAAGAATCGCCAAACTCCGATTGGTATATCAATGATGGAGCTCCTTATGACCCTATAACTCAACAAATACTCTTCAGATGGCTATAGATTATGATTCGAGATTTCACCAAGGCTGAGGAATTCGCTCAGAGCAAACTAGTTAGACCAACCCCCTCGAGAAACCATCGGCAAATACGCTCATTTCTCAAACGCTGATTCCGTGATAATTCCCGTTTCTCCGATTTCGATGGTAGTCGTAAGGGTGGGATGTCTCATATGTCCAAAACACTTTATAGGAAATCAAGGATATGATAAACAAGTTCTGGTTTTTCGATGTTACCATATACAAAAGGCTATGCATACCACAATGTTCCAGATGTACTGGGTAGCTTCACCGAAGACTCTTCCCCACGATTCATCTGTGGTTGCTCAAGCAATGAGGAAAGCAAAGAGGGAGAACTGGCTAGATACAACAAATATCATACCTCCTCTCATCAAACTCGAAGGAACCCCGAAAAGCCTCGAATCGATGACAAGTTTCAATTCTTTTTGAATGTTAGAGATATAGCAGAGAGCCATGACGCATTTGTTGAAACATACAGCGCGAATGTTTTTGAGCACGCAAGCTTAAAGGATAGACGTGTAATGGAACTCAGTGATCTCCTCATCCACAAAGCTTCAGCGACGTTTTCGGTTTTTGAGAGGCAATGTGCATTTGACAACATCGAAAAACCAGAAATTCTTCCTTATCTTACTACCTATGATTTACCATAAAATTATTTATCCGTGGACATGAACCGTCGGTTGCCAACGCCTTCTGTTAACCTAAACTCCTTTTCCAAGCACTCGGCTTCTATTCCATAGAAACAATATAATGCAGAACATGGTTCCGACAACTCCTATACTACAGCTTCCACACTCTGTTCAATTTCCGCCACCTCCTCGGTTTTCTTAGTCTTACCACTCTTCTCGGTCTTCTTTGAGGCCTTTTCCTCCTTGGGGGCTGTCCCCTCAAAATGAATCGTCATAGTGCCCAACACGTTCCCCTCACTCGCCCTACTCTCCTTCGCGCCCTCCGTCTCCCCTACCACCCCTCTAACCCTCCTCAACACCTCCTCCGCCTCCTCCCTCGTCGCCTGCCTCCCTTTCCTCTTCGACTTACTTGCCAACACCACCTCAACCTTATACCCCTTCCCCAAAAATTCCTTCATCCTCTCCAACCTATGCTCCAAATCCCCCGCATTAACTGCCCAATTCAACTCAATCGTCTTCGTCACCGCATTACTCCTCGAACTAAACTGCTGCTTCTTCTTCTTCTTCGCCGCCTGGTACATCTGTCCTAAATCCATAATCTTACATATGGGAGGCACCCCCGGTTCGCCATCATTGACTTGGATTAGCGTTTTGTATTTTTTGGGCTTCACGTTGCCGGCGCGGAGGTTGAGGGTGTGGTTGAGGGACTCGACTTCTGCGAGAACCAACTTGGTGGACCTTGGTTCGTGGATTTTGCCGCTTTCGTCAACGAATGTTATGAAACGGGCGGTGATTTCATCATCTCGGGGGGCGCGCTCTTCCTTTACGGCTTTGGATTTGACGTGGTATGCTCGTCGTTGTAAGAGCCTGAGAGGGAGGAAAGCGATTGAGGGTGCATTTCGTGGAATTTGGAGCTGTGATTGCTCAATGGGTGCAAGGAAGACTCGGTGAAGAGCTGCCGCTGTGTTGAAGATGCACCTGGAACTTCTCATGGTGATGTTGTCTTGTGTGGAAATTTTGATAGAGCTCACTTTCACAAATTCATTCGCTTACATAATTCAATATCAGCCCAAACATCTCGTGACATTCTATTCTCATCAGCTTTCCTGTTAAGATGCCTTTCGTAATGACATTCCGTCCATTTAGATGGATCAAGCCGATTATCTTCAGTCCTCCCTTCCGTGTGCTGACTGCAACCGCCAAGACCTTCTTTCTCGGCCATCTCATTTGGCAGTACGGCTTTGCGCAAGGAGCAACTAGGGGCGCATCTATGCTTCCCACGTTCGAAGTCTTGGGAGATAGCGTCATAGTCTCAAAGCAATATCGTCGAGGTAGAAACATTAAAGTCGGCGATGTTGTGCAGTTTGATTCAGTGGCTGAGCCCAGAGAAAGCGTTATCAAAAGAGTTATTGGTTTGGAAGGTGATTATGTGTTGAGGAATTCGCCGGGCTCTAGGTACGATGACATGATACAGGTGAGTTGTGTTTGAATCATTATGGTAAGATAATTCTAATTTTGATTAGGTTCCTAAGGGTCATTGTTGGGTTGTTGGAGACAATCTGGATTTTTCGAGGGACTCGAGACATTTTGGTCCGATGCCTATGGCGCTGATCAGGGGCAAGGTAATTGCAAAACCTTTACCGTGGAGTGAGCGAAAATGGGTGGGAAACGAGTTACGGCCAGTCCAGGATTAGGGTTTCTTTTTTGCATTGCACGGAGTTGGGTTTTGTAGTAATCGGATTGGTCAAGAACCTTCAATAGAACGTATAATAAAGAACCTGGCTCAGGTGTTATAATGACGTTAACCCTTTGGATATCATAAGGTTCCTATCTAATTACAAGGAATAAAGGCTGAAAGTTCGGTATGAATTGCAACAGGTTCATGAAGAACGTTCGAAAGAGATGCCGGTAGAATAATAGCAAAACTGCTGCCTTCCGCCTCAGCTCCACTAATGCTCGCTACTAAACGATGACGCCCTGTATATACACCCATAACACCTTGCCGTCCCATTCCCAGATGCAGAAAGCAACTCTAAGTCGATTTTTGTGGTTCAACCTTCAATATGCGATGGCTTCCCACCCTGGCCAAGGAGTTGGAGAGACCGTTGAGCAAGCTGTACAACTTCTCCTTCCCCGTCTTCTTCACCTTCATCATCAGATTCGACTTGCTTGTCTGCAATCATCTTAATCATCTGCACTATTTCCTCGGACTTTCCTATGAGGTTAATAAGCTTCTTATCCTCGGATTCCAGCAATTGAAGGAGGGTCCAGATTGCAATGTGCTGGAAGGTAGCATCTCCACTGGCCAGGAAGCGTTTCAAGTATCCATGAATACCACCATTCGGCTCTGTCCAGTCTTGGATGAATATAGAATAGTCACCAACTAGATATTATCAGTAACGAATCTACCAAGAGTGCTTGTATCTTACCTTTCGATGAGAGGTTGCCAAGCGCCGCGGCACTGTTCCCTTGGACTTCAATGCTCTGGGAGTCAGTCAAAGGAATGAGGACATCGAAAACACCAAGATTCAGCAGATGAGTCTTGAGATCGTCGCTGAGAGCAAGTACAGCAATAGCTGCTGTCATCTCGGATTGAACGCTCAGAGGGACATCAAGAACTAGTTGCTTGCACTTCTGAACGGCACCAGCTTCCAGCACTAGAGCCTTGTTCCTATCAGAGCTCGCGGCGAGATTTCGAAGCGTAGATATAGCGTGACACTGTATCTCCTCGTTGTCCGTGGATCCAAGCAAATCCACTAATGGCTTTAAGAAGCCTGCGTCGATAATAGGAGACTCGTTCAAGGGATGAATTGAGATGTTACGTATACAAGCAACGGCAGACAGTATGAGAGGTAGATATGAGGATTGTAAAAGTCGTAGAAGTGGTGCTAAGCCTTTTGCTCGGACAATTTCGAGCTGGTATTTTTCATCAGAAGCCAGATTCCGCAATGCTAGTGCAGCCTGGCATTGTACTTTTGGCGATGAGGAGTCCATAAGATTGACCAAAGACTGGATGAGTCTATTCTCATTCTGAGCAAGCTTCTTTCGATTGTTCGCATCGACGGCGATGTTGCTCAAAGCAGTCGTGCAATAATATTGTACGTCGACATCGGAGGAAGAGAGGAGCTGAACGAGCACGGGTATAGCACCCGCATTAACTAATTGTTGTCGATTTTCATCTTCGAGTCGTCAGCTTAAAATCAGACTGGCCATAACGGTGGGGTACATACCAGAATGTGTCATGTTTAGCAATGCTCCGGTGGCATTTCTCTGTACCCGCATATCTTTTGACTTCGCCAATCGAGTCAATGGTCCCAAGGCTCCTGATCTTGCTATCTTTGCTTTGTTGTCCTCGTGAGTTGCCAAATTTGTAATGCATCCAACCGCATTGCATTGAACTTCGACGTTTGGCGACATCATTTGGCGGATGAGAGGGGTAAGACCTCCAAGAAGCACAATGGCTACTTTGTTCTCCGCTACATACAGTCAGAAAATGTGGCATCGACTACATGTAAGAATAATTCAACATACTGTTTACTGCCAAGTTTCCAAGCGCGGCACTTGCTGCCCGTTGCACTTCGATGTCTGGGCTTTGTAAAAGGAATAATATAGGTTCAAGGGTATCGCGATCCACTTCACGGACATCTGTAACTCATCAGCCTCCTTATCTGGATAAATGGTCAAGATCCCGCTGCTCTTGGGAAGTTGGCTGAGCTCTGGACATTTGTGCAAGAAAGTCCACAATATCACTAGCGCCCAAGTAATCCTTCTAGATGCCACATCTTTCCTAGGGATTTGCAGCCCCTCTCAGTACCATAGACGTACCTCTCTCTGTAATTTCAGCAAAAGTTAAACTTGCGCTGCGTTGTAGGTCGACATTGTCTGAGAATACGAGGGTACTCAGAGCTCGCAAAGGTTCGCCTGAGAAGAAATCTGTCTCCCCGCGCTATGAAACTGTGAGCCAGTGCATATATGATTCGGGATAAAGCCGCAAGTACATTTTCTAGATATTGGAGAAGATCTGCAACTGCCTCTCTTTCGCTCTCTGCCAAGACAGGTTCGTACAAGCCATCGCGAGATTTGCCTGTGTAATCCATTATCGTCGGCACATAACTTTACATGATAAGACCAGTTGCGGAAACTTACCTCCACAGCATGATGAGCCACAGATACCCATCTCTCCAGATGGTGGTCCCGCAGGACAGGGTCACAGAAGTTTATACTCTTGAAGCTCCGACTTGTTTTTGTTGGAATGCGAGCCGAATGAGCAAACCGAAGAAGCGGACGTAGAAAAACGATCGTCAACAAGGTGGTATTAAATCGAGATGAAGCTCATAGGACATTCACAAAGGAAAGAGAATGAGAGTGTTGAGGTCGATGTAGGATTTGATGAGGTTATTGCAGATGCATGGAGCTTGCCTGGGACGATAGCTCTGCTCTCAAAGGTTGCTACGTCGGCGCGGAAGTCGCCAAGGTGCCTCGTTTATTTTTGGGGCCCCTGTCAAGAACGTCCCTTGAAGAACACGAATCACATGCTGGTGCACGCTTCTGTATTGATGTATCAGACGACTCTAATTTGTCTTTGAATTATGGTCAACCGACATTTGCATATCTTGAAACCTTCAAGATATGTTCACAAAGAAGGAAGTGGTCAGTGTAAGGACCTTACCAAGGCTTGGACATACGGATAGTGATTCATACAACCCTTGTGACCCGCATAGTGAGACCTTGGAACTGTATATCTTCTGTTTCTTTTGGACTACCTCTCATTTCTTCGGTTTGTTGCAAAGTTTCACGCAGCACATAACTACGAGAGAGATGGGAGGGAGTACAAGTCCTACCTAGATGTTACCCAACGTGTGATATGAGTCCGATACCAGAACTTATCTAGGTACTAGTAGGCAGATTTGAGAAATACATGCAACGGTCTTCTAGATGGTAAGCCTTGTGGGTATTGTCACTCAGCACTCCACCTCATGCCTGGGCAGATCATCCTTCACAAATCCGCCACCATGTTCAAGACTGAGGGGCACTAAATGATTCAAGCTGCAAAGCCGTCCTGATACTTGTGCGAGCTTACAAGCCATGAACTTCGTCTTGGCCATGTTAGGCCGTTTAAACAAGTCGTTTGAGGAGCACAGTAAATAGGGGAATCTTCCTAAGGGGAAGTCCCTAAGGGGAGGTTCCTAAGGGGAGGACAACCAGCCCAAATTTTCCTAAAGACAACGGCAGACAGACAATATCTACCTCCGCCATCCTTACTGACCTGGAAGTACTGACCTCGTGTCTATCACGTGCCCACTACACACAACAAGGGTCCCGCGATTTCTAAGAAATGCTACCCCTGCCCTGTTTTTGTGCAGATTCTATCATCGCCAATGTCTCGGCCGTATATAGATGTGCATTATATATAGTTACGGACCGGTAGAATAATTCACCGTATATAAATATCATAAATCACAAGTGAATTTAGTCCGAACAATGATTCACTGTACTAGTACTAGTATATAAGTGTTGTGACTGGTGAATCGGGTCGGCAAAACAATTCACCGTATAAAGATGAAGTGGACCTGTCCCACGACCCCACCTGTATCTAGGTAAAGCCTGTTCCAGAATTATAACCTCTTCGCGATAAAGGTTTGCAGAAGTCTGCAAGGGCTATATGAACTATTCGCTGCTCATACTCCCCTTCAATGTTCCTGTCACATAACTACAATATCAATCATGTCTGAGCCGGCTGAAAGCACGCGGGCAGCTGCACCCAATCCCGTCGACTCCTTCGCAACGCCAACTAGCATCGCTAGACTGGGTCACGAGGCAGTCATTGCTCAACCCTCGACATTCCTCATTCCCCGAGGGCACAATCGAGCAATGGCAGAGAAGCCACTATCCGCGCTGGACAGGGACCAGCTTCAAGGCCTAGTAAGTGAGCCTCTACAAGCTATACTCATGCTTAAGAGTTGCAATTCAATCTAGAATATCTGCGAGCGGGACAGAAATTCAAGGAATTCACAAGGCTGACGTTCATTCTATAGAAAGCAATCCGAACTTTCCTTAAGATTCGAACCAGCTACGATGTGCTCCCTCTTTCTTATCGACTTATAATACTCAACACAGACCTTCTTGTGAAGAAGAGCTTGAATATTCTGCTTCAAAATGGTACGCGCTACAAATATTGCAATAGATGCATTAAATACCGACGGATTTATTTGCAGGCATTGTCTCCGCTCCGTTGTGGGACTCGCATACCTCGACTTTCGCGGGCCTCCTCACGACATCAGATTACATCAATGTGGTTCAATACTACTGGCAGAATCCAGATGCCCTTGGGCAGATCGACCAGTTCCGACTGAGTAGTTTGAGAGGTAGGGTCGAGAGGATATGAAATCCAGTATTAGGCTGAATAATTTCATAGACATTGAGAAGGCAATTGGAGTTCTGCCACTCGAAACGCTGTCGGTTCATCCCATGCAGACCCTGTATAAAGCCTGTCGCCAGATGTTGAAGACAAGAGCTCGGCGCATTCCACTAGTCGATATTGACGACGAGACTGGGCGAGAGATGGTTGTCAGTGTGATTACTCAATATCGAATACTGAAATTTATCGCTGTCAACAATGTTCCAGAAACTGAACTGCTCAAAAAGAGTGTTTCGGAGATAGGCCTTGGGACATACGGCGACTTGCAGACGGCAAGCGTGGATACCTCTGTGATCGACGTCATCCACTTGATGGTCAAATACAGCATCTCAAGTGTGCCTATAGTTGATGACAGCAAACGTGTTTTGAATGTCTTTGAAGCTGTCGATGTCATAGCGATCATAAAAGGAGGCGCATATGAAGAGCTGACCACTTCCGTGGGGGAAGCGCTATCAAAGAGGGCAGAAGATTTCGCAGGGATCTATACGTGTAGCGAGGAAGATCGACTAGATTCTATCTTTGATACGATTCGAAAGTCCAGAGTACATCGGCTGGTGGTTATTGATGAGGATAATCGTCTTAAAGGCGTGATTTCTCTGTCAGATATTCTGCAGTATGTTCTCTTGCATGGGGAGGAAGATGATGAGGCATAAATGGTTGGATGATCACGAAATGTCATGCATGGTTTCAGGGAGGCGTTGCATAGCGAGGCGTACAGGGCGATACATGGGCATCATGGTACGCAAGGCTCGTATAGATCTCTTCTCTCTGTTTCTTTCTATAATACCATGTTGTTGTTGTTGTTGTTGCTAATTTGGGGGGCATTATGATGGTTCTGATCCTATGAAGCAGATCTTTGATATCTTCGCTTAATGGCAGCAGAGTAGCACTACATCTGAGACCTGCGAGGCTGCTTTCCCCCAGCATTTCCAGCTGATTATTCAGATTAGTAAGGAATCAAACTTTCCCTCTGAACAAACTAGAAGGGCAGATAGCACCTGCATCAAATGTGATTAATTTTTCCCCTTGTGTGGAAGGAACGATTGAGCTACAGAGAACAAAGTTTTGTAGAAGCGCAAATTCCCGTTTCCCAATCACAATTCACTGTGAATCTCGCAAAACTTGCATGGCGCCATATAGTAATGTTCTTATATCATCCCGTTCCCTCAATAACGTTAGAATGGCACAAGAACTGGATATCATTGATGGCATCAACGACGACATGAGTATTGCCCAAGGACTTCTAGGCAAACCGAAGGTCCCTCAACGAAGAACCTCTTTCGCCCATGCTCCTTCTCTGCGTTTAGTCGATGGTTCGAATGGTCTATCGGAAAGCTCTGAAGGCGATGATAGCAAACGCAGACGAGGGATTCAGAGTAGTAATACGTGGACGACATCCAGTGGCGATATACTGTCTGATCAGGATGAAGTCGAAGATCGTGGGTTCTTCATACAAGAATATAATCGGCTAGCAAGAAAGGTGAATTCACAATTAAATAACCCTACAAGAAGCTGACGTTAGAGCAGCACGGAGTGCGAGAGTTTTCATCTGAGTGCGAGTCTACAGTAAGACAGAAGAGCTCTCGCAAAAAGTAATCGACTGAAGATACCCAATAGATTGACGCGTCACATCCTACTACGAGATCAACGTGGTTCTCAAGGAATATTTTGAGAAGGACTTCATCAAGTCATAGTCAGAATGTCAAGCCTGTCAAGCCTGAACGCCATATAAGACATAGACGAAGTATCAGCGATCTCTCTCTCCGCTTAAAAAACAAGAAGGATTCGCTCAAAGACAAAGATCTGCAGGAATTGGTACGACTATGCGGGTTGAGCCTTTTGTATTTGCCTGCAGAATACGCCCCTCGCAGTTTATCTGTACCGACATGTTTTCGAGCAACTGCTCAGTATTTGGTTCAGCACGGTAAGTTTCATTCCTTAGCCTTTCATACAGTCTGCTAAGAAGAATCATAGCTCCTTCATCGAGAGGCGTCTTTCGGATTCCAGGGTCCCACACCACTGTTGCAGCTCTATATAATCATTACTGCACGCTGGATCCAGATGGTGACGTTGTCGCCGGCACTGTTCGATGTCCAACCCTTCCAGTCCACATCAAATGCGACGTTCACGATGTGGCATCAGCCTTCAAAAGATTTCTCTCTGGCTTACCTGGTGGTATATTGGGTTCTCTATCATTGTTTTACGCTTTTGTATCCATCCAAAATCAATTGCATGGTGATCCGGAGTTGACGAGAACTAAGCAGAGCAAGGTCCGCGCACGGCTCATTGCATTGGCAATATCCACATTAAAATCACAATATAGACGTGATTTGATATGTGCTGTTTTTGGCCTTCTCTGCATGATTGGTCGTGCTGCAGAGACTGCGCGAAGAGAAGATGATCGTGGAAGACCGCTCCCTACATCTGATTTGATGGGATACGGGCCCTTGGGTATTGTTTTTGGTCCTCTTCTTGTGGGAGAGATGTTGGACAACTATGTGATGCGTCTCGCTAATCCTCATGGAGGCTTGGTCATATTACCTGTGAGCCCACCAAAGTCTCGAAAGGAGAAGATTTCGAAGAAGAGCAAAACAACCGACAATAGAGGCTCTGACGAAGGGACCACTTTTAATACACAGGTTGACAAACTCAAGGTTGCAAATGGAGTCACTGAGATGTTGGTCACTCACTGGCGCGACGTTGTCCGCCATTTGAAAGATTTGAAGGGGGTGAACATAACGACAGGTCATCGAACTGTTCCTGTTGGCGCCTCAAAGTCTCACTTCTTGAGACCTTCAGCCTCGGAATCATTCGCTATTCGCAAACCACCGGATTGGGACAGTGGTATGTCGCCAAGTCTGCCAACTGAAAGGAGTGTATCTCCAACTCCCATCAGTCGTAAGTCTATTTTCCAGTTTGGTGCTATTAATGTTCTAAAATAAGTGTCAGGAAGGATTGAACCTCACGATCCCAAAGTAGCTGAAAGACGACCATCACAACGGAAGGATAGCCTATTAGTCATGAAGCAAAGAGCCAAACATCGGCTGACGTCAACTCAAAGACTCTCAGCATCTAGGTCGATGAGTGTTCTTGCGCCAACAGTTGAGGAACATCCAGATATTGGGCATGCTGATCCTAGTACTCCTGAGGCAAATTCTCAACATCGTGGTTCCGAACAACAGGATCTGCGAGACAAGTCGCATGATGAGGAGCTTCCTACCGCTCCGAATCGCCTGCCACCCGCATTACCCCCTCCACCATTATTTTCGCAACATGAAATGTATATTATAAAGGCGCCAAAGAGTCGGGAGATTGGGGAGCCGTCAGAGCGGAGTAAGACGCAAGATCAAAATCAGCCCCGGCTGGCACCTGACTCTCAGATAGCCTTGCAGCCATCAGCGAAGCTAGAAGACAACCACCCAGAAGCTCGACCGGCAGATAATTCAGCCCGACTTCTTCCAGATGTATTATCATCTATAGGTTCCTCTAAACATCCAAGATACACCATTCCTCGCAGGGCGGTAGCAAGTGAGCCGGGCTTCTCCAAAGCAGTCTCTAACGGGTCTCCTCTACATGCTACTCAATCTATCTCGGACAATTCTAAAGACCAGCGGCGCAAGCATGTCGTGTCCGCTCCGAATAGTAAAGATCCTTTGGGTAGGGTGTCTCATGGAGAAGATGTCGCTTCACTAGCAGAGCTTGCTAAAGCAATGTCAACTGACGATTCAGTGGAAGACAAGAATCAGCGATGCTCCTCAAAGAAAGATGACGGAATGGGCCCGTTAGCTAAGCCTAGAGAAAATGACCCGAGGACTCATAATCCTAGAAACGGCAATACAGAATTAAATCTATCCCATGATTCGATACGGCTTAACAAGAACGCAATCCAACAGTCATATTCAATGGGTCGATCGAGCGCCATTCGACCAGTCCCATCTGCACCAAGTCAGAAACCGGAGAACAGAAACACTTGGAGCCCTCAAAAGAGTATTAAACGCGAAGATTTTCCTAGCTCGATCACGCGTGGAAGTCCTCGAGGGACAGTAAAGGCTTTAGCCGCAAGATTTAACTCAGCTGACTCGAATTCAATATTCTCTCCATCACCTACGAAGTCCACAGCATCCACGAAGTCGCCTGTAAAAGGACCTCTTTTTGAGGAAAGGGATCAGTCCGAATCACCGAAGGAAAGTCTTGTAGCTCCGTATACCATCAATCCTCCTTCCCCTACGAAATCACAAATATCGACTAAAACAGAAAAATCGAATCAATCTCTACGTATTCAACTGACGCCCAAATCCCAGAGGAACCCTACACCAGTTAAACTTACAGCCCCAAAACGACTAGTGAAGGAATCACCTAATGACTCGACTCCCCTGAGACCAGTTCGAGACTCCTACCAAGACGCCTCGGTTCGTTTCATGCAGTCTCCTACGCCGTCCAAGCATTCCTCGGAGCATTCGCTCGCGGATTGTATGGAACAAGAGCGGAACTACTTGAAATCTCTCCGGTCAAGTCGTAGATCGCCTGATGTTGTCGCTACTAAGGAGGGTTCTGAAAATGTCTGTCACTTCGATGGGTCTACCACCTTGGAAAAAGGCGGCCCCGAAAATATTCAATCACCAATTAAACATCTTCTTTCGTCATCGAGAGCTCCGAGTCCAATCTTAAGTCTAGTTCCTACGCGAACTAACTCGGTACTACATGGACAGATTCGAGCTCTTCAGAAAGAGGTCGTGGTAAAGACAGAAGAGATCCGACATTTGAAACAACAAATGGGCACTCAGACCCATCTCGACGTCGGCACTTTGAGTGAACAGCTCCGAGAGGCTAGAAAAGAGGTTCAGATATGGATGTCAAGAGCGGAAATAGCTGAAAAGCAAATAGAGTTCATGGCCAGACTTTCTTCAAGAGTGAACCGACAAAATTCTGGGAACTCGACCTCTTTAACGAGGCCTGATCTATCTGATCAGTCAAGCACGAAGATTAGCGATGATTTGGCTACGAGAAGTCGAATATCACATCATGGAATGGACGGTACTATCAGCAATCAGCTATGGAGTTCTGAAGAGAGTACTGATACAGTGCTCCGGGACATTGCTGTTACTGGAAGCGAATACAGCAGTTGGGCGGCGAAGACCTTGAAAATTATTAATTATGAAAACCAAAATGTGTTGAATGAAAGTCCGTACAAGTTACATAATTTCAGGAGTCATGTTTGACTTGTCGAGGGGGCTCTCGTGAAAGGTGGTTCTGGAAGGAGGGGAATTGACACTAATATTCTCTGTTGGTCTTTTTGTACTCTCCGCATTAGGAGAACAGGTTTTAAAGAAAGCTTAGTTACAACATTATCAAGGTCATTATTGTACTTCCCTTCTTGGTTCAAACATGTGATATTGCAAGGACGGCAAGAAGCAAAGTTGGCAACTCCCTGAAAGTGAATCACACCGGTGCCTTTCAAATACAAAGCAAACAATGAATGTTTATTAGCCGACCTTTCAGCTCATGTATCGCCCACTTCCAAATCTTTTCTCGTTATTTAAAGCTCGTCTGGTTCTTCAGAAAAAAGCAATCTCTCGATCCGTACCAAGATCCCAACGTCAACATTGTCGCAACACCGTAACTTTTCCCACAATATCGCAATTTTCCTTGTGACCATGTCATCGACTAGCTACGCCAAAACCAAGAATAATGATCTCCGTCGCCAAGTCCTCAACCGCAAAACTAAATCTTCGGATCTGAGAGAACTTGCGGCTGAGATGTCGTCTGCTAGTGCTTTTGCGAAGAGACACCCGAGGCCTGAGCCGAAGGTGGCGAGGAAGGTTGGGGGATTGGTAGATTTGGAGAGTTTGAGTGTCACGTTAGGTGAGTATCTTTACAATTCCCCTTTTGCTCATCGCTTTACTCTGGGTTCTATTTTCCAACCTTCTCCTTTGTTATCCGCCCCCTTTACCTGACACTACTACAACTTACCTTTTTCATCCATCTAACTGCATACTAACAAGTTCTAGTAATTTGGGACCTCTTCCTCGCTCTTCCCATCGCCTACACAATTACTCTTCTCAATAAAGTCATAATTCAATACCTAGGCTACGAGAAAATCATGCGTTGCCCGTCTGGAATCATGTTCTCTCGCGCTCTTTTCGTGGTTGTTAATATGGCACTTGTTTGGGCTTGGGCTTGCCAGCTTGAGGAGGTCGGGAAGGAGAGGGAAAGGGAACGCGTTGAGAGTGAGATTAGGTGGTGGGAGGGGGTTCTGGAGGAGTTGGAGGGTTTGCGGGGGGTGAAGGATGTAGGTGTGTTTTTGTTTTTCTTGTAAGTTTGGTCTTGGGAATATTGG
>Ga0182030_10016955_pt1 | contig 14111 bp, 10 predicted proteins | sample 812S3MmetaG_FD_121299 | JGI IMG/M metagenome (GOLD analysis project Ga0182030, IMG submission 121299) | Permafrost microbial communities from Stordalen Mire, Sweden - 812S3M metaG (Illumina Assembly) | ecosystem: Environmental > Terrestrial > Soil > Wetlands > Permafrost | place: Sweden...
GCGATCTCAAACCACGTGCTAGAGGAGGCATATAAATAGACTACCCTCATAAAGGAAATAGATAATACAATAAGGCTATAATTAATGAAATTAAAATTTTCTAAATTCCTTTCGTACTAATAGAAAATTATTATTTATTAGATAGAAACCAATCTGACTCACGTCGATCTTAACTCAAATCATGTAAGAAAAGTTAGGACGAACAGTCCTAAGAGGCCTTCAAGCTGCTGAAGGGTCTTTCTTAATTCAACATCGAGGTCATAAATTTATACTCAAATTAGATCTTCTAGTATAAGTTGTGCTGTTATCCCTAAAGTATTTTTATTGAGCTTTATAGGGTCTTTTCTTAAAGATTATATATTTTTATTTAGATTAATAATTATCCCAATTAAATTTTATAAAATTTTAGGGTCTTCTCGTCTAAGTAAGCTATTTTTGGGTTTTCACAAAAATAATAAGTTGTTAAGGTCTAAAAATTACTTTAGAAAAAATTTAATTATTCATTCGAGTCCACAATTAATGGACTATTGGTTATGCTACCTTAGCACTTACGCGGCCATTTACAATTTAAGCATAGGGCAAATTTTACATTCTTTAGAATGTGATGTTTTTAATAAACAGGTTCTTTCTAAATAAAATAAACTTTTGAGAGCTATTTTTCAAATTAAATAATTTTGAATTTATCTTATAATAATAAAATTTAATACTAATATATTCATTTTTAATGAATTAAAGTTAATTTTAGGTATATAAAAAAATCTTAGTTTTAAAAGCTATAGTGTAAACTACGAGTTAATGTTAAACTTGGAACTTTAAGAAGTGAATTTTTTTAGAAATAAATTAGAAGCTTTCCCTCTGATTTTTAGGTTAAACTAAATAATATTACGCAACTTTTATAAAGCTAAGTAAAATATTTAGTATTGGTTTTGCGACACCAATGGCTTATCTTACTTATATAAATTATCGAGATATGTACATTTTTTAGATTTTTAAATACTCATGATGCTAAAGGAACCATATGTTCTAATTTTATTTTATAAGAAAAAAATGATTGAAGTATTAAGCATTTAAATTACATAAGTAATTAAATTTTAGTGAATTTACTTCAGCTAAATAAAGAGTTCTTAGCATTCTAAATACATAGGCTTGAATAAAAGCCACTGCTCTTTCTAAAACCACTAATATTACTAGCCCTCTTATCAACAGAGCTAATAGGGCCCAAGACACTAGAGGGCCTGGGGTTCTAATTAAGGTTATTAAAAGATGCCCTGCTACTAAATTAGCAGCTAGTCGCACAGATAAAGTTAGAGGGCGAATTATATTTCTAATTAATTCAATTAAAACTATGAAAGGCATTAAAATATAAGGTGTGCCCACAGGAACAAGATGAGCTAGAGCCCTCCCGCAGTCTATTAGAAGACTATAAATTATGTATCCTAATCAACTAGCAAGAGCAAGTCTTACTGAAAATGTCAAATGCCTAGAGGCCGTAAAGGTATAAGGAGTCAGCCCCCCAACATTATTTAATAAGATTATTAGAAATAACCTTAACGCTCAGTGGGTGTGCCCAGGAGTTCTTACTGGGTTAAAGTTAAGCTTGAACTCTCTTGCTAGGGATTTCAGTAAAGCTACTCAAGAAAAAAGAATACCAGGTTTTGAGAGTCAAAAAACTGTAGGACTTCAAGTTAAAACAAGGATGGCACTAATTCAGTTAACTCTTAGGCCTAATCATAAAACTTTTGGGTCAAAAATAGAAAATAGATTTCCCATTATTTCATAAAATAAATTTTAACCCAAATTATTGACAAGCATATTATAAAAAATCCTAGTAAAACTAACCAGTTTATAGGTGAAATTTGAGGTATTTTTTATGGGCAAAACCTTAATTAAGGTAAAAACTTAATATCTTAAAGATTTCATAAAACTTTTTAACTAAAGTTATATTTGAATTCTAAATTCAATGCACTATTCTGCCAAAAAAGATACTTTTTCAAGGATCTTTTAATTGGAAATTAAAAATAATATTTTATACTAAAAAAGTTGGCTAAAAGCTATTTCTATAACTTTAACTTTGCTACGACTTATCTCTAGAGAGAGTGACGGACAATATGAACCTTATTTATAACTAGTTCGATTATTTTTTCCTACTATTAAATCCTTAATTTGATAACGATTATCACAGCATTTCAGTTATTCCTAAACTAAGCTACATGTTATTTGGACAAAATTTAATTTGAGATTTATTTTTAAACAACCACACGTAAACCAAAGTTTAGTAAATAAAATTGTGGGGTATCAATTTATAAACCAAAATTCTCTAAAAAGAATAAATAACTGCCAGACAGTTTAGGTTTGGTTTGAGTACCTTAACGTAAAAGCATACTTGGGTACTAATCCAATTTTGTTAATATTTTGAATTTACAATGTAATAAAATTTATTATTTAATTCTTATAACAGAAAGTTAAAATTTTATTTTTGTATTTAAAGAATAAAGCTTTATTTAAAAGTATAACCGCGGATGCTGGCACTTTATTTACCAAATAGTTAATTTTTACAAAAATATTTAAAATAAAATTAGTTCTACTATAAGTAAAGAAACAATTATATTAAGATAAAAATTTAAGCTGTATTTGAGCCAATGTTCAACTTAGGCGCCTCCCCATCAGTAAATTACAACAAACAGAAAAAGCCACACCACATCTACAAAATGTCAATACCAGGCAGCAGCCTCAAACCCAAAATGGTGTGAATGATTAAAATTAAAATTATGAAGACGAAAAAGACAAACCCTTAAAAATATAGTACCAATCAATACATGAAGACCGTGAAATCCTGTGGCTAAAAAGAACGTGGACCCGTAGACCGAGTCTGCAAATGTAAACCTTGCTTCTAAATATTCAGCTCCTTGCAAGATTGTAAAATAAACCCCTAGAGTCACTGTTAGTAATAAGGAGATTTTAGTTTGATAATGATTGCTAGACATTAAGCTATGGTGTGCTCAGGTGACTCTTACCCCCGAAGATAAAAGAACTACTGTGTTAAGTAATGGAACCCCAAACGGGCTAAATGCTAAAATCCCTACGGGCGGTCACTCATTTCCTAGTTCTACGTTAACAGCCAGTCTGCTATGGAAAAAAGCTCAAAAGAATCTCAGGAAAAAAAAGATTTCTGAGACAATAAATAAAATTATTCCTCAGCGCAGGCCTAACTCTACCATTGAAGTGTGAAACCCTATAAGGGACCCCTCTCGGACAACATCTCGTCATCACTGAAAAGAAATCAGTATTAAAAATAAAATTCTTCTAATAAATAAGCTTACTTCTGAAAAATGAAATCATTTTAATAAGCCGGAAGTTAGTCCCATCCCTCTAAATGAAGCTAGTAGGGGTCAAGGAGACTCGTCAACTAAATGAAAAGGGTGCCGTACATAATTAGACATTTGATTTTATAGTATAAATTAATACATTGCTTTTTCGAGGCAAAAATCATTTAAAATCTGACAAATTTAATTGCCATTTAAAGATTAGAAGTCTTATTTAAGATTTTATTTATAGAATAAAATCTTTCTTCTGATTAACAATCAAATGCTCTTAGCTTTAAATAATTAAATAATTCACTCTAGCATTTTTTGGTTTCATTCGTGAAATAACCCAATTGAAAGAATTAAAACTAAAATTCTAAAAATTATTAAAGAAACTCAAAGATTTACTCAAATTACTTTTCTTAAGAAAGGAAAAAGTAAAATCAGCTCAACATCAAAGATCAAAAAAATATTTGCTAACAAATAAAATCGAAGCCTAAATGGTAAAAGCCCACGATTGGAGGTATCAAACCCACATTCAAAAGAACTAGCTAGAGAACGGTCTAGTTTTACTTTTTTTACTAAAAGGCCCCCTGCTATAATTACTACTAAACTCAATACAAAAGAAAAGAAAAAATTTATTAGATTTATAAAAATTGAAAAATTAATTAACTTTAAACTTTGCAAGTTTATGTACTTGACAATATACTAATAATTCTATAATTAAGGCTAATTAGCATGAGTTATTCTATCAAAATAAACCTTTTTCAGGCACTTAATTTAAAGCTTTAAAACCTTTTGACTGCAAACCAAATATCATATTTGACTAAAGCTCTTATTATCTTAGGCCAAAGAGCTTCTTTAATTCCACAAATTAATATTATAAAACTTCTAAGATTTATTTATTAACAAAAGGCCAAATGCAGAATATTAAAAAATAAAGGAGGGTAGTGATTTGACCAACTAAAACATAAGGGTCTTCTACAGGACGAGCCCCAATTCAAGTTAATAAGAACAAAATTCTAAATAGTCCCCAAATTAGCTTTTTAAGTCTCACGTTGAATCCGGAAGATTTAAAAATTTGAAGTTTCATGAAAGGTAAAATATATAATACCGCAACAGATAAAACCAAAGCTAGGACACCCCCTAGTTTATTAGGGATTGATCGAAGGATAGCGTAAGCAAAAAGAAAATACCACTCTGGCTGGATATGAAGAGGAGTTACAAGGGGGTTAGCAGGAATAAAATTTTCGGGGTCACCTAAATCTCATGGTTTTACTAAACATAAATACATAAAAATAAAACCAAAAATAACAAAGCCTAAAATATCTTTCCATGAAAAATAAGGGTGGAAGAGTAGTTTATCAAAGTTTCTATTTAACCCCAATGGGTTACTAGACCCTTTTTGATGAAGAAATAATAAATGCACACAAACCAAGCCAGCAATAATGAAAGGCAGAAAAAAATGAAGAGCAAAAAACCGTCTTAAAGTAGGCTGCCTAACAGCAAACCCCCCTCATAATCAATAAACAATATCTTCTCCTATATAGGGGATTGCAGAAAATAGGTTAGTAATAACTGTCGCTCCCCAAAAAGATATTTGCCCCCAGGGTAGTACGTACCCTAAGAAAGCAGTAGCTATTAACAAAAATAAGATTGAAACCCCTCTCAACCATACATGCTTTTGAGTAAAAGAGCCGTAATACATTCCTCGCGCGATATGCAAATAAATACACACAAAAAATATTCTTGCTCCATTAGCATGAAAAATTCGCAAAAGCCACCCTAAATTTACATCTCGTATAATATGTCTAATAGACTGAAAAGCTAAACTTACGTCTCTTGAGTAGTGTATTGCTAATAGAAGCCCAGTTAGCAATTGAGTAATTAAGCACAGACCAAGAAGTGACCCAAAGTTTCACATAGTATTAATTCTTCCTGGGGTGGGTAAATCGACTAAAGAGTTATTCACAATCTTAACTAAGGGATTTGTTTTAGTTCTAGAGTAAATTTTAGATTATACTAATACCAAAAAATTTTGATTTTTTTGTTCTTAATAATTTAAGTAGTGTAAACTTTTATAGCTTATACAGAGCGTCACTTTGAAGCTGTGAAGGAATTTTTTAAAAGTAATTTTTAACTTTTTAGTGCTTGCTGACTTATTAATCTTTATTGTTATGGTTTTAGTAAACATTGCTTTTATCACCCTTATAGAACGTAAAATTTTTGGGTATTCCCAAAGACGACTGGGGCCTAATAAGCCTTCTTTTATTGGTCTTCTCCAACCTATAAGAGACGCAGTAAAATTATTTATTAAAAATTTTATATTTCCTGGTAAAAGGCATAATTTTATTTTTTGAGTAAGTCCTATAGTTAGGTTAATGTTAGTTTTATGGGTTTGATTAATTGTCCCGTATGAGTTTGATGGCTTTTTCTTTATTTTTTCTATAATTTTACTACTTATAATCATGAGATTAAATGTATACCCCTTACTTTTAAGGGGGTGAGGGTCTAGTAATAAATATTCCATGACTGGTTCTTTACGAGGGGTGGCACAAACTATTTCGTATGAAATTAGGTTGGCCTTACTAGTCCTGGTAATTTTAGTTTATCTGAGATCCTTAAGTTTAGATTCTTTAGTAAGAATAAAAACATATTTTAGCTTAGCTCTAACTGCTCCGTTTTTATTAAGATTGTGGTTTCTATCAAGACTAGCGGAAACTAACCGCACTCCCTTTGATTTTGCCGAAGGAGAAAGAGAATTAGTCTCCGGGTTTAATACTGAGTACGGGGCTAGAGGGTTCGCTATTATTTTTATAGCAGAGTACGGGAGAATCTATTTTTTAAGAATAGTTACTAGGTTGATTTTTTGTGAAAGAAGTAGATTTTTTATTTTAAGTGTAATCACCACTAGAATAGTTTTTGTCTGAGTTTGGGTCCGTACAACTTTCCCTCGTTACCGATATGATTTACTAATAAACCTAGCTTGGAAAAGTGTCTTACCGAGAATTCTTAGGTTTAGTTTATTTGTAATAAGAGTTCTAACTATCTAATATTTAAATTTCAAAACTCGTTTATTAATTTATTAATTTTTTTATTAAGGTTTTCTGTAATTTGGTTTCTCATAGTTTTAGCCCATGTCACTAACCTTTCTGAAGTTTTATTATTAGAATTTAATTTAATAAGACTACGAAGATTAAATTTTAATTTTGTAGTTATAGTAGACCTGGTAGGTGTTTTATTTCTTTTGGCAGTAAGACTTATTACATTAGCAGTTTTAAAATTTAGGGAGTCATACATAAGCAGAGACAAAAACTTTTATCGGTTTCACTTATTATTACTCTTATTTGTATTAAGGATATTTCTTCTTATTTTAAGTCCTAACCTAGTAAGTCTTTTATTAGGTTGAGATGGACTAGGGTTAAGCTCATACCTTTTAGTAATCTACTATGACAGCCCTAAAGCCAATAACTCTGGTATGATTACAGTTTTAACAAACCGATTTGGGGATGCTTTAATTTTATTAAGAATTGCTTACTTAATAAGCTTAGGTAATTGAAATTTAATATTTTACAGTCTTAACCAGGTTCCCTTAGTGCTTAGAGTTCTTTTGATAGTAGCAGCTTGCACTAAAAGTGCTCAAATTCCGTTTTCGGCTTGACTGCCTGCAGCCATGGCTGCACCAACTCCTGTGTCTGCCTTGGTTCACTCTTCGACTTTAGTAACAGCGGGAGTATATATTTTAATTCGACATACAGAAATATTTTTTCTAAACTCAATTTCTATAGTGTTAGTAGTTATGGGGACGGCTACTATAATTATGGCTAGGTTTAGAGCTCTTTTTGAGTCTGATTTGAAAAAGATGGTGGCTCTATCTACTTTAAGCCAATTAGGGGTTATGATTTTAAGTCTCGGGTTAGGAGCATTTTTTGTTAGTTTTTTTCATTTATTGAGTCATGCTTTTTTTAAGGCTTTATTATTTTTAACAGCGGGGGCTATTATTCATGGAAGAAGTGATTACCAAGACTTACGTCTTATGGGAAACAGGGCCTTTTCCCTCCCAATTGTTAATAGGTTTACTATTATTTCAGTGTTTAGTCTTATAGGTGTCCCTCTCATATCAGCTTTCTTTTCCAAAGAATTAGTTTTAGAAACAATTCTTTTGTTTAATCACAATGCTGTAATTTATTATTTTATAATTTTTGGAGTGGGACTTACTGCGGCTTATAGGAGGCGGTTTTTATCTTTTATTTTCAGGCGGCCAGCTAATAGGAGGCTTCTGGTTTTTAAACTAGATGAAGATGTGCTAGTTATAATAGGCATAATAACTTTGGTACTTCCTGCGGTTATAGGAGGGTTCATTTTAAACTATTTGTTACAGACGTCTTTTAAGGTTAGGTCTGCTCCTGGGTTATTAAAGCTTGCTATTGTTTTAATCTTAGGGTTAGCAGGGTACCTCTTGTTTTTCCAAAGCTTTTTAAATTTAAAATCTAAATGACCTACATGAAAATGAATTTTAGGAAGTATGTGGATACTGCCTTTTATTAGGGCTAGCACTCCAGTTATGATTAATTCAAGGTTAAGAAGAGTGATCCCTAAGGTTTTTGATCGCGGAGCCATTAAAATACCAATTTTATTAATAAACCAGTACTTTGGGTTTAGGGGGTTCACATTTCCTCCTTTTACGTTTGTTTACAAAATTATTAGTTTAGCATTTATTTGATTCATTATTGCAGTTTATTATTACTTATGTAATATTTACAGTAAATTATATTTATAAAAATAACTCTAATTAATACATTGAAAATTATTAAATCCAAAAAGATAAATTTTTGGGTAACCCCCTTAGCCACCAAAGAGGAAACTTTTAAAGCAGTTAATAGATAAAACCCTGTTATTAAATAAACAAAGATTAGTCCTAGACTTATAATTAATAGTCTCAAGACCAACAGAAAATTTACTGAAACTAGAAACTTTAAGATTATAATCTTTAAGAAAAACCCAATAAATGGAGGGACTCCCCTTAGTATAAGTAACCTTGTAAAAAACATTACTAAAAAATAGGGCTTTAATCTCTTGGCGGTACCCCTAGAATTTACTAAATTAATTGAGTCTATTAAAAATACTAAGCTTATTAGTGCTAAAGCGTAGCCAGAAATAAATTTTACCCAAATATATGAATTGCTCAATATAGAGATAATTACTCACCCTAAAGAAAAAATTGAAGAGAGGCCTAAAATCTTTTTAATTTTTTTTTGTTTTACTCTACCCACCCTTCCTAGTACAACACTTAAAGTACCAAACAAAAATACCAAAGGCTTTATACTATTTATGGAAAGTAGAATTAGAGGAATTAATTTCTGTCAAATTGAAAGGACTCAAATTAGCCCCCAGCTTAATTTTTGGATAATTTTTAAATATCAAAATTGAAATGGGGTTCCTCCTAATTTTAAAATTAGAGCCAAGAAAAAGGTTAATTCTACTAGTTTGGAATGCCCTATAATTACTATTAGTATTCTAATAAATATAATTACTCTGCCTAAAGATTGAATTAAAAAGTAATAAATGACGCTATTAGAGGCACTTAATTTAACTCTTTTTCTTAAAATACCAATAAAACATAAAAAATTCAATTCTAGGGCAACTCATAGTGTGACCCCTCTTTGAAGACTAAAAGCTAAGAAGGTTCTTATCCCTAAAACTCTTTTAAAAACAATTTGAAACCTTCAATAAATATATCTGATGGCTGAATAATAGGTGTTAGGCTGTAATCCTAAGGATGAGATACTCTCAGATAAATATTTTAAGGCCTGAGCCATATTAGACGCTTAAAGTCTATGCGCTAATCCGCCACTAAAATCCTAAAGTAAAGTTTACATTTAGTTTCGGCCTAAAAATTGGGTTCCCTAGGATTTATATTTAAACCCTTAATATTAATAATTATTAGTATCATTTTTTATAGCTATATTAGGTGAGAAGTTGTTATAGTCTTATTAGCTTTTATATTTATTAGTCTCCTAAGCTCTCCTGTTTTACAAACAACCACTTTTATGTGTTTAGGAAGACTTCAGGTTAGCAATATTAGATTTATACTTTCAATATTGTCTTTATTAACTTTTTTTTGGTCTCTGGGGTACAGAAGAGGGCTACTACAAATTAAAAATAATAAATTTTTAATTTTTTCTTGTTTAATTTTAATTTTTAGGTTACAAGTGTTCTTTGTTACAAGCAAAATTTTCTTTTTGTATATTACTTTTGAGTTATCAGTAATCCCAATTTTTATTATTATTATAGGATGGGGGTACCAAAGGGAGCGTTTAGAAGCAAGCCTAAGACTTATATTTTATACTCTAACAGCTTCAATGCCATTATTAGCTATTTTACTATGGTTGACTAACAACTGATCTTGGAGCTCTTTCCTTATAGTTAGAATAAATGTAAATCTTTTGAGCTCTGCCATAGCCCCAGTTTTAGTATTTGCTGCTTTAATAGCTTTTGCTGTTAAGCTCCCTATATTTGGAGTTCATGTGTGGCTACCCAAAGCTCATGTGGAGGCTCCAGTCATAGGGTCAATAGTCCTAGCTGCCATTCTTCTTAAACTAGGAAGATACGGACTGTGAATAATGATTCCATTAACTTATTCTTATATATCTGTAGGAGCCTGAGTTTCGCTATCATTAGCGGGGGCAGTAATTATTTGCACCTTATGTATTCGGCTAAGAGACATTAAAATAATTATTGCCTACTCTTCTGTAAGGCATATAGCTCTTGTTTTAACAGCTCTAGTTTTAAGTAATTACTTAGGTTCAATAGGAGCTCTAATATTAATATTGGCCCACGGAGCTAGATCTTCTGGGATATTTCTAATATCTTATTTTTTATATCAGAGTAATCACTCACGGAGGATGCTATTAACTAAGGGGGCTTTGGTTTGATCTAGTAGGATTCCGACTTTTTGATTTTTGATTTTAATATCTAATATAGCTGCCCCACCAACATTTAATTTAATCTCGGAGATTTTAGCTATTAGAAGAATTGCTTTGATAAGAAACATCAATAGGGGGCTATTAATTCTTATTGTAGTTATAAGAACCGCGTACTCCTTAATTATATATAGCTCAACAGTCCAAGGAAGAACTATCCTTTCTAATAATATCAAACTTTCTGAGAGCACAGAATTGTTAAGCATTTTTAATCATCTTATTTGAGTTCTATTAATAATATTTGCTCTTAATATTATAAATATTTAAAACTGAGAAAAATTAATTTCTAAAAGCTAATTTCAAATTAGCACATTCAATTTTTTATAAAATTCTTAGATCTTAAATTTGACAAATTTATATTTTATGTTTAAACTAAATTTTACAAGAAAACAACTTATCTTTAATCTCCAAAATTAAAATTTTTACTTAAACTATCTTAAATATAAAAAAATATAAATTATCAAAGAGTTATGAGCTCTTTAGCTTTTTTAGCTTATTTTTATAATTATTAAAAATTAAAGGGCTAGAATTATAGCTATGTACTATAGGGGGGCAAGTGTGTGCAGTCTCTAATGAGCTCCTAAAAAACTTACCAAACAGTACTGGCCGATGCCTGACCAGAGCTTCCCATAGAATAAAGATCATGAATAAGACAGAAATAACAGAAATAACAGAACCAATTCTTGCCAGGATATTTCAAGTAGAATAAAAATCAGGATAATCTGAGTAACGACGAGGTATTCCTGCTAACCCTAAATAATGTATAGGAAAGAAAGTTAGATTTACCCCCGCAAATATAATAAAAAATTGAGCTTTTAATCACTCAGGGTTTATACTAAGGCCAGACATCAAGGGAAACCAGTTTACAAACCCCCCTATTAAAGCAAATACTGCCCCTATTCTTAGTACATAATGAAAATGAGCAACCACATAATAAGTATCGTGCAACACCACATCCAGAGAAGAGTTAGCTAAAACAACTCCTGTGAGACCTCCGACGGTAAACAAAAAAATAAAACCAAAAGCTCACAAGCTTGAGGGTGTAAAAGGAATTCACCTTCCATGAAAAGTACCAATCCATCTAAAAATTTTAATTCCCGTAGGAATGGCAATAATTATGGTAGCAGTTGTAAAATAAGCCCGGGTGTCCGTGTCTATTCCTACAGTAAACATGTGATGTGCTCATACCACGAAACCTAGGATCCCAATAGCTAACATAGCGTACACTATTCCAAGAACTCCAAAAGGTTCTTTTTTACCCCTTTCCTGACTTACAATGTGAGACACTAACCCAAATCCAGGTAAAATTAAGATATAAACTTCTGGATGGCCAAAAAACCAAAATAAGTGTTGGTATAAAATAGGGTCCCCTCCTCCTCTGGGGTCATAAAAAGAAGTGTTTAAGTTCCGGTCTGTTAAAAGCATTGTAATAGCTCCCGCCAACACAGGTAATGAAAGCAGCAATAGAATTGCTGTAATTAAAACAGCTCATGCAAATAAGGGTATTCGGTCTAAGAATATACCAAAAGTTCGTATATTTCCAAGAGTACTAATAAAATTAACAGCACCCAAAATTGAAGAAACCCCTGCTAAATGTAAGGAAAAAATAGCATAATCTACAGAAGCTCCACCATGAGAAATATTACTTCTTAACGGGGGGTATACTGTTCACCCTGTTCCTGCCCCCCTCTCCACTAAAGAGCTAGTAAGGAGTATAAAAAGAGCAGGAATCAAAAATCAAAATCTTATATTGTTTATTCGGGGGAAAGCTATATCAGGGGACCCCAACATTAGAGGTACTAATCAATTCCCAAACCCCCCAATAAGGATAGGTATAACTATAAAGAAAATTATTACAAAAGCATGAGCAGTAACTACTACATTGTAAATCTGATCGTCTCCCATTAAAGACCCAGGTTGCCCCAATTCTAAACGAATAATTATACTAAGACCTGTGCCAATTATCCCAGCCCAAGCTCCCGCTAGTAAGTATAAAGTTCCAATATCTTTATGATTACAAGACCATATTCACTTTGCATAAGACATTTAACAATAGTATAATTTTACATTTCTCTTACAAAGAAAAGATACTCACTGGTTTGTTAAATAATTTTTATATTAAGATTTCTTGTATTTTTAAGAGTGGGGTTTCTATCTACTGTAGTTACAAGGAACCCTGCTCTTTTAATTATTTGATTAATTTTTCTCACTCTTGATGCTGGCTTGATCATGAATATCTCTATTACAGCTTGAATAATATACGCGATTATTCTATTATTTACAGGAGGAATAATAGTTTTGTTTACCTATATAGTAACACTAGTTTTTTCCCTAAAAGTTACTTTTTTAAATTCGTCGGCTATAGTTGTCAGACTTTGAGGGGCCCTTTTAGTTTTAATAAGGAATTATTCTTATCTAAATACTCAGGAAGTGTTAATTTCTAATTTTTATCTATTGTCTAGAATGGCTGTTTTAGTTTTAATAGGAGGTTACCTCTTATTAGTCCTTTTAGCTGTTGTAAAACTTGCTGTTGGATTAGGGGGTCCCTTAAAATCCTTTTTTACTAATGAATCTTAAGTACTGATATCTAGCCATTATAACTAGAGGGGGACTAATGCTGATTCTGATAGCCAACTTATCACAAGAAAGGCTAGTCAGGGTCTGACTACTAATTCTAACTTTCAGCTTTAGAAAAATAAAAAATCATTTTATTTCTCTCCTATTAATGCTAGAAATGCTCTCGTTGAGAAGACTAGTAGTGAGAAGATTTTATGTCCGTACCCTGGGGAGGTTAAACTTGATGTTTATTTTAATGAGACTCAGGGTTGGGGAAGCTGTCTTAGGACTTGCTATTTTAGTAAAAATTACTCGACTTAATTCAACAGAACTAATTTTAACAGGAGTCTCTTAGTGACGGTGTAGTTTATTTAAAATATAAATTTTGTAAATTTAAGTTGCTCGTTGTAACTCATGTCTTCGTGATCACAATTTGGCCTGCAGGACGCTTTTTCACCAGTAATGGAGGAGTTTATGTATTTTCATGATTTCACCAATATAATTCTTTTATTTATTCTTAGGTTTGTCGGTTTAATTTTGAATAGAATTTTATTCAATAAAATTATTCATAAATCCCTTTTGGAAGGCCAAATTTTAGAGTCTATTTGAACCCTAATCCCCGCCTTAATTCTAATCCAAATTGCTTTACCTTCTCTAGTCCTTCTGTACACTCTTGAGGAATACAGGGGCGAAAAAGGTATCTCATTAAAAGCAACAGGACACCAGTGATACTGGAGTTACGAATACCCAGAGTTCTTTTCTAGGCTAGACTCGCCCTCTAGACCTAGAAGGTTTGATGCCTATATAACACCTTTAGCTGACCTCGGGCCAGGAGAATTTCGCCTATTAGAAACCGACAATCGAGTTAACTTACCTAGACAAATCCCTATTCGAGTGCTTGTTACCAGAGGGGACGTTCTTCACGCCTGAGCGATGCCTAGGCTAGGATTAAAAGTAGACGCTATTCCTGGTCGACTTAATCAACTCAGAGTTGAAATAAATGCTGTTGGAGTCTTTTATGGTCAATGTTCAGAGATCTGCGGAGCTAATCACAGGTTTATGCCAATTAGCCTTCAATTTTTAAAAATAGAAGATTGAGCTTTAGTAAATTTTGCTAACTAAAAATGTAAGTTAACTAAACTAAGAAATTTCAAATTTCTAAATGACTAGGTCCATTTTTGTTCATTAATTATAGCCTTATTGTATTATCTATTTCCTTTATGAGGGTAGTCTATTTATATGCCTCCTCTAGCACGTGGTTTGAGATCGC
>Ga0182030_10016956_pt1 | contig 14111 bp, 14 predicted proteins | sample 812S3MmetaG_FD_121299 | JGI IMG/M metagenome (GOLD analysis project Ga0182030, IMG submission 121299) | Permafrost microbial communities from Stordalen Mire, Sweden - 812S3M metaG (Illumina Assembly) | ecosystem: Environmental > Terrestrial > Soil > Wetlands > Permafrost | place: Sweden...
CCCGACATCATCCGCACCGCCACCAACCTGGTGCCGCCGGAGGTCAAGGACGTGCGCATCGTCGACATCGTGGGCCTGGACCAGCAGGCCGACGGCGGCACCCACGTCGCGTCGACCAGCCAGGTCGGCCGGATCGAGGTCGTCAAGATCGAGAGCAAGGGCAAGGGCTTCCGCCGCCTGCGCATCCGCGTGAGCGACTAATCCTCGTGGGTCAGCGGCTAGCCCTCGTGGGTCAGCGGCTAGCCCTCGTCCGCCTCGTCGGGCCCTGACCCGGCCGCCGCGGGCTCCGGTTCCGCCGCCGCGGCAGCCGTCGGCGCGGCCGTTGTCGGCGCGGCGGCCGCCGTGGCGAGCTTCGGCGCCAACGCCAGCCCGAGGGCCAGGCAGGCGAACGGGACCGCCGAGAGCGCGTACCGGTAGTCGAGTTCGTGGGCCGCGATCGGCACCACCAGGTTGACCACCGCGACCGCCCAGGCCAGGCCCGCGTACTTACCCCAGCCGCGCCATCTCGCGATCAGCAGGACGAGCCCGCCCACCACCACCGCGAAGAAGACCCAGCCGGGGAACCAGACCGGCAGCTGGTACAGGAACTCCAAGAACGCCCACGGCTGCACCACGTGCGTGTTCGAGGTGGTGTGCGCGTACCTGGCCTCGTCGTGCTTCTGGTAAGGCGCGAGCGTGGTCACGTGCGGGGCCACGGTGAAGTGATCCGACAGGTACGTCTGCGACCTGTCGGTGGCGAAGAACGTCAGGAACACGCCCTCGCCCACCGACTTGAGGTAGCCGGCCGGCTGGGCCTCGATGGCCTTCTCGGCGAACTCCATCGCCAGCTTGTTGTTGTAGGCGTTGATGCCCGGGTGCGCGTCGGTGTGGTACCAGGCCCCCGTCGCCCACAGGTAGTCGGCGGGGGTGCGCTCGTTCAGCAGGGCCGACACCGACCAGGGCGGGGCGGGCGAGGTCGGGTGGTCGGGCTGCGCGTCCGGGCACAGCGCGCGCAGGTCGGCGGGCGGCTTGATGATCGCGCAGTTGGCGAACGACATGGTGCGTGACCACAGGAACAAGCCGCTGCTGTTGGTGATATTGAGCTGGCCGTACTCGGCGAAGAAGACCAGCGCGTAACCGGCCAGCGGGACCGCGAACGCCGCCAGGCACGCGGTGAGCACCCGCCAGCCGACCCGCTGGATGATCAGGTAGGCCAGGATGATCACGAAGACCGGGGCGCCGTTGCCGCGGATGATGGAGGCCCACGCCACCAGCAAGCCGACGATCACGGCCTGCCAGATGGCCGGCCGGGGCCGGACGATGAGGATCGCGACGGCGATCATCAGCACGAACGTGAACAGGGTGTCGGGCAGGATCGAGGATTCCAGCCAGATCTGCCGGGAGTCGAACAGGGTCGGCACGGCGGCGAGCGTCGCCCCCCAGGCGGGCAGCCCGCAGCGGCGCAGCACCGTGTAGATGATCGCGGCCAGCCCGATCCCCATCAGGTGCTGCAGCGTGGTGATAAGCAGCAGGCTGTGGAACGGCTCGAGCACCCGCAGCAGCAGCGGATAGCCGGCCGGCCGGAGCTGCGAGAGCGGAGTGAGGTGGACGCCCTCGGCCATATAGGCGAACGAGTCCTGGATGAGCAGCGCTGGTTTGAACCCGAGCGCGGCGATCACCCGCGGTATCACCGAAATGCAGGCCACAATGGTGAACAGGCGATGGTTCCGCCACAGCGCGGCCGGGGTTAGCCGGGCCCCGGCGCCTCGGGCCCGGGCGGCCAGCGGGCCAGCGTCCCAGGAGATCTCCGGTGGCCACAGCTGCCAGCTCCGCCGGCCCTCCGGCGCGCTGTCACCGTCCGCGCTGCGGCGCTGGCTGGTTCGCAGACCGGTCAACGATTTCCCACCTCCTGAAACCTGAACAATAGTGGGTGATGATGCGAGCCGAGGACGATACACCCGGCCAGCCCGCCTCGGATGTAACGGGGCGGGCAGCCCCGGCTGACCGGGCAGCCCCGGCTGACCGGGCCGCCCTGGACGCCGCGGTGCTGCGCCGCGCCGTGGTCCGGCCGGGTGGCCTGTGGCGTGCCGTCGAGGTGCTGGCCTCGACCGGCTCGACCAATGCCGACCTGCTGGCCCGGGCCGTCGCCGGCGCGCCGGAAGGCTCCGTGCTCGCCGCCGAGGAGCAGACCGCGGGACGGGGCCGGCTGGGCCGGAGCTGGGTGGCCCCGCCGCGGGCGGCCCTGACGTTCTCCCTGCTGGTGCGGCCCAGTACCGTTTCACCGGCCCGCCGCGGCTGGCTTCCGCTGCTGACCGGGGTGGCGGTCGCCTCGGCGGTGCGCGCCGTGGCCAGGGTCGATGCGTGGCTGAAATGGCCGAACGACGTGCTGGCAGGCCCGGCTAAGCTCGGCGGGATCCTGGCCGAGGCGGCCGGCGACGCGATCGTCGTCGGCATCGGCCTGAACGTGTCCACCGAGCCCGGCGAACTACCGCCGCCAGGCCCGACCCAAGGACCCCCAGGGACCCAAAGACCCCCAGGAGCCCCAGGAGCCCCGGGAGGCGCGCTGCCCGCGACCTCTCTCCGCGTCCTGGGCGCACCCGGGCTGGACCGGGAACCGCTGCTCACCGAGATCCTGGCCGCCTTCGAGCACTGGTACCAGGCCTGGCGGCAGGCCGGCGGTGATCCGGACCGGTGCGGGCTGCGGGCCGAGTACACCCGGCTGTGCGTCACGCTCGGCCGCCGTGTCCGGGTGGAGCAACCGGGCGGTCAGCTGCTCTCCGGGCTGGCGGTCGGCGTCGACCCCGACGGCAGGCTGCTCGTCCGCGTCTCGTCCGGTGCCGAGGTCCCCGTCGCGGCCGGCGACGTGGTGCATCTGCGCTGACCCGAAGGAGCCGACCGGGGCGCGAACGCCAGGGCCGCCGCCAGGCATGCGGCGGGCACGGCCGGCACCAGGTAGCGCAGGTCGAAGTCCGCGATCATGGGCGGCACGAGCAGGATCGTCACCGCGAACGCCCAGGGCAGCGCGGCGCCGGGCGGACGGACGCGCCGCCGGATGATCATCGCGCCCAGGCTGCCGAGCAGGATCACTCCCAGCAGGGTCCCGCGCAGGTACACGTACCGCTGGTAGCTCACCAGCCACGAGGCGAACGGCTGCACCGCCCGGGTCGGCGCCGGGTGCCCGCCGTCGTAGGCGGCCTGGTCGCTGGCGACCGTGCCGCCGAGCGCGCTCATGCTGGCCGGCACCCAGGCCATCGTCGCGTCGGCGAACTGGTACCTGTCCACGATGCCGGCGTCGGGATGGACCGGCCGGTCCCAGTAGAAGCTCAGCGCGACGTCATGCCCGGCCGCGGTCACGTACCCGCCCGGCTGCGCCTCGATGGCACGCAGCGCGAAGTTCAGCGCGAGCGCGTTGGTCCGCGCCGAGAACCGGCCGCCGGGCATGGCCAGCAGCGGCGAGTTTCCGTCCCAGATGTACAGCGAGGCGGCGATCCGCGGTTCTCGGGTTCCGCCGGGCGGGCACAGCGCCCGCTCATCGGCAGGCGGCTTGATCACCGCGCAGTTCGCGAACGACATCGTCCGCGACCACAGGTACACCCCGTCGCTCCTGGTCAGGCTGAACTGGTGCTCGTGCAGGTCGAACCAAGCGGCGTAGCCCGCGATCGGGACCGCTCCGGCCAGCACCGCGGCGGCCAGGGCGAGCCAGCCGGACCGCCGGATCACCAGCGCGACCAGCAGCACCGCGAGCAGCGCCAGCCCGACCGGCCAGATGACCGCGGTCACGCCGATCGCGAGGGCGGCGGGCACCGTACGGCTCGGCCGCCGTTCGCCAGGCGAGCGCAGCAGCAGGTACAGGGCGATGAAAACCAAGAGGCCGAACGGGACGTCCGGTACTGCGTCCGATTCAAGCTGAAGCTCATAGGCGTCGAAGAAGACCGGCAGGGCGGCGAGCGTCGCGACCCAGCCGGGTAGCCCGTACCGGCGGGCCAGCAGGTAAATGATCACGCCGATGGCCAGGCCCGCCAGGTGCTGGACGGCGGCTACCACGGCGAAGCTGTGCAGCGGCCGCAGCAGCCACAAGAAGAAGCCGTAGCCGCCCACCCGGCTCGGGTCGGGGACCAGCCGCAGCGCGGTCGCCAGGTAGGACGCGGAGTCCCCGCCGAACCACATGATCGGCCGGAAGGCCAGCATGACCAGCACCCGCACCGCGATGGCCCCGGCCAGGGCGACGCCGAACAGCGCGTGCCGCCGCGCCGCACCCCCCAGCCGAACCCAGTCCATCAGCCGATGTTATTTGGCTCTGCTGGCTTCTCGCCTCCGGCGCGCGCTTAACGCGCCGCCTTCCCTCGTCGCTCGTCCCTCGCTCCTCAGTCCAGGCGGCGCGCGCGCCCCTTTGGCTCGGAGGTGGCGCCGCGGCCCTTTGGCTCGCTCGGCCGGGGGGCGGGTCGTGCCAATATGTGCGGTATGGCGCATGATTACTCGCTCACCGACGATGAGGAGCCGGTGCTGCGGCTGCACCCGCATTGGAAGACCCTGATCCGGCCGCTGCTGGTGGCGGTCATCGTGGTGGCGGTCGCGCTGGTGGCGGAAGTGCTGATCCCCTCGGGCTCGGCGGCGGCGGCCGAACGGCTGGTGGTGGCCGCGATCGCCATCTTGGCCCTGATGCTGTGGCTGATGAGGCCGGTGCTGCGCTGGCGGACGACGACCTATGAGCTGACCACCCGGCGGCTGCGGGTCCGCGAGGGCATCGTGACCAGGCACGGCCGGGACATTCCGCTGGCCCGGATTAACGACGTGTCCTTTGAGAAAGGACCGCTCGACCGGTTGCTGGGCAGCGGGCGGCTGGTGGTCGAATCGGCCGGTGAGCACGGCCAGATCGTGCTGACCGATATCCCGCAGGTGGAATTCGCGCACGCCACGTTGTTCCGGCTGGTCGAGGAGGAACAGCGCAGGCTCGAGCGGAACGAGCGGAGCCAGCCCTGAGGAGCCAGCCCTGAGGAGCCAGCCCTGAGGAGCCAGCCCTGAGCCGCCAGCCCTGAGCCGCTTCCCAGCCGCCCCGTGAGGCCGCCGGTTTTTACCGTTCCTTTACTATTTACCTATGACTCGCGTGCTGCTCGCCGAGGATGACGCCTCGATCTCCGAACCCCTGTCTCGCGCGCTGCGCCGGGAGGGATACGAGGTCGACGTCACAGCGGACGGGCCGGCGACGCTCGAGCGGGCCCTGGGCGAGGGCGTCGACCTGATCTTGCTCGACATCGGCCTGCCCGAACTAGACGGGCTTGAGGTGTGCCGCCGGGTCAGGGCCGGCGGGTACGCGGTGCCGGTGCTCATCCTGACTGCCCGCGCCGACGAGGTGGATACGGTGGTCGGCCTGGACGCGGGGGCCGATGACTACGTGACCAAGCCGTTCCGGCTGGCCGAGCTGCTGGCCCGGGTGCGGGCCCTGCTGCGCCGGGGGACGGCGGAAGGCTCGGCCGCGCTCGGCGTGCGGATCGACACCGACGCCCGCCGGGCCTGGCACGGCGACACCGAGCTTGACCTCACCACCAAGGAATTCGACCTGCTCTGGATCCTGCTGCGGGACGCGGGCAAGGTGGTGACCCGCGAGCAGATCATGCGCGAGGTGTGGGACGCGAAGTGGTGGACGTCGACCAAGACGCTCGACATGCACATTTCCTGGCTCCGCCGCAAGCTCGGTGACGACGCGCACAGCCCCCGGTACATCACCACCGTCCGGGGCGTGGGGTTCCGCTTTGAACGCGGCGACTGACCGCGGGGTAAGCGGTGCGCAAGAAACTGTGGTTCGCCAGCTGCGCCGTGGCGGCCGTCGCCGTCCTCGTCGTGGGCGTGCCCGCGCTGGTGATCGGCGCCCGCCGCGGAGCGACCACGCTGGCCGTGCTGGCCGTGCTGGCCGTGGTGGCCGTCGCGCTGGCCGCGTGGCTGGCCGCGGTGCTCGCCGGGCGGCTGGCCCGGCCGGTGGAAGAGCTCGCCGAGGCGGCGGGGCGACTCGGGGCGGGCGACCCGCGCCCGCTCGGCCGCCGGTATGGGGTGACCGACCTCGATCAGCTGGCTGACGGGCTTGACAGCTCCGCCCGCAGGCTCAGCAGCCTGCTCGCCGCGGACCGCGAACTGGCGGTGGATGCCTCCCATCAGCTGCGTACTCCGCTGACCGCCTTGTCGATGCGGCTGGAAGAGATGATCGCGGCCGCAGACGATCCCGATGTGGTGCGGGAAGAGGGCAGCGCGGCGCTGGCCCAGGCCGAGCGGTTGGCGGACGTGGTCACCCAGCTGCTCAGCCCGGCCCGGCGGGCGACCGCGGCGGCGGCCGCGCTGACCGGCATCGACGAGATCGTGCGGCAGCAGGTCGTCGAGTGGGAACCCGCGTTCCGGCGGGCCCGGCGCAAGCTGGTGGTGATCGGCGTACGCGGCCTGCAAGCGCACGTCACCCCCGGCGGGCTGGCCCAGGTGCTCGCGACGTTGCTGGACAACGCGCTCATGCACGGCGGGGGAACGGTGACCCTGCAGACCTCGCAGAGCACTCGTTCGGTGGTGGTCGAAGTCAGGGACGAAGGAAACGGCATCCCGCCGGAGCTGGTGTCCCGCATCTTCGAGCGCAGCGTCAGCGGCCGCCCCGAGGGAACGGGCCTAGGGCTGGCCCTGGCGCGGACGATGGCCGCCGCCGACGGCGGCCGCGTCGTCCTGGTCAAGCCGAAACCAGCCACGTTCGCGGTCTTCCTGCCCCGCCATCCCCTGCGCCCCGGCACCCAGCCCGTACGCGGCCCCGCCTAGCCCGGTTTCATGATCACGGCCAGAAACGGTCGGATACGGATACGCCCGATTCTGGCCACGCAAACAGCGTGCCCGCCACGCGGGCGGGTGAGGACGTCACGCGGCGGGTAAGGCCGCCTGCCGCTAGCGGCGCTGGACGTCCGCCTCGGCCGCGTCGGCCGCGTCCAGGTGCTCAACCGTCGGGCCGTAGCCTTCCGCCGTGCCCGCCAGCCCCTCCGCCGTTCCGGCCAGCACTGCGCCCATCTCGCTCGTCTCGGCCGGATCGACGAGCCCGGTAACCGTGGCCTCGCCGGCCGCCACGGCTGCCCCCGGAGCGCCGGCCAGGAACACCCACTTCTTGTAGGAGAAGTACCGGAAGATCGTCCCGAGCCCGGTGCCGACCACGCTCGCCCCGTTGTAGGCCAGCGCGCTCTTCATCCCGAGCCCGTAGGTGGTAAACGCGATCACGGCCTCGGCGATCACCAGGCCGACCACGTTCAGCGCCGCGAACAGCAGTCCCTCGCGCAGCAGCGCCTGGTTGACCCGGTGCCTGAAGGTCCAGAACCGGCTGCCCAGGTAGGTGACGACGGTGGCGGCGGCGATCGAGATCGCCTTGGCGGCCAGGGCCTCGATGTGGTCGGCTCCGTGCAGGTAAGCGGCGCCGCCAAGGTCGATGACCGCCCCGATCGCCCCGACCACGCCAAACTTCGCCAGTTCAGGGATCAGTTCGGCGAAGCGGCGGTGAATGCTCACCATGCGAGACGGTCCTTTCGACGCGACATCAGGCAGCCTGCGCGTAAGGCCCTGCTCAGACTGCCCCGCGAAGACCTGCATATGCTACCGGCCACAGCTAGCTGCCGCCCCCGCCTTCCCTGACGGAAAGCTCTGAAACGACCCTGAGTTCCCTGACCGTGCCGCGCCGCGCCGCCGCGCCGCGCCGCCGCGCCGCGCTGACCGCGCCGCGCTGACCGCGCCGCGCTGACCGCGCCGCGCTGGCTATGTGGTCAGCGTTGTCTCCCGCCCCGTCTTGGCGATGGCGTGCCAGGCCAGGTAGACCACGGCGGTGATCACGAAGCCGGCCTCGAAGGTCAGGTCCCCGACCGAACCGATGTGCGTGGGCACCACGCCGAGATACTCGGTCTGGTTGGAGAACAGCCAGATCGAGATGCCCATCCCGACCAGCATGGCGACCGGCCCGGCCCAGTTCGTGCGCTTGGTCGAGAACAGCAGGGTCTCGTCCGGGTTGCGCCGCAGCAGCAGGTCGCAGAAGTACACGGCCAGCCACGGGGCGATCCAGTACGCGATGATCAGCAGGAAATTCTGGTACTTGGCGCCCGCGTTGTGCAGCCCGCTCCAGGCCAGGAAGAAGCCGATGGCGCCGAACCCGAGGGCCACGATCGCCCGGCGCAGCGCGAGCGGCAGCTTGATGCCGACCGCGACGAACGACATCGCGCCGGAGTAGATGTTGAGCACGTTCGCCGAGACCGCGCCGAGCGCGATCGCGATCAGCGTGAAGTCGGCCAGCGGCGTGGCCAGCAGCCCGGTGAAGGCGCCGGTCGGGTTGTTGCCGAGCGCGTTGTTCGCGTTGACCACGGTGCCAGCCGCGGCGCCGACGATCTCGAGCACCGCGCAGGACAGGAACAGCCCGAGCCCGGACCACCACGCGATGGCCGCCTTGCTCACGTCCGGCTTGAAGTACCTGGTGTAGTCCGACGCGTACGGGTTCCAGCCCACCGCGTAGCCGAACGACGCGCCGAACTCCAGCAGGAACGCACCGGGGATGGTGTGGTGGGAGGCGCCGGGGTGCGCCTTGCTCAGCACGACCCCGGCTGCGATCAGGAAGATCACGGTAAGGACGGGGAAGGCGTACCGCTCGAATACGGCCACCAGGTTGTAGCCGAAGAACGCCACCACGACCTGCACCGCGACCACGATGAGCAGGCAGAGCACCTGCGGCAGGTGGGTCAGCACGTTGAGCGCCAGGGCGCCGCTGACGCTGTTCACCGCGAACCAGCCGATGCCGGCCGTGACCGCGTTCAGCCCGGCGGGCAGTGCGTTGCCCCAGTACCCGAAGCCCAGCCGGCTCAGCACCATCTGCGGTACGCCGAACCGCGGCCCGCGCATGGACAAGATGCCCTGGGTGATGCCGCCGATCCCGCTGCCCAGGATGATGGCCAGCGCCGCGGCCCAGAAGCCCAGCCCGAACGCGGCGACCGCGAGCACGCCGACGAAGATCGTGGCGAACTCCATGTTCGGCGACGTCCAGGTCCAGAACAGCTGGAGCGGCTTGCCGTGCCGTTCGTTCAGCGGGATGAACTCCGCGCCGCCCGGCTCGACCTCGAGGACGCGGGTGCCGTAAGTGCCCTCGCGGACGAGGACGCCGGGACCCGCGCCCGTGTCGCTGACCGAAATATCCTGGTCGCGTGTCGCCATCAGCGTGCTCCTTCGGCTGGCTGGATCAGCCCGGCTAGATGGCTGATCATAAAACGCCGTTTTTTTCCGGATGTATCGCGAATGTTAACTTTCGTGTCCGCCGCGTTCCGGAGCCGAAAAATCAAACCCCAGCTGCCGAACGGCCCTGCTGCGTGCGCCCGTCAACCTGCGTGCCCGCCGGTTATATAAAGTACGGTGCGTGACCGATTCTGCCGTAGCTGCCGCTTCCGGGCGTTCCCTGACCCCGGGCGCTCCGGTGGCGGGCATGGTGGGGGCCGGCCAGCTCGCCAGGATGACGTGTCCGGCCGCCATCGGCCTCGGCATCGGCTTTCGCGTCCTAGCTGACTCCTCCGCCGACAGCGCCGCCCAGGTCTGGGCCGGAACGCAGCTGGGCGACTATCGCAGCCTGGCGGACTTGCGGGCGTTCGCGGTCGGCTGCGACGTGCTTACCTTCGATCATGAGCATGTCCCCGGTGCTCACCTGGCCGCCTTGGAGCGCTCTGGCGTGCAGGTCCGGCCGGGCTCCGCCGCGTTGCGGCTGACCCAGGACAAGCTCGTGATGCGCGAGCGGCTGACCGGGCTCGGCATCGCCTGCCCGCGCTTCGCGCCGGTCGCCGATTTGTCCGGGGTCGAGGAGTTCGCCGGGGGATCCTGGCCGGTGGTGCTGAAGGCGGTCAGCGGCGGTTACGACGGCAAGGGCGTGTGGGTGTGCGAGTCCGTGGCGCAGGCCGCCGAGGTGCTGGACGGCGGTGCCGGGCTGGCGTTCATGGCCGAGGAGTATGTGGAGTTCTCCCGGGAGCTCGCGGTGCTCGCGGCCTGCTCCCCGCACCGGCAGGGCGCGGTGTACCCGGTCGTGCAGACGGTCCAGCGGGACGGCATCTGCCGCGAGGTGATCGCGCCCGCGCCCGGGCTGGCACCGGGCCGGGCGGCGGAGGCGGCCGAGCTCGCCCTGCGGATCGCGGCCGAGGCTGGCGTGACCGGCCTGCTGGCGGTCGAGCTGTTCGAGACCCCGGCCGGGCTGCTGGTCAACGAGCTGGCCATGCGCCCGCACAACTGTGGCCACTGGACCATCGAAGGCGCGCGGACCTCCCAGTTCGAGCAGCACCTGCGGGCCGTGCTCGACCTGCCGCTCGGCTCGCCCGCCCTGGCCGCCCCGTTCACCGCCATGGCCAACGTCCTCGGCGGCGACGACGGCGACATCTACGACCGCTACATCCACGTCATGGCCGCCGACCCCGCCGTGAAGATCCACATCTACGGCAAGGCCGTCCGCCCCGGCCGCAAGATCGGCCACGTCACCGTCACCGCCGACCGCGACCACCACGATCCGCAGGAACTTGCTGACCGCGCTCGCCGCGCGGCTAGCTATCTCCGCTGGGGCAAGGAGGACGGCCAGTGACCGAGCCAACCGACCCGCAAGGCGGCAGCCCCCCCGAGCCAAAGGGGCGCGGCCAGGCCCTCGTTGGTGTCGTGATGGGCAGCGACTCGGACTGGCCGGTGATGCGGGCGGCCGCCGAAGCGCTGGAGGAGTTCGGCGTGGCCTACGAGGCCGACGTGGTGTCCGCGCACCGGATGCCGCGCGACATGATCGAGTACGGCGCGTCGGCGGAAAGCCGTGGCCTGCGGGTGATCATCGCCGGAGCCGGGGGCGCCGCGCACCTGCCGGGCATGCTGGCCTCGGTCACGCCGCTGCCGGTGATCGGGGTACCCGTCCCGCTGAAGAACCTCGGCGGCCTGGACTCGCTGCTCTCGATCGTCCAGATGCCGGCCGGCATCCCGGTCGCGACGGTCGCGGTCGGCGGCGCTCGTAACGCGGGCCTGCTGGCCGTGCGCATCCTCGGCGCCGCCGACGCCGGACTGCGCGCCCAGCTGAGCGCCTTCGCCGAGCGCCTGGCCGATCAGGCCCGCGCCAAGGGTGCCGCTCTCCGGGAACCGGAAGACTCTGGCGCCTCCTGAACCTCATCAGTCACGAATCGGGCACCCACCTCTGGACGAAGAGGTAGTTCTGGTTCACCGTGGGTATGACGGGAGCGGATCCCTCCGACGGCGAGGACATCTGTGACAGACGGCAGAACCAGGCCGTGAGCATCGGCGAGGTACTGGCCGAGGCACGGCACCGCAGGGGTTTCACCGTCGCCGAAGTCAGCCACTACACCCGCATCAGGGAGCAGATCATCCGCGCGATCGAGCGCGACGACTTTTTACTATCCGGCAGCGACCAGCACGTCCGTGACGACATCCGCGCCATCGCCACCGCCCTGGGCGTCGATCCCGACCCTCTCGTAAGCGAATTCGACGCGAGCGACCAGTCTTCGCCCGAGCCTTCCGGGGACGAGGCCGTCCGGTCGACCATCCCGTTCCGGATCCGCCGGATCCGCCGGCGACGGCGGATCCGGTGGCTGCCGGTGCTCGCGGTGCTGCTGCTGGCCGTGGCCGGCGTCGCCGCTTATTACGTCGTCTCCGGCCGCGGTCCCTCCTCTGGCGCGGCCGCCACGGGCCGGACCAGTCCCGGCCATCAGGGCGGCACGTCTGCTTCGGCGCAGGCCAGCACGGCCAGCATCGCTCTCGTCCCGGCCAGCGCGGCGGCGTTCGGGCCTGACGGCACCGCCGACGGCGACAACCCGCGGCTCGCCTCGCGCGCGATCGACGACAACCCGGCCATGGCCTGGACGACCGGCCGGTACGTGATGTCGCCGTTCGCGAACATCCAGCGAGGCACGGGCCTGCTGCTCGACATGGGCCACGTGGTCACGATCACCGGCGCGGAGGTTACTCTCGGCACCGCTCGCGGTGCGGCCTTTCAGCTGCGCACCGGTAACACGCCGTCACTGGCGGATCTGACTCCGGTGGCGATCGCCACGAACGCGAGCGGCGCGATGGGCGTGCGGCTGACCGTCCCGGTCCGTGCCCGCTATGTGCTGATCTGGTTCACCGCGCTGCCGCCGGCCGGCTCCGGTACCTTCCAGGCGAGCGTTTACAACGTCACTGTGCTGGGCGTCAAACGCTCCTTATCTGGGAAGACACCATTTATGGCATCGAGTCGCACCGCCCGGCCGCCCGTGGTTCTGACGGTCATGCCCGGGTATGACTGGCCCCGCCTGCTTGCCCGGCCCGCATCCGCACCCGCGCTCAGGCCGCCCGGAAGAATTCCCGCCGGTGATTAACGAGGATTACGCGACGCAGCGGTCCGCGCGTGAGGCCGCCGCCGCGGCGGCCTTCCAGCCGCCCGTCCCGCCCAGGACGCGCGAGCGCCGCCGGGTTAAGGAGACCGCGACCCTGGCCGTGCTGGTCCTGGCCGTCCTCGGTTTCGCCAGCTATGAGTTCGTCGCCAGCGCGGGTCACGCCCAGCGCGCCAGCGCGGCCGCTCACCCGCCCCGGCCGGCCCGGGCGGTCCCCGTGGCCACCCCCGGCGTCCTGGTCAGCCCGGCCACGGCGGGCACCGCCCCCGCCAGCACTGCCCCGGCCAGCACCGCCCCCGCGAGCACACCGCCGCCGCGGGTTCTCACCGTGGCCAGCCTGGCGGCGTTCGGCCCGGCCGGCCTGGCCGACGGTGACAACCCCCAGGGCGCCGGGCAAGCCCTGGCCGGCGATCCCGCCGCTCCCTGGGACAGCGACTGGTACGCCAGCCCGGACCTTGATGATGCGCCGGGCACCGGCCTGCTGCTCGATATGGGCCGGACGGTTACGGTCACCTCGGTGCGCGTCTCACTCGGCGGCGACCCCGGCGCCAGCCTCCAGCTGCGGGCCGGGGCCGAGGCCGCCCTGGCCTGGTTGCCCCAGGTCGCCAGCGTCTCCGACGCCGGCGGCACCGTCGAGCTACGGCCCAGCGCCCCGGTGCACGTCCGCTACGTCCTCATCTGGTTCACCCAGCTGCCCCCCGATCCGGCCGGCACCTATCAGGCCAGCGTCTACCAGGTGATCGTCCGGGGCCAGCCGTAACCGCCACGCTATAGCCCAGGTTAACAGGCAGTGTACCACATGACTGTGGTACACTGCCCTCGTGGTGGATGAGCAGGTCATTGACCGGATCAACGAGCTGCTCGACAGCGTTGACCCGGAGACCGTTAATACGTCGATGCGGATACCGAGCGCGCTCAGGGACGCGGCTGCGCTGGCGGTCAGTGAGCTTGAGGTGGCGCCCTCCACAACGGTGCTGACGGCGAACGCGTTGCGAGCGGCGCTGGAAGCCGCCGTCATGCAGGCGGTGCTCGATCGTCACTACGAGGAGTATCCCGAGTCCCGCCCGACGCTGGCCGACCTGGCGATCGCGGCCGCTGAGATAGACGGCCATCCGCTGGCCGATGACCCCGGACTCCTCATCCGGTCCGCCGCCGAGGTGCAGCAGCGGCATCCCGAGGCCGGCCCGGAGGATGTGCTGCTGTGGGCCGAGGCCAGGGCGACCGCCGCGGCATGAGACGGGTCATCTTGCTGGACAACGAGGCGGTTCAGGCTCTCGCCGATCCAGCCCATCCGAAGCACCGTCGTGCCGTCAGCCACACCCAGGTGGCCGTCAGCCGTAAGGCGCGGGCCATCCCGGTGAGTATCGCGGTGCCCACTGCTGTCCGGGTCGAGGCCGGCTGGGATCGCACCGCACCGGGATGGGCGTTCCTCAACCGGCTGCGGATAGCCGACATCGTCCTCGATCGGAGCCACGCTGATGCCGCGGCCGCCCTGCGGACCCGGACCCGGGTTTCCGTCGCCGACGCCCATCTCGGTGCCGCTATCCAGGCCGCGGACCAGGTCACCGTGGTGACCAGCGACCCCGCTGACATGCGCCTGGTGGCCGGGGGCAAGCCCGTCGTGGTCGTCGTCCTCTGACGCGAAGATTCACTCAGGTCAGGGCTTTTTGGGCATGCGAGGGCCAGGCCTCCATTTGGTGCCGGGTCAGGAGGTGCTGGCGAGAGTGACGGTGTAGCCGAGGGATTCGAGTTGGC